>ERZ1066122.955-NODE-955-length-26442-cov-9.514988_pt1 | contig 26442 bp, 28 predicted proteins | sample MGYA00382769_ERZ1066122 | MGnify/ENA primary metagenome ERZ1066122 (study PRJEB33369, sample SAMEA5778352) | biofilm metagenome | biome: Industrial cooling water; feature: Water cooling tower basin; material: Biofilm | place: United Arab Emirates | collected... | reverse complement strand
GGATGATCGATGGAGCGGGCGAAGGGATTCGAACCCTCGACCCCAACCTTGGCAATTCGCCCGAAGCGATTTCGCCATGCTTTCCGATCGTACGCTACGGTACTACAATGCACTCATCTAAAACGAGAAACTTGGCTGAACGGCTTGCCGGTGGTACCCTCCGCTGCGCCAGTTTTTGATCCGAAAAGCTTATGAAATAAGCAAATCGGGTCATTCAGGCGTCAAAAGTAAGCAGATTTGCTGCCCTCTCACCAAGGTACTGAAGACATGCCAAAAATCACGAAAGGCCTCGTAGACGCTCTGAAACCTTCGAGAGATGCGGTCAAAGGTTCGAGTCAGTTCGTGTGGGATTCAGAGCTCCGTGGCTTCGGAGTTTCGGTAGGATATCAGGGCACGAAAAGCTTCGTGGTACAGTACCGGAACCCCGCTGGTCAGAGCCGCCGCAAGGTGATCGGCCGCTTCGGTCTCATGACAGTGGAAGAAGCTCGCCGCAGCGCACGGGTCATGCTCGGCGAGGTTGCGAGAGGTGCTGATCCGGTTGAGGAGACCCGACAGGTCCTTGGACTTACGGTGAGCGATATATGCGACTGGTACCTTGAACGGGCAGAGGCCGGCAAGATCATCGGCCGGAGTCGCAGGCCGATCAAGCCATCCACGCTCGCCATGGATCGCAGCCGCATTGACGCACATATCAGACCCTTGCTCGGTCATCGCATCATTGCGACACTCAGGCTCGGCGACATAGAAGCGGCGCAGGCCGACATCGCCGCTGGTGTGACCTCCAGACCAAGGGTCGGAAGCCGTGGCGGGACGACGAGGGGCGGCGAAGGCGTCGCATCGCGCACGATGTCCACTCTCCATTCGATCCTTGAACATGCCGTGAGGCTGGGCGAGATCGAGAAGAACCCGGCACGCGGTGTCCGGCGCCTGGCGAGCACTCCAAGGATGCGCTGGCTCTCACAGGCCGAGTTGCGCAGGCTCGGCGTTGCACTCCGGGAAGCGGAAGCAGACCTTGAGCATCCGAAGGGAATCGCTGTCATAAGGCTTCTGCTCCTGACGGGGTTTCGCCGCCTCGAGGCGCTCAGCCTTGAACGTGAATGGCTTCTCGAGGAAGAGAACGCGGTCCATTTCGCGACGACCAAGACGGGAGCGCAGCGGCGGGTCATCGGCCGGGCTGCAGTTGACCTTCTGCTCTCCCAGCCAGATACAGGTTCGAGGTTCTTCTTTCCCGCTGACTGGGGAGAGGGCCATTTCGTTGGTGTCGTGCGCGTGCTCGATCGCGTTTGCCAGAGGGCTGGCATAGAGAACGTGACGCCGCACGTTCTGCGTCACACCTTCGCCAGCGTGGCAGGCGGACTCGGCTACTCGGAGCTGACGATCGCCGCTCTTCTGGGACATGCCTCGCGCGGCATCACCCAGAGATATGTTCATATCGATGAGCCTCTGCGTGCAGCCGCTACTGCGGTTGCCCAACAGATCAGCCTGTGGCTCGATGGCGACGGCCCCACCAAGGAGGCAAGGCCGCAAGCGCGCCCACTGTGCGGGGAGCGCTGACGACCATTTGCCGACCGATGCCTTGATTCGTGGTCAGCCTCCCGGAGTTTGGCCCTCATACGCGGCTCCTGTCGGTGAATGGCAGGTCTGAACTGCCGAACGGCAGTGCAGTGCGGCACGCGAGAAGCTATGTCTTCTACATGATCAGTAATCAGTCCGGTACAGAAGGCCAAGGTTCCCCGGACGCAGTGCTCATGCGTCACCAGCTCCTCGTTGCTACAGCGGCCATCTGGGGAGCCCACTTCCTGATCCTGACCGCCCGGTCGATCCTGGATACGGGTGGGGGCTGGATCGCGCATTTACCCGGGCGCATTGCTGTGACGGCAGCGGGTCTTGCTCTTTGCTACGTGATGCATGTTGTTTTCCGGCGATTGCAGGGCAGCATGTCGAGGCAGCTTGTGGCCGCACTGCTGATGCTGCCGATCGCGACCGAACTCTACGCATGGACGAACGCCGCGATCGCCCTCGGCCTCTATGGTGTCCCGTTGCGGCCATTTGACGGGGAGGCACTTCTTCAGCTTGCCACAATCCTGTGGCTGTTCGCGACCTGGGCCGGCTTCTATCTTTCGCTGACCTTTGGCTTCCGGCTTCGCGAAGAGGAGAGACGCGCTCACGCAGAGCGGCTGCTTGCCAAATCCGCCGAGCTTCAGGCCCTGCGGTACCAGGTCAATCCCCACTTCCTCTTCAACACCCTGAACTCGATTTCGGCACTGATCGCTGACGGCCGCAGGGGTGATGCCGAACGAATGGTGGAAAGCCTCTCGCGTTTCCTGCGGACGACCCTGAAGGCCAATGATGATGAGGAGGTGACACTTGCGGAGGAGCTTGCTCTTCAGCAAGCCTACCTCGAAGTCGAACAGGTGCGCTTTCCTGACCTGCACCTGTCCATGACGATTGCCGATGACGCAGGCGCCGCACTTGTTCCGAGCCTGATCCTGCAGCCGCTTGTCGAGAACGCGATCAAGCACGGAGTATGCGCCCGGGAAGGGCACAGTGCTGTCCTCATCGAAGCCGGCTCCGACGAGATCGCACTGAGGGTGAAGGTAAGCAACGATATCAGCCCGTTGCAGGGCAGCGCCGCACCCGGCATCGGGCTCGCCAATGTCGAGCGCCGGCTTGCCGCGCGTTACGGAGAAGCAGGTCGAATTTCGACAGCCCTGAGGGAGGGGCGCGTCTTCGAGGTGGAAATCGAACTACCCCTGAAGCGGTCAAGATGATGCTGCTGCGTGTGCTTGTCATCGACGACGAACCACTCGCCCGCAGGCGCCTTGAACAGCATCTGGAACACATGCCCGACGTTGTCTGTGCAGGGACCGCTTCGGGATGCCGGGAAGGCGTGGAATGCATCGCAAGGTTGCAGCCGGACGTCGTACTCCTCGATGTCAGGATGCGGGATGGCACAGGTTTCGATCTCGTCGATCAGATCAGTTGCGCGCGGCCGCCAAAGATCATCTTTGTCACAGCATTCGACCGGCATGCGGTGAGGGCGTTCGAGACCAGTGCGACGGACTTCCTCGTCAAGCCGGTCGAATTCACAAGGCTAGAGGAAGCACTTGCAAGGGCAAGAGGCAGCTTGCAGCAACGCGCGCGAGCAGAGCTTGTCGACGAGATGCAGGAGCTTGTCGCCAATCTCAGAGCGCAGCTGCTGGATGATGCACCCGCCAGCCCGTACGAGACGGAATTCTGGGTTCGCCACCGGGTCACAGGTTTCGTGCGGTTGGCAGTAAGTTCCATCCGCTGGATCGAGGCCGAGGATGACTACGTGCGCCTTGTGACAGCAGGTGAGTCCCACCTCATGCGAGGGACATTGAAGGATCTCGAGGGGCGGCTTGATCCGCAGCAGTTCCTGAGGATCCATCGTTCCACAATCGTCAGACTGTCACAGGTGGATGGCTTCCTCACCAGAGCGGGCAACATGGAAGCGGTAATGTCATGTGGCGCAAGCCTGCGTGTCGGTCGAAGCCAGGCGAAAGAGGTTCGAGGCGCGCTCCGCCTGCGTGAGCGCTCAGGCGGCTCGGTACAGGGGGAGCCGCCTCCCTGTAATCGCCCGCTCCGGGGCCTTCCCCCCCTCTGATCAGCCGATCATTGCCCGGTCGTGGATGACCGTGCGGAAAGCGTATTGTCGACAGCAAATCAGCGGCACGAAACGACCGTCTGACCGGGGCGCAGGCTGCCAGACCGCCGTTTCCGACCGATGGCCTCATTCCGCACGCGCAGGGCGTAGCGCCGCGCCAGGTCTCCTTCCCACGGGAGGGAGACGCAATGATGGGAATGCCGCGCGGAGCGTCGCGCAAGGGTCCTGGCAGGATAGTGGCTGCGGGCGCCCTCGCCGGAGCGCTCGACCTCGTCTTCGCGGTCACACTGTGGGGAACGCAGGGCGTTCCGGCCGAAATCATACCGAAATCAGTCGCGAGCGGCCTACTTGGCAGCGATGCTTTCAGCGGCGGCCCTGCAATCATTGTACTCGGGCTGGCCCTGCACTTCGCAATGACCACGGCGATGAGCGGCATCTATGCGGCCGCGCCCGTACGGGTGCGGGCGCGGCCATTCGTCAGCGGTCCGCTTTTCGGCGCAGCAGTCTGGGTCACGATGACACGCATTGTCGTGCCGTTGTCAGCCGCGCCGCTCGCGCCTCCTCCCGTCCTGATCCAGCTGGCTGATGCTGCAGCGCACCTTCTGCTCGTCGGCCTTCCAATCGCCCTGCTTTGCCGTCCGCCTGCCGGATCAGTGCGGGGCAGCAGTCATCAACCTTGAAGGATGGGAATACAATGAGCACACACCGCAACCCATACAGGCTTGCCGCGACTGGCAGCATCGCAGTTCTGGCCCTCGCACTCCTGTCAGGCCCGGCGCTCGCACAGGACGTCGAGGTGGAGGTCGGGTCGGAAGATGAGGCCACGCAATCTTCCGGTCAGGCCATCGTCGTTACCGGTTCACGCATACGTCGGCGCGACCTTGACAGTCCGAGCCCGCTGACTGTCGTGTCGAGCCGCGAGTTCGAGCTTTCCGGGGCCGTCAATGTCGAGCAGGTGATCAATACGCTGCCTCAGGTCGTACCGGGCGCAACCGCGTTCTCGAACAATCCCGGCGGCGGCGTTGCGACGCTTGATCTCCGGGGACTGGGCAACCAGCGTACTCTCGTGCTGGTCAATGACAAGCGCTACATCTTCTTTGATCCGACCCAGACGGTTGATCTCAATACGATTCCGCAGTTTCTGATCGAAAGCGTGGATGTCGTGACCGGCGGCGCGTCCGCTGTCTACGGATCGGACGCCATCGCGGGTGTCGTGTCGTTCAGGCTTCGCCGTGACCTGCAGGGCCTTCTCACTGGCGGCCAGTATGCCATCACCGAACGGGGCGATGGACAGCGCTGGAATGTCAATGCCGCCCTTGGAACCGGAATCGGCGACGGCGATGGCCACATCACGATCTATGGGGACTACTTCAGGCGCTCATCCATCTCCCAGGCCGATCGCAGCTTCTCCTGGCAGGTTCTCAACGAGAATGCTGACGATACCGGCTTCGTCCCCGGCGGCAGCGCGACCGTTCCCGGCGGGCGCTTCGTCATCCCGGGTCAGGTGGTCGTTCCCGCCGGGAATGGACTTCCTTCGGTGACGCTTGCCCGCGGTGCGGGAAACTTTGCAACCGCCAACGGTGCGCTCTTTACCGCCCCGGGCCAGTCCCGTCCCTACGTCTCGCCGGACGACGCATACAATTTCGCGCAGGACAATTTCCTGCAGGTGCCCCAGGAACGCTGGCTGATCGGCGGATACGGCGAGTATCGGCTTGCAGATGCGGCAAATGCCTACTTCGAGCTCACATACGCCAACAACCAGGTTGAGAATGAGCTCGCACCCACGCCGGTGACCGGCAACTTCGCGGTGGCCACGAATAACCCGTTCCTTTCGGCCGCAGACAGGGCAGCGCTTGCGGAGGCAGATGCGAATGAGGCCCAGATCGACGCAGCGCGGGTGGCACGAGGGCTCGCGCCGCTTTACAACGATCCGGGCTTCGTGACCGTTGGCGTCAACAGGCGGGTCAATGACATTGTATCCCGGAACGCATCCTTCGAGCGCAGCGCATGGCGCGCCCTCGTCGGGGTTCGCGGCGATCTGAGCGATAAGCTGAATTACGATGCCTATTATCTGTACTCAAGGACTCGCAACAGCTCGCTGCAGATCGGCAACATCTCCCGTTCGGCCTTCGCGCAGGCGCTCCGTGAGAACCGACTCAACATTTTCGGCCCCGGAACAATAACAGACGATCTCGCTGACGAGATTGCAATCACCGCGCAGAATACCGTCGTCTCCGAGCTGCAGGTGGCCGGCGCCTCACTGAGCGGGGAGCTTTTTGATCTTGGTGGCGGCGGTGGCCCCGTCGGATTTGCCGTCGGTGCAGAATGGCGGGACGTTGCCAGCGAGTTCATTCCGGACACGGCCCTCTCAAGCGGAGACGTCATCGGCTTCAATGCAGGTCAGCCGACGAAGGGCGGCTACAGTGTCAGGGAGATTTTCGGCGAGGTCCTCGTCCCGGTGCTGGCCGATCGTCCGTTCATTGAGGAGCTCTCCCTGCGCGGTGCTGCGCGCTACTCGGACTATTCGCTTGGAGGCGTTGGCGGGGTCTTCACCTGGGCGGCCGGCGCGGAATGGGCGCCGGCCGCCGACCTGCGTTTCCGGACCCAGTTCCAGCGCGCGATTCGCGCACCAAACGTCGGCGAACTGTTCGGCGGCCAGGCGCAGGGTTTTCCTCCGGCCATCGATCCCTGCTCCGGCCGGTCGGCCGTGGCCAGCAGGACTGATGCCGTCCGTAGTCTCTGCATTGCGACGGGCGTGCCTCAGGCTCTCCTGTTCCAGAACTCGGTGCAGCCGAACTCGCAGATCGAAAGCCTGACAGGCGGCAATCCTGATCTGTCCGAGGAAACGTCCGAGACATTTACAGCAGGCGCGGTCATCCGCCCATCATTCGCCCGCGGGCTCAGCGTGACTGTCGACTATTTCGCCATCAGGGTCGATGATTACATCTCGCAGCTGGGCGGGGGCACGCAAGGCGTCCTCAATCTTTGCTATTACAGCATCCAGGATGAGAGCAGCGAGTACTGCCGCGCCATCCGCCGTGACCCGAATACCGGCCAGATCGGCGGGGAATTCCTTGTAACAGCCCTCAACGCGAATATCGCGGCGCTCGAGACATCCGGTATCGATCTCCAGGTCGACTACCGGAGTGACCTCGGAGCGGGACTCGTCGGAGATGACGCCAGCCTCGATGTCAGCTTCCTCGGGACATGGACCCGGAAGGCGACGTTCACAGCTGTTGCAGACCTTCCTGACGAGATCACGAGCTGCAAGGGCGCCTTCGGGTCGAACTGTGATCCGGTGTTCGGCGATCCCGTCCCGGAGTTTCGCTTTACCGCGCGCGCGTCGCTGATTGACGGTCCGCTCACCACCAGTCTGCGTTACCGCTACATTGGCAAGGTCACGAATGAGCGGATCATCAACGGGGTCAGCGATCCGGCAAGCATCACGGTCGACAGTCTCCGGCCCAAGGGATATCTCGACCTGACCTTCGCCATCGCCGCTACCGACAGCATCGACCTTACGCTTGGTGTCCGGAACCTCTTCGACACCAGTCCGACCAGCATTGATGACAGCAACGACGAGCAGGCAGGAACCTATCCATCGACCTATGATGTGCTTGGCCGCGACTATTTCATCGCGTTGCGCATGAAGTTCTGACGGCGCCCGATCAGCGGGCCACCATCCGGCGAACCCGCTGATCGGCACCAATGGGTCATCATGCCGCGGAACGGCCTTGCTGAATTTTCGGACGATGAATGCGCGTCCGGCGAGTATCTTCCCTCAGGGAGCAGCCGTTCCCGCACTTGCCTTCTATTCTCCCGCGCCGGCCGCTTGCCGGTCCGGGTGGGTCGCAAACCATCAGGAGCCAGGGAGCAGGAGATGCATTCTGCAGGTCCCATGAAGCGCACGCTGCCCGGAGCTGCAACCTGGCGGGCAGGGGAAGGCGGTGTGCTGCACCGGCTCATGCTTGTTGCTGTCTTGACCGCTGGCGCATCGCCGCTCTGCGCCGGGCCGCCCGTAGCCGGGCCTCCGCCGGCTCCCTCGGCGGCCGCGCTGACCGGATCCGCTTCCGAGGTTCTTGCCATCGACATTGAGCGCAGCAGCCGCTTCACTCTTCCGGTTCTGGTCGACGGCACCGGCCCGTTCGACTTCATGATTGATACCGGGAGCCAGGCGACTGCGGTGACCCACGAGGTACGCGCCGCAGCGGGTCTTGTTCCTGCGGGCAAGGTCATGCTGATCGGCATGGCAAGCCGCCGCGAGGTCGAGCTCGCAAGGGTGGGGCGCATGACCTTTGGAGGAAACGCACTTGCCAACTTCGATGCTCCCGTCCTGGCGCGCAACCATGTTGGCGCTGACGGCATCATCGGCGTTGATGCGCTCCAGGACCTTCGCGTCGTTCTCGATTTCCGGAAGCAAACCATCGCGCTGGAGGACGTGGTCCCGCGCAGCAGCCGGGGCGGATTCGAGATTGTTGTGCGCGCTCGCCACAGGCGGGGCCAGCTGCTGATCACCGACGCGCTTGTGGAGGGTGTGCGGGCTACCGTCATCATCGATACCGGAGCCCAGGCAAGCCTTGGCAACCTTGCGCTGCGCGAACGGATCCGGGCGAAACGCGCCCGGGAGACAGTCACGAGCGATGTCAACGGCGTCGATATTGCGGGTGAACTCGCAATTGTGCGCTCGCTCACGATAGGGGGAATGGCATTGAAAGAGGTGCCGCTGACCTTCGCGGATGCACCTGCCTTTGCCGCTCTGGGCCTGAAGGATCAGCCGGTGCTCTCGGTCGGGATGCAGCACCTTGCCCTGTTCGACCGTGTCGCGATTGACTTCAGCCGCAGTCGCATCCTGTTCGATGTGCCTGCCGATATCGCTCGCGCCATGAGGGACGCGCGGCGGGGCAGCAGCTACTCGACACGCTTCTGATCCTCGCCCCGCCTGCCGGGTGCGCGAAGGAGGTCAGGTAACTTCTGTCCTCCGGATCGCGGGTGATGCCGGTGTCGGGGAGACTAGCGTGTGTCACACCGGTCATTGGCGGGAGGTGCCATGTCATCGGGTGCTACGGCAAGACGCCTTTCGAGTTGATGATCGCTCCGAGGCACAGTCGAGGCGACCGGAATTCCATGGCGCTCAGGGGCATCGCCGCGGCAGCATCCGGACGGGTTCTTCCACCTTCGGTTTGCTGATGATCAGGACGGGATCTGATCCTCGCGGTCGGGCTGACGGCGGCCAATCCCCAGTGTTCCGCCACCAGCTGCGGCGAAGATTGCGCCAAACTGGACGAGGGCAAGTGCCGGCGACCACAGATTGAATGGCTGCTGCAGGTGGACTGTCACGAGGGCAACGACGAACATTCCCATCAGGGCGAGACCAACCGGACGCACCATGACGCCTGCGAGGAGCAGCACCGCCATCAGAACCTGAAGGCCCACCACCAGCGGCGCGAGGGCCGCGGGCAAAGGGTATCCATGGGCGGCAAGAAATGCGGCAAATTCCTCCATCCTCTCTGTCGACAGCACATTGTCATGGGTCTGGAAGAGGAGGAAGCTGGCCGTCCCAAGGCGGGCAAAGAGCAGTGCAATGTCGATCGGGCTGATCATTGCAGACCGCGCAGGCTGGTGTGGGATAGGATCACGCCGGTCGCTGGCGTCAGCATCAGTCATAGTGATCGATCCCTGTTCCGACGATCGAGACCCATTCATGCTTGCGGGTCTCGTAGACCGAGTAGATGGGCACCGGAAACCCGGGATCGGCAAAGCTGCCCACGGGTATCGCGACCAGATCAGGCTGGCCCGCGTTCATGAACCAGCCTCCGGAACCGCAGTCGGGGCACAGGAAGAAGGACGTCTCCGCTCCGCTCGGGCCGATACTGGTCCAGAAGTGCGTGCGACCTGAAATCTCGACCATCCCGGCGGGGTATCTTGCCTGGACCGCAAAGGCCGATCCGGACCGTCGCTGGCAGTCGAGGCAATGGCACACCGAAACCCTGACCGGCTCTCCCCGGCATTCGAGGCTGAGCTGTCCGCACATGCAGCGCGCCGTCCGGACCCTCTCGCTCATGATGACGGGCTTTCGAAGGCCACATCCTTCGCAAAGAAGTGATCGGCATAGGGGTCGTCATTGAAGCGGTCGATCTCGCGCCATCCCGCTCGCCGGTAAAACCCGTATGCCTCGGTCAGGGCGCGGTTGGTGTCGAGCCGCAATGTACGGATGCCGAGGCCGGAGGCCACTGTCTCGGCGTGTCTCATCAGCAGACTGGCGATTCCGCACCCGCGCGCCGCGCGGGACACCCACAGGCGCTTGATTTCGGCGAACTGCGTGCCGTTTCCAACCAGAGCCACACAGCCGACCGGAAGTCCATCGGAGTTGGCAACAAGAAACGCTCCCCTTGGCGGGGCTGTCTGTTCAGCCCCGGGGTCCCGTGATCTCGAGACGTCGAACCCCCCCTCGAAGCGCTCCTGTAGTTCCTCGTAGTAGGCATCAAGACAATACCGCGCCCTGGGGTCCGAAGCCGGCAACATGTCGACGACAACCTGGTCCCTCGTCAGCACCGTCGCGATGAGATCCAAGGCATCAAGCAGCCTTGAGGTCTCGCTGTGCCTCTCAAGCACGTCACGCGCGCGCTGGTCGGAGATCGCATCATAGGCCTTCAGCTCGCGGCGGCCCGCGGCAGTCAGCTCGACCACGCGAAAACGGGCATCGTCGTTTCCCTGCCGGGTGACAATGAGTCCCTCCCCCTCGAGGCTTCGCAGAAGCCGGCTCATGAGGCCTGAATCCAGGCGAAGATAGGCGCGCAGATCAGCGACGCTGGTACGGCCGTGACCGACAGCGTTGAGGACCCGGGCCGCTCCGAGCGGACGACCACGTCCGAGGAAGGAATCGTCCAGCGCGCCGACCTCGGTGGTCACGGCGCGGGCAAAGCGGCGAAATCTGGCTTCCGGCGTAAGCATGACATCTGACTTAGGTCAGATATTCTGTCTTCACAAGAGCAGCGTTCATTGTCTAGGAGCAAGCGGGTTACAAGAGGGACCTGCCAGGACCAGGCGTCCTCGTGAGGCACGAAGAGACCCGCAAGCAAGGGGCCGCGAAGGCGGGATCACGCAATGTCCTTCATGCGTCTGCCACCCTTCGAACAGGCCCTTGCCGCATGCGCGCTGCTTGCCGGTGTCGATGCGCTGATCAAGGCGGCAGCTGCCGATGTTTCCGTCCTGCAGATAGTGAATGCACGCTATGTGGTGGGGAGTCTTGTGCTGCTGATGTCAGTCGGTTGGGCCGGTGCCATCAGGCTCGGCCGTCGCGAGCTGCGTACTGCCCTACTCCGCGGTGTGCTGTTCGTTGCGAGTGCCGGTCTCTTCTTCCATGCCCTTGCTGAGCTCGCTCTCTCGGCCGCCGTACTTCTTGGTTTCACCTCGCCGATCTGGATCGCGATCCTGTCTGCAACCGCTCTCGGCGAACCGCTCGAAAGGCGGGCAGCCCTTGCGATCGGCATTGCCTTCGCAGGAGTCGCCGCTTTCGCGTATGGTCAACTGGAAGCTGGCGGAAACCTGCTGGCCAGAGACGGCGTCCCGGCGCTGCTGGCCGGGATGGCTGCGCCCGTCATCTATGCTTGCGCGACAGTCGGCTTCAAGCATGGTGTAACGGAATCGAACTTCAGCGGCACCATGCTGGTTCAGACCGGTGCGGCCGGCATCGTCTCCCTTCCCGCCTGGTTCATCGGTGCCGGACCGGTCAGTCCGGGCATCGGGGGCAGTCTGGTGCTGATCGGCATCGGTGCGACGGTCGGGCAGCTTCTCTACCTCGAGGCGCTATCGAAGGGTTCGACTGCCCGCATCGCTGCAACCGAGTACACCACCCTTCCGTGGGCATTTCTTCTGGGCGCGATGTTCTTCTCCGAAATGCCCCGGCGCGTTGATATACTCGCCTCCCTGCTGATCATTGCTGGCTGCGCTCTTGCCAGCAAGGCATGCGAATCCGCGTCAGGGCCCGTCTCTGAGGCTCAGTGACGATGCCTGGGGCTCCGGGGGCAGGAACGACAAGTCCTCCTTGAGAGGGGGAACCGTTCCGGCGCGCGCCAGCTGTTTCACGAGGCAGAAAGCCAGCGGCCGGTCTCATGTGCGGTTGCGGCAACGACGTCCAACAGGACGGGTCCTCCCATTCCGCGGCAGTCCTGACGATCCGGTTCCTCTGCTCCAGAGCAGCGCCTTCCAGCCTGCTTCCCTTGCGGCGAGGACATTCGCGATCTGATCGTCAACCAGCAGCGGCGCGAGGGATCCGGTGGTTTGCAGTCTTTCCGCGACGCGGCTGAAGAACAGGCGGTCCGGCTTGGCGCATCCGAGGTCGGCCGAATAATGCATGGCTTCGAAGAAGCCGGAGAGCCCCAGCGTATTCCAGAGGTACCGCGCCCGGTGGTGTTCCTGGTTGGTCGCGAGGAGCAGTGCGTGTCCTCTGTCTCGCAGGCATGACAGTGTCCCGAGCAATTCGTGATCGATGAGGGCGTCATGCTCGAACCAGTACCGGGCGAACTCTTCCGCGGACATGCCCAGTCCCATGCCATGCAAGGCCGGGCCGAGACGTTCGAGCAGGTCTGCCCGTCCGGTGATGATGTCGCTCCAGTGTACCGCGAAAAATCTCTCCTGGAGTAGCCGGGGGTCGATGCCGAGGTCGCGCTTCAGACCATCCTGCCAGGACGTCCCGGAGCGTTGACGGATGACAACGCCGTCGATGTCGAAAAGAAGGATGCGGCGAGCCACGGCCATCATATGGACGGCTGGCGCCAGTAGATCCGGGTCAGGCCTGCGAAGACAAGGGTGACGGAGGTGAAGGCCAGGAGCAGGCCCGTGACGGCCCGATGCCCGGCCGCCACCAGATGGGCGCCATGCTCGCCGACACCCGCATTTGCGAACTCCGGCAGGCCTGCAATCAGCTGCCCCAGCAGGACGCCAAGCACGGCGACAGACAGCACCCGCTGGTAAACGGTCATGAGGCCGCCCGAGACCAGTGGACGGGCCGGGCTGTAACGGGTGGCGACAACAGGCGGTGATCCGAACCGGCGAAGTGCCTCGCGAACCTCCTCGCGCTCCAGCGGCCTGCCGCTCTGCCGTTCCGCCTCCTCGAGGTGCTCATCGAGGTCAGCCGCGATGCCGGAGAGCAGTTCGCTCCTGCACCTCGACGGCAGCCAGAAGCCCACCCTGCGCAGGTATTTCTGTCGTTCATTCATCTCAATTCCCCATAAGTTCCCGAAGGCTCCGGGCCAGCCTCTCCTGCTCGTTCCTCAGCAGCTCGAGGACCTGCTGGCCCTGGGATGTCGTCCGGTAGAAGCGCTTGAGACGCCCATCCTCCTGACGCCTGTCGCTGGTGAGCAGGCCCTGACCCTCAAGCCTCCTGAGCATCGGATAGAGGGCGCCGGGCTCGATATCGGTCCCCGCCGAGCGCAGCCTTTCGAGTCCTTCGGCGCCGAAGCGCTCGGTCCGGAACGCAGCAAGGACGGCGAGCACGAGCGTGCCCCGCCTCAGCTCCTGGCGCAGTGCATCGAGAACATCGCGCTCGCTCATTCCGCGTCACTTCCGCGGGCTGCGTTCGCCACGTCCACAAGGGCGTTGACCACTGTTCCGACCACAGCGTCGGGCAGGGAGTGCCCGAGGCCGTCTATGCCCTCGAAACGCGCCCCGGGTATCCCATCAGCGACCGTCCGGCCATGCGCGGGGGCGATGAGCGGATCATCCAGTCCGTGGATCACAACAACCGGGGCGCTGATCCGGGCGAATGTTGCCCGCAGGTCGCCCGCCGCAAGGATGGCGGCTCCGCTGCGCGCAATCCCGTCGGGATTCCATGCGCGGCCGGTAGCAGCCCTTGCCCGCGAAGCGATCTCCTGCTGTGAGCGCCGGGGGCCAGGACCCTCAAGGGCCTCTCCAAGTGCAATGCGGTAGGCAATGATGGCATCGCGGGGCGCATCGGCTGCAGGCGGGGCAGGCAGGGCGGCAAGCCTCTTCGGATCGGCAGGAACAGGGATCGCCGGATCGCCCGACCCGGGCATCAGCAGGACCATCGATGCAATCCGGTCCGGATACCTTTCGGCGATCAGGGCAGCTGTCGCCGCCCCGCCCGATGCCGCCAGCACATGGAACTGCCGGACGCCTGCGGCATCCGCGACCGCAACGGCGTCGTCGGCGAGGTCAGCCAGCCTGTAGGGCACGGCAGGCGTCTTCCCTGAAGCCAGAGCGGTGAATATCGCTGGCCAGTCCGGAGCACCGGTCTCGTCCATCCTGGACGAGCAACCGACGTCGCGCGCATCATAGGCGATGGGGCGGAAGCCCCGGGCCGCAAGCGCTTCCATCAGGGACGCGGGCCAGTCGGTCAGTTGCTGGTCAGTGCCCCCGATCAGCAGCACGGGCTCACCCGAATCGGGGCCGGCGTCGAGGACCGCGAGACGTGGCGCATCGCCAACCTGGACCAGCCGGGGATCGTCACATTCCGCTCCGACCGGTGCGCGGCCTTCGCCGGCCCCGGGCACCGTCGCGACCATAAGGATCGGAACCATCAGGGCAGAAAAATTCATACAAGCTCCCGAATCGACCGTGCCATGCACAGTGTGTGAGACACACTATGTAACGCACAGTATGTTGATGTTCAAGCCTGAACGATTCCGGGTGTGGGTTCTCAACGGTCGCAGGCCTGGAACCGAAGCGGTTCGCTGGATCAGCAACAGGTCCCGTCAGTGCGGCAGGCCGGGCAACTGGCGGGCGAAATGATCCAGATCGCTGCCCCGGAATGTTGCGATCAGATATGGTCTGAAGTCCTCGCCGATCCGGAAGACCGCCACCTCACCTTCGGACAGCGCCACCCCGGTTGCGAGATGAATGACGCCACCGTGACCCACGAGGGCAAGATTTGTGGTACCGACGCCGGCCGCCAGTTCCGCCATGAGCTGCTGCATCTCGCCAGCCGCGGCCGCAGCATCGCGGGTGCCCGCAGGATCCTCATGCATCAGCCTTGTGTCGACGCGCCAGGATGGCCCGAACATGTATCTGGCTGTTTCCGTTGCCCTGCACATCGGGCTGGAGATCACCCTGTCGATCCTCACGCCGAGCGCACGCAGGGTCTGTCCTGTTTCCCGTGCGCCCGCGACACCCGCCACTGAAAGGTTCCTCTGGGCACCGCAGTCGGTCGCGGGGCGTGAATAGTCATCGTTGCGGGAAGGGACCGCGGTTCGCTCGTGCCGGATGACGAGGATGTTGCCGCCGACTGCGAGCTGTTCGAGCAGACCGGCGCGGTCCCATGGCAGGGTTTCCTCTGCCCTCACCATGCTCCCGGTGGCACCCGGAAGCATGAACAGCAGTCCGCATAACAGCCCTCGCGCTTGCGCACCGGTAAGACTGGTCAGCCGAACAGGGATGACTGCCCTCGAACGGCCTGCTTTCCTGGAACAGGCGCGGACGAAGCGGTGATAATGAACACCTTGGAGCAGGGTTCTGACCGAGGCTTTGATCAAACTATATAACATAACATTCTTACTCCATGAAAGCGGTTTGCAGACACATGCAGGCCAGTGTCAGCGATGGGTCTGAGGCGCTGGGAAGATCACTTTGCCCTCGCGAAAAACCATGTGGACCCTCGACATGCCAGCAGCACCTTCTGCGGGATTCGCGGTCAGGATCACGAGATCCGCAAGATATCCCGGCGCGATCCGGCCGCGTTCGTGGTTTTCGCCAAGAAACAGCGCCGGACCGGTGGTCAGCGACGCAAGCACGCCCCTCCATCCCAGCGCCCTTTCGAGGAGGCGAAGCTCCGTGGTCGTATCGAACTCCTCGGCGAAGCCTGCATCGGTACCGAAAAGCACAAAGCCGCCGGCCCGGTGAAGGGCCGATGTCTGCTGGATGGCCACCTCTGTCGGCGTCGCAGGATGGGGTTGGAACTCGAACAGTGACAGCGTCGGGATCAGCGCCACACGCCGCTGTGCGATGTGACGGGCCTGGTTATCGGACCAGGGGCCCATCAGCGGCGCGGCATGTGCGAGGGCCGACACGCCGTTGTCGATTGCCAGAGAGAGGCCCTGCCGGTCCGTCGGATGGGCGAAGACCGGCTTGCCTGCATCCCGTGCGACCGCGACGAGTGCGGCCACCGACGAGGCTTGCATGTGCCTGGTTTCTGTCTCGCCGACGATCGCGCCGGTGAACAGCTTGATGCCGTCAGCGCCCTGCGAGAATTGCCGGGAGGCGCGCGCGGCCGCACCGGCGTCGTCCAGGATTTCCGATGATGGCAATCCGAATGCCTCGTAGAACGGACGCGCGTAGACCGGCGTTCCGCCGCCCGGGTAAAAGGGTTCCCGAACGCTGAGAACCCTCGGTCCCGGCACGCGGCCCGACCGGATGCGGCCAGCGACATCGGATGCGATTGCGCTTGTCGATGCAAGATCAAAGACCGTGGTGAAGCCCCAGCGGGTGAAGGTCCGTTCCAGTTCCGCGCGGATCCCGTCGTCGGTACGTTCCGAAGCGGTCAGGAAAACCTCTGTCGTCAGGTGCACGTGCATGTTCGTGAAACCGGCGGTCACGAACCGCCCGGTGTGATCGATCACCTCATAACCGGCAGGCACGGAAACACTGTCGCGAGGTCCGACGCGTTCGATCCGTCCGGCGCGGACAAGTATCACGCCATTATCAATCGGAACGGCATCCGGGCTTGTGTAGATCCGCGCTCCGACTATCGCTTTGCCCGCGACCGCGCTGTCTGATCTTGCGGTCGAGCATGCGGCAAGCCACGCCAGTGCGCAGAGTGCCAGAAAGGCTCGCGGCAAATGCTTCATGATCGGCCCCTTCCGGCCCGCCCTAGTAAGGCCTCTCGTCGACCCATTCCACCAGCTGCACAATCACACCATTGGGATCGGCCACCTGCATCGAGCGCTCTCCCCAGCTGTCCTCGACGATGACCAGATCGTCCGCGGCACCGTCACAGAGCAGCCGGCGCCAGTGTCCGTCAAGATCCTCCACCGTCAGTGCGATGATGATGCCGCGGGCAACCTCGTCGCGCTGCCCTTCGTCAAGAACCGCGATGCCGCGCTCCAGGAAGAACAGCTCCGGTCCGCCATCGGGATGCGAGAGGGCCACCCCCCCATCGAAGGAGAGCCTTTCCTCGAAGCCGAAATGCCGCACGAGAAACCCTGACGATGCCTTGGGGGATGGCACCGTCAGGGTGAGGGTGGTCGCGATTATCCTCACGTACCACCCTCCCGTTCGCGCCGGTCTGCCGGCGCATGCGAACCGAAGAACCCGATCAGTTCTGCGGCAATCAGTTCCGGAGCAACACCATGCCACTCTCCTTCGAGGCTTGTGTGGCGGGCATCCGGCAGAAGGCGCGCCACTGCGGCAGCAGAGCCTGTCAGGTCATCAGTGCCGCCCGCGCTGTCGAAGACATGCGAAGGGACGTTCACCGATGCGAGCAGTTCGCGCGTCGTGGCCTCCGAGATCCGGCAATCATGGACGAGCGTCGGCGCCACCTTTGTCATCATCGACCAGGCTTCGGTCCCGCGCATCGCGTCGATCATGTCATCAGGTACGCCAATCGCCCGATGGAAATGTTCGACCGCTGCCTCGCGTCGCCCTTCCGAGAGCAGCGCTTCCAGTTCCCGTGTCAGGGGATCGCCGGTCGGAGGGCGGTCAAGCTCGACCGGCGGCTCGAGCAGCGCGAGCGCGCGGATTGCCGAACCTGCAGCAGCTGCATGGAGGACGAGAAGCGCGCCGGACGAATAGCCGTAGGCCAAGACGGGGCCACCGATGGCGGCGATGATGGCGTCCAGATCCTCGACCTCGCGCAGGGGCATATAGTCGGCAGCATCCCCGCTCTCGCCGCGTCCGCGGCGGTCATAGGTAATGACTGTAAAGCGATCGATGAGCAGCGGCACGAGCCCGGTGAACGCGCTGAAGCCGCGGAAATGCGCTGCCGGCTCGACCAGGATGAGTGGAGGCCCATTGCCCTCTGCACTGAAAGCGATCGGCGTGCCGTCCGCGGATATTGCTGTCTTGCTGCTGGACATCGCTGCCTCTTGTGGTACTGACGGGTACCGTAATGTGTTCGACAGTCGGTACTGTCAAGTACCAATCAGATGGGAAGCGCGTGACACTGCCATCGCAAGGGACGAGGCCCCGCCGGAATACAGAGGAGGTGCGGAATGCCATCCTCGGGGCAGCGCTGGAGATCTTCATCGCCAACGGATACGAGCGTACCGGTACGGACGAGGTCGCCGCGCGCGCCAGTGTCTCGAAGCGGACCCTTTATGCGCATTTTCCCGACAAGGACGCGCTGGTCGGCGCAGCGATCGCCAGTCTGATCACGGCTGCCGAGGCGCAGGGATCGGAAGAGCTCGAGGCCTTGCGGGACTCCGACGATCTCGACCGCGATCTTCGCGCGTTTGCCCGCCAGCACATCAGGGACGTCATCACACCTGAGATCATGCAGGTGCGCCGGCGGCTGATCGGCGAGGCCGACCGCTTTCCGGAACTCGCACGCCGGTGGTACGATGCAGCTCCGGCCCGGAGCCACGCGACGCTCGCCGGGATCCTCGAGGTCCATCGCGAGCGGGGTGTCCTCGCCTTCGGGGACGCGCTCATCGCCGCCGAGCATCTCAACTGGCTGATCCTCTCGATACCGCTCAACCGGGCGATGTTCGACGTCAGCGCGGCGTCCGACGCTGACCGGTACATGAGGCACGCGGAGGCTGCGATCGATGTGTTCATGGCGGCTTACGGCTCCGGCGCGCACCCTGCAGGAGGCACGTCATGAGCCCGGCTGATACCGGCACGATCCACATCAGGGGTGCGCGCCAGAACAACCTCAAGGCGATCGACGTCGATATCCCGAAGCATCGCATCACGGTTTTCACCGGTGTTTCGGGCTCGGGAAAATCGTCGCTCCTTTTCGGAACCATCGCTGCCGAAAGCCAGAGGCTCATCAATGAGACCTACCCGGCTTTCGTCCAGCAGTTCATGCCGAAACTGGGCCAGCCCGACGCTGACCTCCTCGAGAACATCTCCGCCGCAATTGTGGTTGACCAGCAAAGGCCCGGCGGCCAGTCGCGCTCGACCGTCGCCACCGTGACTGACACGGCGCAGATGCTGCGGGTGATCTTCTCGCGCGTCGCAGAGCCTTCCGCAGGGCCTCCGGCGGCCTACAGCTTCAATGATCCGCGCGGCATGTGTCCTGATTGCGAGGGCACGGGACAGGTCGCCTCGATCAACATGGCCGCGGTCGTTGACGAGGCGAGGTCCCTTGCAGGGGGCGCCCTGCTGCCGAAGGATTTCGCGGTGGATGGCTGGTGGTGGGAGGCATACCGGAACTCCGGCCTGTTCGACATGGACAAGCCGGTTGCCGACTTCACCGCCGAGGAGCGTTTCAACCTCCTGCATCTCGATGACGGCAGTAAGGTGAAGGTCGGCAAGCTCAACATGACCTGTACCGGCGTGCTTGTCCGGCTGAGGAGGGGGCTGGGCTCGAAGAACCCGGACAGCCTCCAGCCCCATGCGCGCCGCGAATACGAGCGAATTTTCACCCGGACGACATGCTCCGTGTGCGGCGGTGCCCGGCTGAACCGGCAGGCGCTCGACAGCCGGATCGCAGGCCTCGGCATTGCCGACATGTGTGCCATGCAGGTCTGCGATCTGGCAGGCACGATCGGGGCAATCGACGCGCCATCGATCGCGCCCATGGTCGAATCCCTCGCGAGGCGCCTGCGCAGCCTCGACCAGCTCGGTCTTGGCTATCTGACCCTTGACCGCGAGAGCACGACCCTCTCCGGAGGGGAATCGCAGCGCGTCAAGATGGTGCGATATCTCGGGTCGTCCCTCACCGACATCATCTACGTGTTCGACGAACCATCGGTCGGCCTCCACCCCCACGATGTCGGCCGGATGGCGGCGATCATGCGGCAACTGCGTGACCGGGGAAACACCGTCCTCATCGTCGAGCACAACCCGGGAATCATCGCGATCGCCGACCATATCATCGACATGGGTCCGCGGGCGGGCTCTGCCGGGGGCGAAATCGTCTACCAGGGGGATTTCCGGGGCCTTGCCGGCTCAGGCACCCTGACCGGGACACAGCTCACCCGCCGCCGGCACCCGAGGGCCCGGGTACGGAAGCCCGCCGGGATGCTGTGGATCAGCAACGCCAGCGAGAACAATCTGCAGAACATCACCGTCGGAATTCCGACCGGTGTTCTGACGGCAGTGACCGGCGTGGCAGGATCGGGCAAATCCTCGCTCATCCGGCGATGCCTGCCGCGCAGCTGTCCCGATGCCATCATCATCGACCAGAGCCTGCCCGGCGGATCACGGCGCTCCAGCACGGCAACCTCGACCGGAATCCTCGACGAGGTGCGAAAGCTCTTCGCAAGGGAATGCGGAGTGAAGCCCGCGCTGTTCTCGTCCAACAGCGAGGGTGCCTGCTCCGACTGCAGGGGGCTGGGGGTCGTCTACACCGACCTTGCCCATCTCGATCCTGTCGCGACACGGTGCGAGACCTGCGAGGGCAAGCGTTTCCTGCCCGAAGCACTCGGCCACAGACTGCGCGGCCGATCGATCGCCGATGTCCTCGACATGAGCGTCGATGAGGCAGCGGCGTTCTTCACCGAGAAAAGGATTGCCGCGACACTGAGGGGCCTGTCGGATGTCGGTCTGGGATACCTGACGCTCGGCCAGCCTGTCTCAACGCTCTCCGGCGGCGAGCGGCAGCGCCTCAAGCTCGCTGCCGAGCTCGATGCAAGGGGCAACGTCTACATCCTGGATGAACCGACCGCCGGCCTGCATCCCTCCGACACTGACAGGCTGATCGGCATTTTCGACCGCCTTGTCGACGGCGGGTCGACGGTGATCGTGATCGAGCACAGCCCCGACGTCATCCTCGCGGCGGACTGGGTCATCGATCTGGGTCCGGGCGCCGGACGTGACGGCGGACGGATACAGTTCGAGGGCGAGCCGAGCCGTCTTGTCGATCACCCTTCCTCCCTCACCGGCGAGCATCTTCGCCGATGCCTGTCCGGCGACGGGGCCGCTGCAGCGGCAGCGCCGTACGGGATCTGAGGGGGCAGTATGGGCTTTGACTACCGGTTGCTGGGGCGCTCCGGCCTTCGCGTGTCCGACATATGCCTCGGCGGCCTCTCGCTCGGACGGGAGGGCGGCGATCCGTGCGAGGCCGTCCTTGAAGCCTTTGCCGCCGCAGGCGGGAACTTCATCGATCTCGCGAACCGCTATGGTGAGGGTGAGGCCGAGCGCCAGGTCGGTGCTGCTGTGGCAGGGGACCGCGGGCGATGGGTGCTGGCAACAAAATATTCGCTCTCCATGCGACCTGGCGACCCGAATGCCGGCGGCAATTCGCGCAAGTGCATGATCGCCTCGCTTGAAGACAGCCTCCGGCGGCTCGGCACTGATTACATCGACCTGTTCTGGCTGCACGCCTGGGATTTCACCACGGGGGTGGAGGAGATAATGCGTGCGCTCGATCATCTCACAGGTTCCGGGAAGATCCTCCATGCGGGCATCTCCGATACTCCGGCATGGATCGTCTCGGGCGCGAATACGCTGTCTGTCCTGCGGGGCTGGACGCCCTTCTCGGCCGTACAGCTCCGATATTCCCTGCTAGACCGGACTGCGGAGCGCGATCTCATTCCCATGGCAGAGCACTTCGGACTTTCGATCACGGGCTGGGGTACGCTCGGAAGCGGCGCTCTGGCCGACCCGGAATCCCGGCAGGCTGCAAACGAGGACAGCGCAAGGATCATCGCCACGCTCGGACAGTTCGCCACCGCGCTGGGAATGACGCCGGCGCAGGTCGCCAGTGCATGGGTCCGATGCAGGCAGCCCGGTCTGATACCGGTCATCGGGATCGGCCGGGTCAGTTCGCTCGATGCTCTGCTTGCCAGCCGGCGCCTCGTCCTCGAGCCGCATCACATGGAACAACTCGATGCGGTGAGCGCCGTTGCACCGGGCTTTCCGCACGACTTCCTGCAGCGCGACAGTGTCGGCCGGGCAATCCACGGCGATGCCTTCGGCCGCATCACCTTCCCTCCGGCGCGCGCCCTGCCGTGACGCCGGACGCCATCCCTTCGTCCTGCAACAGGAGACCTGCAGACATGCCGACCATCACAGCCTTTGCCAGTTCACCCGATCGTGGACGCGGTATGGCCCGGGACATGACAGTGCGCTGGGCGCTCGAGGAGGTCGGGTTGTCCTATGATGTCCGCCTGCTCGGCTTTGCGGAAATGAAGGAACCCGATCACCTCGCGCTCCAGCCTTTCGGTCAGATACCGACCTTTGAGGAAGGCGATCTCAGGATCTTTGAGTCGGGCGCGATCGTCCTCGAGATAGCTGGAAAACATGCCGGCCTTTTGCCGGCTGACGGGGCGCGGCGCGCGCGCGCGATCGCCTGGATGTTCGCGGCGCACGCAACCGTCGAGCCGCCGATAACCGAGCTGGAGAGCGCCCGCTTCCTCGAGAACGAGTGTCACTGGCAGTCCGAACATGTCGCAATGGTCGAGGACCGGATCGCAACGCGACTGGAGCAGCTGTCCGGCGCACTCGGCGCAAGGGACTGGCTCGAGGGAGAGTTCACTTCCGGCGATCTGCTGATGGTGCAGGTGCTGAGGCGCATTGCGGAGACGCCACTCCTCGGCCGGTTTCCGGACCTTGCGTCCTATGTCGCCCGCGGCGAAAGCCGCCCGGCCTTCCGGCGCGCCTATGAGGCACAGGCCGAGGTCTTCCGCCAGCTGACCGGACAGGACTGACCGCCGTGCAGCCTGTGGTGCCTCTGCGCCGGCGATACGTCCACTTGCGACCCCTTCCGCAGCGCCAGCGTGGCTGGATCAGCCCCACACAGAAAGGTATACCCATGAGCCCGCATCCGCTGTCACCCCTTGACCTTGTTGTTCGCGGCGCGCTGACACGTGCCATCGCCGAGCTCGGTCACGCGCCCCCGAACGGGGAACTCGCGCGGATGCTGGGTGTGCCGCAGGCGGAACTGGAACAGGCGCTGCTGCGATTGCATGACGCCCATGCCCTTCTGCTCCATCCGGATTGCCGTGTCCCGTGGGTCGTTCACCCGTTCGCGCTCTCGCCGGGCTCATGCTGGGTCGAGAGCGGCGCGAGGGGCTGGTGGGCAAACTGTCTCTGGTGCGGGATGGGCATCGCGGCAGCGCTGCGGCAGGATGCCGACATCCATACCCGCATCGGCGGCGAGCGCGAGCCTGTCGTGATCCACATCCGCGACGGCAGGGTCGGGGAAACCGGCCTGCTGTTCCATCTGTCCACGCCGGTCAGGTCGTGGTGGGACAATGTGATCCATGCATGTGCCACCTTCCAGCCGTTCCGGTCCGAAGCCGGGATCGATGCCTGGTGCGAACGGCATGCCATGCCGCGCGGGGCCGTCATGCGGCTGCCCGAACTCCGCGACTTTGCCGCCGACTGGTACGGCGGATATCTCGACGAGCCCTGGCGCAGGCGCTCACCCGGGGAGGTGAAGGCGCTGTTCCTCAGGCACGGGCTCACTGGCGACTTCTGGAACCGGGATTGACGGCATCATGATCCGGCAAGGCTTGCTGGGTCCTGGTTCCCGGGGCGCTGGCCGGAGTTCGGGAACGGGAGAACCAGTGTCATGCTCTTCAGGAAACATGTCCTCGAAAGGATCGTCCGCGGGGAGGTGAATCTCGCCTTCCGTCGCTGGAGAAGACCCACGGTCCGGACCGGCGGGACGCTCAGGACACCGGTTGGCGTGCTGGCGATCGATGCGGTCGAGCGCGTTGCCGGGATTTCGCCTTCCGAGGCGGTCGCCGCCGGTGCGGCCACGCCGGAGGAACTGCTCGCCGGTCTTGCACCTGACGGCGACCTCTACCGGGTGCGTTTCCATCTGGCCGGGCCCGATGAGCGGGTTGCCCTGTCAGGCTCGCTGCAGGACATCGACAGGACCCTTGATGCACTCGACAGGCTGGATGCAAGGGAAGCATGGACCCGCGACTATCTGCACCTGATCCGGAAGCAGCCGGGGGTAAGGGCTGCATGCCTCGCAGCGAACGTCGGTGTCGGGACCGCGGCGTTCAAGGCAAGGGTGCGGCGCCTGAAGGATCTGGGTCTGACCGAAAGCCTTGCCACCGGCTACAGGATCTCGCCCCGCGGAGCAGAGATCCTGCGACGCTCCTCACCGTCATAGACTGCACTTCGCTCCACGCCAGCAGGCAGGACCGGGCTCGCCTGACTGCCAGTCAGTCACGGCGGCTGTAGCGGTCGCGGGGATCGGGCAAGCCCCGCGACCAGACCTCGAGCGAATGCAGGATCGGCATGAGATCGCGCGCGAGGCCCGTCATCGCATAGGTCACGTCGTCCGGCATACGCGTGATGAGGTCGACCCTGCGCAGTTCGCCCAGCCTCTCGGTCAGGACCTTGGCGGTGATCGCTGGCAGGCGCTCGCGCAGTTCCCCGAACCGGAGATCACCCAGTGAGAGGTGATACAGGATTAGCGCGTTCCAGCGGTGTCCGAGAAACGCGAGCCAGGCCTCGACCGAGCACTCCTCGGCGCTTGAGAAAAAGCCCGCCGGAAATGGGACCGTCACGTCATTCTGTGCCATTTGTCATTCCTGATATCCATTTGGAAACCGCGCCCTCGATCTGCTTGAGCTGTCCTCCGGACGACAACAAGGAGCGCGAAGAATGACAAGAAGGGACGTGGTAAGGGCAATCGGTGCCGTCAGCACGGCAGCAATCTGCGGGGGCAATGCACTGACCGCAGGAGGGGGCACGCACATCGATGCGGGCCGGTTCCACAGCATGCGGCGCATGGTTGAACTGGGCGGGAGAAACATCGCAGTTGCCCGGCACGGGGAGGGTCCGGCTGCACTCCTGATCCATGGCTGGCCTCTCAACGGCTTCCACTGGCGCAAGGTCCTGCCCGGCCTCGCCCACGAGCGCACCTGCATCGTGCCCGACCTCATGGGGCTTGGCTATTCGGAGGTTCCGGCCGGGCAGGACCTGTCGCCTGCCGCGCAGGCCGCCATGATTGCGGACCTGCTCGACGCGCTGGGTGTCGGGCAGGTCGATATAATCGCCAATGACAGCGGTACGGCCATCGCCCAGCTGCTCGCGGTGGACCAGCCCGGCAGGATCCGCTCGATGCTGCTCACCAATGGCGACGTACATACCAACAGCCCGCCCGAGGCGCTTCTGCCGGCCCTGGAGGCGGCGCGCGCCGGGGTGCTGGACGAGATGTTCGAACTCCATCTGACCGATGCCGCGTTCGCCTCCTCGCCGATGGGCCTTGGCTCGATCTGCTATGAGGATCCGGCCAGCCTGACCCGGGAGGCCATCGCGGTCTACTTCCGGCCGCTCCTCGCCAGCCCGCGGCGGCGATCGCAGGCACAGCAATACGGGGTGGCATTCGAGCCCAATCCCCTGCCCGCGATCGAGGCACGGCTGCGCACCCTCCGGGTTCCGGTCCGGATGGTCTGGGGTACCGGCGATATCCATTTTGGCATCGCATGGGCGCACTGGCTTGACGAGGCGCTGCCCGCATCGCGGGGTGTCCGGGTCGTGGAGGGCGCGAAGCTCTTCTTCCCCGAAGAGCACGCGGATGTGATTGTCGCGGAGGCGCTCGACCTCTGGGCCGGGACAATTGCGCAGGACCGGGCGTGAGGAGTATCGGCAGGCAGGCGGAACAGGCCGGCGAAGCCGTGTCACCGGCACTTCAGCCTGATCACGCTCCAGGCAAGCCTCGAGGGATTGCCGCCTGCCTGTCTGACTTCCCTGTCAACACATTGCTGCGCTGGCCTGCGGGTATCGACGGCATCGCCGCGCAGCATACGATCGAGATCGAGGACATCCTGAAGCTCGGGAGGCGAAAGGTCGCTGACCGACAGCGTGCCCTCCCTGAGCGCGATCAGGTTCGCCTGAGCGCGCGCAATGCGCTCCTGGTGCGGCAGCAGATCAGCAGGCGCCGCCGGTGCCGGTTCCACATGCGGGGAGGCTGTGACTGTAACTGGCTGGGCCGCCGCTGGGCACTGGAGTGCAAGCGCTAGCGCCGCCGGCGCAAGAAACATGGTCCGGTCTGTCATTCCCTGTGCTCCAATCTTCGATGTCCGCAGCAGAGAGACCTCTCGAACCGCCACGCCCTGAGGTTGAAGGTGCCGCCGGGAAGAGAAAGGCTGTAATCGAAAGTTCCCGTCAGAACCCACCCGGCCTTCTTGTAGAACCCGGCGGCCCTGTTGTTTCCGATTGCGCAGGCAAGCCAGGCGGCGATGACGCCCCGGTTCACGAAGCTGTGTTCCGCGTCGACCATCAGTTTCTGCGCCATTCCCCGCCCCCGGGCCCGTGCAGGGACGTAGAACTGATAAAGCTCGGAGCCTTTGATGTAGTGAAATCCAGCGAGGCCAACTTCATCCTCGATTACCCGGACATCCTTGAGCCCAGGCTCGAGGCGTCGGACAAAGCTTTCCGGAGTGCGGGCGGCAGAGACCTCCGGGGGCAACAGAAGCCGATGGGCTTCGTTCCAGCCATCATTCCAGATCCCTGCAAGCTCTTTCAGGTCAGAAGGCCGGGCGACCCGGCATCGGCAGGGCATGTTTCAACAGTTCAGCAGGGGATTGGGAAAGGTCGCATCGCACCCCCCACTGCCGTAGGAACGGGTGATCACTTCCAGCAGGTGCCCGTCCGGATCCCTGAAGTAGAATCCTCTCCCGTCATCCCATCGATTGATCTGCTGAGGCATCTTGCCGAAGGGATCCGCCCAGAATGCGAGGTTAGCGTCCGCGTTCGTGGTGTAATTTCTGGTGTAGATTGAGGTGATCGCA
>ERZ1066122.953-NODE-953-length-26478-cov-22.924271_pt1 | contig 26478 bp, 19 predicted proteins | sample MGYA00382769_ERZ1066122 | MGnify/ENA primary metagenome ERZ1066122 (study PRJEB33369, sample SAMEA5778352) | biofilm metagenome | biome: Industrial cooling water; feature: Water cooling tower basin; material: Biofilm | place: United Arab Emirates | collected... | reverse complement strand
GGCCCATCTGGTACTTCACGTAGTCGTTGAGGTTGCCGACCACGCTCATGCCCGAGCGCTTGTCGATGGCCTGCTCGACTTCCGGCGGCACCGACACGTTCTCCAGGATGAAACTGGTGACCTCCAGTCCGTATTTCTCCTGCATCACCGGGTTGACGATGGGCAGCAGCGCCTCGCCCATCTCCGAGTAGCGCGACGCCACGTCCAGCGCCGGCACCGCGGCGGTGGCGAGTGCGTCGGTGAACACGCTGACGATGCGCGAACGCATGGTGTCGGCGAACTCGTCCAGACGGAAGTTCTGGTCGGTGCCGGCCACTTCGCGCAGGAATTTCTGCGGGTCGACGATCCTGAAGTCGTAGGTGCCGAACGCGCGCAGGCGGACCACGCCGAAGTCCTTGTCGCGCATCATGATCGGGTTGGACGTGCCCCACTTGTTGCCGGTGAACAGGCGGGTGTTGATGAAGTACACATCGCACTTGAACGGCGAATTGAAGCCGTATTTCCAGCCGAGGATGGTCGACAGGATCGGGATGTTCTGCGTGGTCAGGGTGTGCTTGCCCGGCGCGAACAGATCGGCGTACTGCCCCGCGGCGACGAACTGCGCCTGCTGCGACTCGCGCACGATGAGCTGCGCGCCGTTCTTGATCTCCTTGTCGTCGTCGGGGAACCGGTACGACAGCGTGTCGCGCGAGTCGTCGGTCCACTCGATGATCTCGATCAGCTCGCCTTTCAGGAAATTCAGGATGCTCATGCTCGGCTCCGGCAGGGACGGGGCACCGCCGCGACGGGCGCGCGGCGGCGTGCGCGCAACATAGCAGATGCGTGCGGCGGGGGATGTGCCGTTGGATGGGGCGCTTCCGGGGGGCAGAGCGGAGCGCGACTCCGCTGTAGAAGCTTCCGGAGACAATCACAGTCGAGCTCCGCGCGGCTCTACCGCGGCGATGCGAAGTGACGCGATGAATCGATCAATCCCGCATCAACGTCGACTTGCCGAACAGGCTTTCCACCAGGTCCACCGCCAGTTCCGCGGTGGCGTTGCCGTGGTCGAGGGCGGGGTTGAGTTCGACGATGTCGAGCGAGGCCAGGCGGCCGGTGTCGGCGATCATCTCCATCACCAGCTGCGCCTCGCGGTAGTTGGGGCCGCCGGGCACGGTGGTGCCGACGCCGGGGGCGATGCTGGGGTCGAGGAAATCGACGTCGAAGCTGACGTGCAGATGCGTGTCGTCGTCCAGGCCGGCCAGCGCGGCTTCCATGGTGCGCTTCATGCCCACCTCGTCGATGTGGCGCATGTCGTAGATGTCCAGACCGTATTCCTTGACCAGACGCTTCTCGCCGGGGTCGACCGAGCGGATGCCGATCTGGCGGATCTCGTCCGGACGCATCGCCGGGGCGCTGCCGCCCAGGTTCACCAGCGGGTCGGGGCCGAGGCCGCAGAGGCAGGCCACGGGCATGCCGTGCACGTTGCCGGAGGGTGTGACCTGGCTGGTGTTGAAGTCGGCGTGGGCGTCCAGCCAGAGCACGCGGAGTTTCTTGCCGGTGCGGCGGCAGTGGCGGGCGACGGCGGTGATCGAACCCAGGCCCAGGCAGTGGTCGCCGCCGAGCAGGATCGGCATGCGCCCGGCGTCGAGTTCCGCCTCGACGGCGTCCATCACCGCGCGGTTCCAGGCGACGACCTGATCGAGGTGGCGGTAGCCCTCGACCGGCGGCTGCCAGGGGTTGTCCGGCCCGTGCAGGTCGCCGCGGTCGATCACGTCGATGCCGCGCGCCACCAGCGCCTCGCCCAGGCCGGCGATGCGCAGGGCATCGGGCCCCATGCGCGCGCCGCGATGGCCGGCACCGATGTCGGTGGGCGCGCCGATCAGGGACACGGACGGGTAGCTGCGCTGCATGGATGGCTCCGGGCGATGCGCGCCGCGGCGGGCGCGAGGGTGGTGCCGACAGTCCGATTCGAACGGACGACCTACCGCTTACAAGGCGGTTGCTCTACCAGCTGAGCTATGCCGGCGACGACGGGCACGCGGAGTGCCTGGAAGTCATGATGGTGGCCGACGGCCGCGCTGCGGAAGCGCTGGGTGGAGATGTCGGCGGGCCGCGGGGCGGCGAGCGCGCATTCTAGCAGGCCGTGCCTGCGGGCCGTGACGTCCCGGTTCAGGCTCAGCGTGCGGGTGGGCAGTCGCCGGGACGTACGTCCGGGCCGCCTGCCGCAGTGCGGATGGCCGCGGGTTGCGCGTCGGCCTCGGCGACGATGTCCACCCAGTACTGCGGTCTGGCATCGCCCAGGGCCTCGGCGCGCGCGGGGAAGCCTGCCGCCTGGAGCGTGGTCGCGTGCTGGCGGGCGCGGTCTTCGCTGCTGAAGCGTCCCAGTGCGATCGCGTGGGCGTCGGCACCCTCGCTCACCACGAAATAATCGGTGAAGCCTGCTGCGCGGATGCGGTCGGCCATGGCCTTCGCCGCCCCGGCATCGGCTGCGGGCGGCACGATCACGCGCCAGCCTCGGCCGGAGGCAGGTCGCGTCTCGCTGCTGCGCATGGTGCTGGCATAGGGGCGCAGTGCGGGCAGGGCGGCGGTGCGCGCGAGTTCGTCCGGGTAGGGGCCGATGCGGTAGCAACGCGACGCCGGGGGCGTGGTTTTGGGGGGCTCGGGAGCAGGGGGCTGCGCCGCGGAGGGTTCCTCGGCGGGTGGCGCTGCCGCAGTGGCGGGTGCCTGCTCCGGCACGGCCGGTGCGGGCGGTGCGTTCTCTCGTGCGGTCGTGGGGGGCGGTGTGTCGGCGACGGCCGCTCTGGCGGGCGTTTCGACAGGCGGCCTGTCGACTTCGTGCAGCAGCCGCAACTGCGCGATGCCGGTGGGCAGATCGTCCTCGTCAGCGCGCGCAGGCGGCTCCGGACGCCAGATCCACCAGGCGGCCACGCCCAGATTGAGCACGACGAGGACGACGATCAGGGCACGGGTCAGCATGCGGGCATTGTATGCGGCGTCTTCACGCCACCGCGCCTGTTGCCGCGGGGGCGGTGGCGGCCGCCCAGGCCGCGATGCCCTCCAGCACCAGGCTGTCGGCGTGTTCGGCGCCGTCCGGTGTCTGCGCCAGTGCCGCCACACCGCCGCCGTGCAGCAGCAGCCGAGGCATGGCGCCGAGCAGGGTGGCGGCATCGCCGCGTGCGCGCTCGATCAAGGCCAGCGCGGCGCCATCGCAGCCCGAGCGCAGGGCGTCGGGCGTGGTGTCGGCGAAATCGCGGAAGGTGCCGCCGACCTCGGGCAGGTGCGCTGCGCGTGCGTGCAGACTGGCGCGCATGAGGGCGGGCGAGGGTGCGATGCGTCCACCGCGGTGGCAGCCTTCGTGGTCGATCAGATCGAGGGTGAGCGCCGTGCCGATGCCCACCACCAGCCATGGTCCGGGCCCGCGCGTGCGGGCGGCGAGCATCGCCAGGAAGCGGTCCACGCCCAGCGAAGCGGGCTCGGCATAGGCGATGCGCAGCCCCGCCAGCGCCGGCAGGGTGCAGGGCCGGACGATGCGGCCGCAGCGCGCGCCCAGCGCGTCGAGCAGGCGCACGCGCAGCGCAGGCGCGGCGACGCTCGCGACATACGCGGCCTCGCAGCGCTCGGGCAGGGCGGCCTCGAGCGCGGTCTCGAAGTCTGTGCCGTCATGGCCGACCGCGACCACCGGGCCGGGCCGGCCGTCGGCACCCAGCGGCGCGCACTTGAGCCGGCTGTTGCCGAGATCGCACAGCCAGATGCCGCTGCGCTCGGCAGACGAAGGAGAGGCGGGAGTGGTGGCCGGCTGTTCGCTCATGGTGTGTTCGGTCATGGTGTTTCCGTCGCTGCGTCCATCGCCTGCGTGCCGGCCGCGCGCACGCTGACTTCACCGGCGTGAAGCGTGCGCACATCGCCGGACGCGAGCCGCAGCCGCAGGGCGCCGCCGGGGTCGATGCCTGCGCCGACGCCGGTGAGTGTCTCCGCCCCGAGCATCGCCTGCACCTCTCGCCCCGCGAGCGCGTCCAGCGCGGCGAAGGCCGCGGCATGGGCCTGCAGGCCGTCGCGCTCCCACGCATCGAGCACGGGCAGCACTGCGGCGAGCACGGTGGCGGCCACCGATTCGCGCGCCGGCAGCCCGTCACCAAGCAGTCCGGACAGGTCGCACCACGGCTGGTCGATGCCGGCGGCGGCGTCGGCCGGCATCCGCAGGTTCAGCCCGAGCCCGACCACCGCGCGGCAGCCGGCGGCGTCGCGTGCGGTGTCGATGCGTCCGGCTTCGACCAGGATGCCGCCGAGCTTGCACAGCCCGCCGTCGCTGCCGGTCACCACCAGATCGTTCGGCCACTTCAGGCGTACGGGTTGGGCGCCGAGCGCATGCAGTGCCTCGGCCGTGCGTACGCCCACTGCGAGCGTGAGCGGCGCCAGCGCCGCCAGCGGGCATGCGAAGCGCCGCGACAGCGACAGATAGAGATTCGCCCCCGGCGGCGATGCCCAGACCCGTCCGGCCCGGCCACGGCCGGCGCTCTGGCAGTCGGCCAGCAGCACCGCGGTGCCGCGCTCCGGCGCGGGCCGGCGCAGCAGCTCGGTGTTGGTGGAGTCGATCTGTGCGACGCACCCCAGCTGCGCCAGCAGCGTATGCACCGGGGCAGGCAGCGCCTCCACGATGCGCGCGGCGTCCAGCCCCGCCTCCACGGCGGCCAGGGGATCCTCGAAGCGATTCATGTGCGTCGACGCGCCCGGTGCAGCAGCCGTGCCTTGTCGAAGCGTGCCTCGGTGCCCGCGCGCATGCGCTGCAGGTTGCCGCGATGGGTGTACAGCAGCAGCAGCGCGATGCCCGCGCAGACCCACGGCCGCAGCGGTTCGGCGGTATCGGGCAGCAGCAGAGCGGCAGCGGCCAGCGTCAGGCCGGCCAGGATCGTGCTCAGCCCGGCATAGCCGCTGAGGATCAGTGTGAGGATCCACAGCGCCAGCAGCACCGGCGCGATCTGCGGCCACAGCACCACCACGCCGCCGACCGCGGTGGCCGCGCCCTTGCCGCCGCGGAACCCGTGCCAGAGCGGCCACACATGCCCGAGTGTGGCGGCCAGGGCGGCCCCCCAGCCCAGGGCCTGCGCCTGTGCCGGCTCGACCCACTGCGCGGCCTGCAGCGCCAGCCATGTCGCCAGCGCACCCTTGCCGATGTCGATGGCGATGGTGCCCAGCGCGAAGGCCGTGCCCTGGGTGCGGAAGGCGTTGGTGCCGCCGGCATTGCCGCTGCCGAGCGTGCGGATGTCCACCCCGCGCAGACGGCCGAGCAGCAGGCTGCCGGAGATGGAGCCGAGGAGATAGGCGGCGAGGAGGACAATGGCAGTCATACGTCGTCAGTTTTGCTCAGCCGCCTGTGTTCGATCAGGGACGGGCAGCGTATGCAGCTGCCAGAGCTTCAGCGGACGGTGGGTGCAGGTCGTACCAGTCTTCGGCGAATACCTTCTCTCTTTCTTCGTTTGCCTTCTCCGGTGAAAGTGGTATGTCCTGCCCCGGTGCGCCGGTGGTCTGGTTCACGACGATGACGGTAAGCGTCGGCAGATCATGATCCTGGCAATAGAAAGCGATGTGGCCGAGGATTTTGTCGAGCACACCGGCAGCTTCTTTTTGATACATGAGCTCGGACAGCGACTTGTAGGTCAGCGTCTGGCGCCGCATCGCGGCCCCCACAAGAATCTGCCAAGCCTGTACTGCGCGCATCGGATGGTTCGATGTAGGGTTAAAACGTGTTGCGCTCTTGATTCCTTTCATTCATCTGCGTTCCATAGAAAGGGTGGGAAGTGTGTCGTAGTCCGCGAGCGACACATTCGTCGTCTCACGATTGCGCATGATGGAGGAATGCGGAGGGCAGGCTCAAGCCGCATACACCGGCTGCACCGCCACCACCAGCGTCCCGCGCCCGGCGTGGGCGCCGATGGCCGGGCCGGTTTCGACCAGATGGATCGCCTCGATCTCGCAGCCCTGCGCCTGCAGGCGCTCGCGCACGGCCGCGAGCAGGCGCATGCCGTCCTCCAGCGCGTCGCAGTGGCCCACCAGCACCCGCAGTCGCAGCGGCGTGCCGCGGGGCAGGGCGAGGGCCTTGCGCAGCGGCCGGGCGACGCGGCGGGCGACGTAGCGCGCGAAGGCCTCCGGCGCCCTGGCCTTTGCGATCAACCCGCCTGCCACGCCCAGGCGGCCGTCCGGCTTCACCTTCGCGATCGGGGTGAGCCCGGTCAGGCGCACCGCCGGCCCGGCCCAGGCCGGGATGCGGCCGCCGCGCACGGCGTGGGCGATATCGCGGGCCATCGCCCAGGTCAGGGTGAGCGGGCGCAGGCGTTCGAGTTCGGCCAGCACCTCGCCTGCATCGGCGCCCGCTTCGGCCAGTTCGGCCGCACGCCACGCCAGCAGGGCCTGGCCAGCCGCCGCGTTGCGGGTGTCGAAGACGTGCACGTCGTGGCCACCGCCATGGGCGGCCGTACGTCCCGCCGCATGCTCCGCCGACTGCAGGGTGCCCGAAATCGCCCGCGCCAGGCCCACATAGACCACCGACGGGTGATGCGCGGCGAGGAATTCGAAGCCGCGACGGAAGTCGCCCGGCGGCGGCTGGCTGGTGCGCGGCAGTTCCTGCGAGGCGGCCATGCGGCGGTAGAACTCGGCGGTGCCCAGCCCGATCTTGTCCAGATAGTCGCGGCCGTCCAGGTTCACCCGCACCGGGACCACATGCACCGCGAACCGTTCGGCCACGGCCTCCGGCAGGTCCGCCGCGCTGTCGACCAGCACCGCCACGCGCTGCCTGCGCGCGACGCTGCGCGCCTGCAGCAGCATGTCGTCGGCCTTCATCGCCTCGACCGCGCCGAACTCCGCGCAGCGGTCGAACAGCGCCTGCGGCGCGGCCACATGCGCATGCACCCGCAGCCGGGTGCCGCCGCCGGCCAACACCACCGAATCGGCGCCGATGGCCTCCAGCGCGGCCCGCAGGCCGTCGCGGTCGATGCCGTCGGACTGGCCGTCGCGCAGCACCAGGCATTCGGTGCACCAGCGGCGCTCGGGGTCGACGGCCTCGTGGTCGGGCAAGGGGTGGTCTGCCCCGTCGTGTGCGTGATGCGGGTGGTCGTGGGCCTCGTTGGCGGCAGGCGACGCGCCGCGCATGCGCACCGCGCGGGGCCCGCCCTCGATGTAGTCGGCGATGCCTTCGAGCAGGTCGACGAAGCCCTGCGCACCGGCATCCACCACGCCGGCGCGCTGCAGCAGCGCCATCTGTTTCGGGGTGTCGGCCAGGGCCTGGCGGGTACGCCCGAGTGCGCGCCTGAAGCCGGCACGCGGGTCCTGCACCTCCACCGCGGCCTCCTGCATGGCATCGGCGAAGCGGTCGATGACGCTGAGGATCGTGCCTTCCACCGGCTGCGCGAGCGCGCCGCGGGCGCTGACCGCGCCGTGGCGCACGGCCATGGCGAGCGCCTGCGCATCGAGGACCGGCCGGCTGCGCGCATGTTCCGCCACCCCGTGCAGGAACTGGGCGAGGATCGCGCCCGAATTGCCGCGGGCGCCATCGATGGCGGCATCGCCGATGCGCCGCAGCAGTTCGCCGATGTGGCGGCTGCGGCGATGCAGCGCATCGTTCAGCACGCTGCCGAGGGTCGACGCCAGGTTGTTGCCGGTGTCGCCATCGGCCACGGGGAAGACGTTGATCCGGTTGAGGCCGTCGCGGTCGGCGATCACCCGTCGGGCCCCTGCGATGAGCGCACGGCGCAGGGTCGGCGCGGTCAGCGCCGGGGCAGGGGGGGCCGTGTCGGGCCGCGGGGGGTGGTCGGAGACGGGCGGATGCACGCCGCGAGTCTGCCGCAAGTCGGAGGCGGACTCGTGCTGCGGCGCAGCAGCCGGCGCGCATGGGCCGTGTTCAGGCATCTCGCCCGGAGATCGCGCTATAGTCCGGAAGTTGACCGCCCAAGGGTTACCGGCATGAACCGCGTCGCCAACGCCTCGCTCCTCCGCCCGCTCGCCCTGCACCGATCGCTGCTCGCCTGCGCCGCGTTTGCATTGGCACTCGCAGCCGCTCCGGTCGTCGCCCGCACCTCCCCGATCCCGGCGGACACGCCGTGTCTGGATGCCGACTGCGCCGACAACGAGGCTTCCGCGCCCGACGCGCCGAAGTCCACCGGCACCGACAGGCGCGCCACGCCCTCGGCCACCCGCCCGGCCAAGCCCGGCAACACCCGCGCCAACGCGCCGCGCAAGCCCCGCTGGCACCGTTACCTGCCCGGGATGTATCGCTGAGCAGGGCGCGCTGAGTCGGCCGGCCTGAACCGGCGTGGTTCAACATCGGTGTTTGAACCCGCCTGATTCAACAAGGTCTGGTTCAAAAGGTCTGGTTCAAAAGGTCTTTTTCAAGAAGCAGGTTCAACAAGCCGCTTCGACACAACGGGTGCGAACAACAGGTCGGCGTGTCCGGCGCCGCTGCTCTGCCCCCCTCAGTCCTTCCACTCGTTCCCGTTTCCGCGACGCAGGCCGCGGCACTCCCGCGGCGTGCCGTCGTGGCGTCCGTAGCATGGCGGCAGCCCGGCCCTGCGATGTTCGAACGACCATCGCGTATACCTGCAGGCCTTGGCTCCGGGCCGCGCAGTGTGGTGTGCTTGTCGCCATGCGCTGGATACGTGACCTGATCGCTCCCTCATCCCGTCTGCCCGAAGCCGCGTGGCAGGCGGTGCTCGCGTGCCTGCCCTGGGCGGCCGGCCTGGATGCCGCTCGCCGCTCGCGCCTGCGCGTGCTGGTCGATGCGTTCCTGCGCCGCAAGGCAATCACACCGGTCGCAGGACTGGAGCTCTCCGCCGACGAGCGTCTGCTGCTGGCGACGCTCTGCTGCCTGCCGTTGCTCGAATTCGGTGAACAGGGCCTCCACGGATGGTCCCAGCTCATCGTCTATCCCGAGGCCTTCCGCACCCGGCGCGAGCACATCGACGCCGCCGGCGTGATGCACGAATGGGAGGACGAACTGATCGGCGAAGCCTGGGATGCCGGCCCGCTGATCCTGTCCTGGGCCGATGTGCGGGCCGATCTGGAGGACCCGTCTGCAGGCTTCTGCGTGGCGGTGCACGAGATGGCGCACAAGCTCGATGCGCTCGACGGCGCGATGGACGGCACTCCGCCGCTGCCGCGCGCGTGGCAGCTCGAATGGGCTGCGGATTTCCAGCGCAGTTACGACGCGTTCTGCGCCGAGGTGGATGCCGGCCGCGAGACCGCCATCGACCCCTATGCCGCGGAGGCGCCGGAAGAATTCTTCGCGGTGTGCAGCGAATACCACGTCAGCGCGCCGGATCAGCTGCGCGCCGCCTTTCCCGAGGTCGCTGCGCACCTGCGGCGGTTCTACGGCGACTTCGCCGCCTGAACGCGCCTCCGGCGATCACCCGTGGCTGCGCTCCGCATCGCGGTTGGGCGGGGAGTGCACGTTCAGCCATTGAGGCGGTTCATTCCGCCAGTTCGCGCGGCCCCGGGTGCAGGATCCTGTCGATCCGCTGCGGCTTGACCTCGCCGACCTCGCGTCCGTCGCTGGCCAGGATCACGTAGTCCGCGCAACCGTCGGTATCGGGCCTGCGGAAGCCCACGATCACCACGGAGTCGCCGTCGCGGAAGCAGCGCATGTAACCATGGCTGTCTGCCTTCAGCTGCACCACCGTGCCGACCTGCAGCCGTCGGCCCTCGCCGACCATCGCCACGAAGCGCGGTCTGCACAGCAGATGGGTGTAGCCGAGGAACGAGCCGATATCGACACGGCTGTCGTCGTCGGGCATGGCGGCCACTCCTGTCCGGATCCACTCCGGTCAACGCCGAGCGTACCGTGAGACGGCCAGTGGCGATGACAGTGCGCCCGCAGTGCGGCCCAGTGCGGGCGCCGGTGGCATTCGGCCCGCAGGCCCGGTCAGAGCCCCGGTCAGAGCCCCGGAGGCAGGATCACTTCGAACTTCGCCCCGCCGTATTCGGCTGAGGCGCCCACGTGCAGCTCGCCCCGGTAGCTGCGCACGATGTCCTGCACGATCGCCAGGCCGATGCCGTGCCCCTGCACGCGCTCGTCGCCGCGGACGCCGCGTTGCAGGACCAGTGCGATCTTCTCCTGCGGGATGCCGGGGCCGTCGTCTTCGACCGTGATGGTGAGGCCCGGTCGCCGGTTGGCTGCGGTCGGTCCGGAGCGCGTGGTCAGCAGCACGCGCGAACCGGCCCATTTGAAGGCGTTTTCCAGCAGGTTGCCGAGCAGTTCCTGCAGGTCCCCGCGCTCGCCATGGAACCGCGCGTCCGCGTCCAGTTCGAACTCGCACAGCACGCCCTTGGTCGCGTAGACCTTCTCCAGCCCGCGCACGATGTCCTCGGCGGTGGACTGGATCTCGATCGGGGCGGCGAACAGCGTATGTCCCGAGGCCGCGGCGCGGCGCAGCTGGTAGCCGACCAGGTCGTTCATCCGCTGCAGCTGTTCGTCCAGCTCCTGCCGCAGTTCGACATCGCCCGCGCCGCTGTCCATGCGCGCGCGCAGCACCGCCAGGGGTGTCTTCAGGCTGTGGGCGAGATCCGCCAGGATGTTGCGCTGGCGCTCCAGGTTGCGCCGCTCGCTTTCGATGAACGCGTTGATGCTTTCGGCCAGCGGCGCGAGTTCGCGCGGGTAGTGCTCGCGCATCCGTTCGGCCGCACCGCCGCGCACGCGCGAGAGTTCGCGGGTCATCTGCCGCAGGGGGTCCAGACTCCAGCGCAGGATGGTCACCAGCAGCAACAGGAGCACCCCGCCCAGCGCCCCCATGTACAGCCAGAGGGCGCGGCGGAACACCGCCATTTCGTTCTCCAGGCTGCGCCGGTCCTCCAGCACGTAGACGGTGTAGGGCACCTCGTCGGCCATGTCGTCGCCGGGCCAGACCAGGCCCACGCCGTAGCGATAGACCTCACTGGCCTCGCCGTTGGCGCGTACCATCGCCAGCGGCCCCTCGAAGCGCTCCTCGTTCGGCGCCAGCATCGGCGAGGCCGGCAGTTCGGGCCCCTTGGCCGATTCGGACTCCCACTGCACGAAGGGCAGCACGATGACCGCGTACAGGCCGCTGGCCGGTACCTTGAGGCGCGCATCGGGATAGACGCTTTCGTTGGGCGGGATGAGGCCCCCGCCGCGCTCGAACTCCGACTCCGCCACCAGCAGCAGCGCCTGGTTGCGCAGCCGCCGGTACAGCTCGTCCTCGGCGGTCTCGGTGAACGCACGGTCGAGAGCGAACGCCGCCAGCGCCAGGAACGCGAACAAACCAATGCCGGCAGCCAGAAGCTGCCGGAACTGGAGCGAGCGGGGGCGTCGTTGCCGGGAGGGAGTCTGCTCTTGCATGTGCGGGCGTGGCGGAGGGGCGGCACCGGGCGGGACTGCGACCACACCGAAGGCCGTGGTGCTGCATCGCCGGCGCGTTGCCGACCATGCTCAACGACCAGAGGGCATCGTCGGTGCGGGTCCCGACCAGGCGGCGCTCAGCTCTCGCTGTTGCGCGGAATCGCGAAGCGATACCCGCGGCCGCGTACGGTCTCGATCGGCTTCAGCGCACCGTCGGGATCGAGCTTCTTGCGCAGACGGCCGATGAAGACTTCCAGCACGTTCGAATCACGGTCGAAATCCTGCTGGTAGATATGCTCGGTCAGATCGGCCTTCGACACCAGCTCGCCGGCATGCATCATGAGGTATTCGAGCACCTTGTACTCGTAGCTGGTCAGGTCGACGTTGACGCCGGAGACGCTGACCGTCTGCGCGGCCAGATCCAGGATGACCGGTCCGCATTCCAGCGTGGGCTTGCTCCATCCGGCGGCACGCCGCACCAGGGCGTTGATGCGCGCGAGGAGCTCTTCGACGTGGAAGGGCTTGACCAGATAGTCGTCGGCGCCCTGCTTCAGGCCCTCGACCTTGTCCTGCCAGCTCGAGCGGGCGGTGAGGATGAGGACCGGGAACTGCTTGCCCTCGTCGCGCAGGGCCTTGATCAGCTCCATGCCGGACATCTTGGGCAGGCCGAGGTCGATGATGCCGATGTCGAACGGCACTTCGCGGCCCATGTACAGGCCTTCTTCGCCATCCTGGGCGGTATCGACGGCGAATCCTTCGCGCTTGAGGCGCGCGGCCAGGGTTTCGCGAAGCGGGGCTTCGTCTTCGACAAGCAGAATGCGCATGGAATCACTCCGTGGGTGGGGCGGTGGACGCGGGACCGGTCACGACAGTGTGGTCGGCGCGTTCAGGTACCTTAAGTAACGCGGCCAGGCCCTGAGGCAGAGCTGAATCGACCGCGGAGAGCGTCGGCAGGCCTGCACTGCGCAGGATGCCGCCGGGCGGGTCCCGCATCCTGCATGCGCACAGGCGTGTCGGGCGCTGTCGAGGGATTGCAGATGGGCGTGCGCTGCGCGGTATTCGCGCGGGCGTCCGCCGGCTTCACGGAGCGTCGGACCCGCGGTCGTGTCTGTCGTTGCGATGGGGGTCGTCGACATAGACCCGCACCCGGCCCTGATCGTCGATCACCTTGATGCGGTTCACTTCGCGCCCCTCGTACTGGACGCGTTCGGCGCTGAGCACCCGGCCACGCTGCTCGCGCACCACCCTTCGCACGGCATCGGACAGCTCACGGTCGTGATCGTGGTCGTGGCCCTGCTCGACGCGCGCCTGCGACGGGCCGCCATTGCGATCACTCTGTCGGGGCTTCGCCTGCGCGAACGCCGGACTGGTGGCCGTGATGAGCACCAGCAGGGCGGCGAGGCAGAGCAGTCGTGTACGGAGTCGGGTCATGAAGGTGTGTGTCTGTGAGTGCGGGGCTGGATGTGCGGCGTTGTGAGTGGCGGCTCTGGGCGGGGAGCTCCAGAAAATCAAGGGCTTGGAAAGGCTGAGGCCAGGTCTGGAGGGCACGTTGGCAAGGTGGCGAGAGGAGCGACGTCCGGGCGATTGTTGGATGTCCGACGGCCCCCGCAGGGATGGAAGCGGCATCTGGTGCATGCGGTGGAGTGCATGCGACAAGTCCACCGCGTGGCCCAGCGAAGGTCCGGGAAAGCCCATGGCCGGAGACAGGACTGCCTGAAGCCGTCGCCTCTCCCCGGGCGGTGGGGGAGAGGCAACTCGTGGGATTGTCGAAACGGGGGGGTGAATCCGTCCTTAACTTTTCTTTAGCGGACGCGACGCCGACTTTCCCATTGGGCGGGAGTGCACGTCCCTGTCCGCAGGCTGAGCGGCAGGACGGGGCGATGCGCAGTCGGCCTCCGCGTCCGCGGGCACTCTTGTTCGCTGTTGCATGGGTCAGCATCGGAGCACAATGCGCTATCGTGCTGGCGGGCGGCCACCGGGCTGCTTTCGCACTACGTACTTAGATCGCACGCGACCCGACGCCATTCGACCGCTGTATCTCTTCCATTTCGGATTTCACCCGATGCCCGAGACCACTTCGACTGCCGTTCCAGCCCCCACCGCGCCACTCCTGGTCCCGGTCATCCTGTCCGGCGGCGCCGGTTCCAGGCTCTGGCCGCTCTCGCGTGAAGCCTATCCCAAGCAGTTCCTGCCCCTGGTGGGCGAGGAGACCATGCTGCAGGAGACCTGGCGGCGCGTGGCCGGCCTGACCGATTCGGGACCGCTGCTGGTCGGCAACCTCGATCACCGCTTCATGCTGGCGGAACAACTGCGTGAGATCGGCGCGACGCCGCGGGCGATCCTGCTGGAGCCGTTCGGGCGCAACACCGCCCCGGCCATCGCGGCCGCGGCGCTGGAGCTGACCGCCGATGGCGGCGACGCGCTGATGCTGGTCCTGCCGTCCGACCACGCCATCGCCGACGTGCCCGCCTTCCATGCCGCCGTGCGTGCCGCGGTGCCGGCGGCCGCGGACGGCCGGCTGGTCACCTTCGGCGTGGTCCCGGCGCGGGCCGAAACGGGCTACGGCTACATCAAGGCCGCGGCGGGCGAGGGCGTGCGCGCGGTCGAACGGTTCGTGGAAAAGCCCGATCAGGCCACCGCCGAGCGTTATCTGGCGTCCGGCGATCATCTGTGGAACAGCGGCATGTTCCTGTTCCGCGCCAGCCGCTATCTCGAACTGCTGGGCACGCTGGCGCCGACGATGCTCGCCGCCTGCGAAGCCGCGTGGCGGCTCGCCGCGCGCGATGCCGACTTCGTGCGGCTGGACGCCGGCGCCTTCGCCGACTGCCCGTCCGATTCCATCGACTATGCGGTGATGGAAAAGACCGACGCGGCGGCGGTGATCCCGCTGGACGCCGGCTGGAACGATGTGGGCTCCTGGGCCGCGCTGTGGGAGGTCTCGCCGCAGGATGCGGCCGGCAACGCGCATCACGGCGACGTGCTCGCGATCGACTGCCGCAACACCTACGCCTACGGCGAGCGCCTGATCGCGCTGGTGGGGCTGGAGAACGTGGTGGTGGTGGAGACCGCCGACGCCATCCTGGTGGGCCACCGCGATCACATGCAGCAGGTCAAGGACGTGGTGACCGCGCTGAAGGCCGAGGGCCGCAGTCACCCGGTGTGGCATCGCAAGGTGTACCGGCCCTGGGGCAGCTACGACGCCATCGACCAGGGCGAGCGCTTCCAGGTGAAGCGGATCATGGTCAAACCAGGCGGCGTGCTCAGTCTGCAGATGCACCACCATCGCGCCGAGCACTGGATCGTGGTCAGCGGCACCGCCAGAGTGACCCGTGGCGACGAGACCATTCTGTTGTCGGAAAACCAGAGCACCTACATCCCGCTGGGCGTACAGCACCGGCTGGAGAACCCCGGGCGTCTGCCACTGGAGCTCATCGAGGTGCAGTCCGGCAGCTATCTGGGCGAAGACGACATCGTGCGCTTCGAGGATCTGTACGGCAGGGCGTAGGCGGGCCTTGGCATGCCTTGCTTCACACCGAGCGTGCTTCGCAGTGGGCTCTGCGCGTCTTGAGCATGTCCTGCGATGAGCCTCTGAGGTCGTGACTCTGCTCTGCCGTGACCCGGTCCTGCCGTGACCCAGGTCCTGCCGCTTCACCCTGTCGTCCCGCGCGGCGCTCGGGACGACATTGGGTACAGACTGGATTGCCGTCGCAGGCGCGGCGCGTGCCGCCGGGAAGACGTGGCCAACGTGCCCCTCGGCTCAGAACCACTCGCCCACGCAGCAGCGCAGCGAGCCGCCCGCGGCTTCGATGGCATCGAGCGCAACGCTGCGCACCGCGAAGCCGGCCGCCTGCAGCGCGGCGCGCGAGCCCGGGCGCAATGCGGCGTCCGCGGTCGCGCTCATCCACACCGTATCCGGGCTCAGCGCGATGGCGTTGCCTGCGAAGGCCGCGCGTTCAGCGGGCGAGAGCATCACCGCGTGCGGTGCGTAGAGCGCGGCGATGGCCTCGGCCGCAGCGGGCCCGGCGAAGCCGTCGGCGCAGATCAGCGTGGCCCGGCCGGCCAGCACCGCCAGCACCACATTGGTGTGGTATTCGCCCGGCGCCAGATCGAACAACAGGGTCGCACGCAGGCCGAAGGCGTCGTGCATCCGTCGTGCGCCGGCGTCGTCGCAGCGTTCGGACAGGCCGCAGAAACCCAGGCCACGCGCGCGGTCGATGACCAGCGCGCCGGTGAGTTCGCACGGATGCGGCTGCATCGACAGATCGATGGCATCGCAGCCGCCCACCTCGCGGAAGAAGCTGCGGATGTCGGCACGCTCGGCCTCACGCCGGCGCACCGCGTGGCGCATGCGGCCGACGATCAGCCGCGGACGGCCGTCGACCTGCGCGGTTGCGAACACATTGTTGGGAAAGACCGCGTCGGGCGTCGCCGGGTCGCCCGGGAAACACACCGTGGGCAGCTGCGCCGAGAGCGCGCGGTGCAGGGCGCGGTGTTCTGCCGACGCCCGCGCGGCATCGAAGGCGGCGGCATCGGCCATGTAGCGGTTGTCGCCGGCCGATTCGGCGGCAAGGGCGAAGCCGTCCGGCGCCACCAGGAAGGCAGCACGCGGCAGGGCAGGGCCGGCGTCGGGCGCGCAGCCGCGAGCGAAGGCGAGGAAGGCGGCGGGGTCGCGGGTGAGCATGGGCGAATCTCGGAAGCGGGCTCGTGGCGCCGCATGCGTCAGGCCGCGTGAGCGGGATGGCCTTCGGTGACCGCGAGTGCGCGTTCGATCAGCGACCAGTCCGAGCCGGCGCGGTGCGCGCCTTCGCTCAGGATCTGCCGGAACGCACGTCCGCCGCGCTCGCCGTGGAACAGGCCGAGGATGTGCCGGGTCATGTGCTTGAGCGCGACGCCGCGCGCAAGCTGCGCTTCGACATACGGCCGCCAGGCGCGCAGCAGTTCGGCGCGGCCGCGCTCGGCGCCGCCCCACCAGGCGGCATCCAGACGGTGCAGCAGGAACGGGTCGTGGTAGGCGGCGCGGCCGAGCATCGCGCCGTCCACGTGGGCCAGATGCGCGGTGGCTTCGCCGGCATCGGCGATGCCGCCGTTGACCACTACCTGCAGCGCGGGCCGCTCGGTCTTCAACCGGTACGCCCAGTCGTAGCGCAGTGGCGGTACTTCGCGGTTTTCCTTCGGCGACAGGCCCTGCAGCCAGGCGTTGCGCGCGTGGATCACGACCATGCGGCAGCCGGCATCGGCGATGGTGTCGACGAAGCCGAGGAAGCGCGTCCACTCGTGGTCGTCGTCTACGCCCAGCCTGCATTTCACCGTGACCGGCGTGTCCGGCACCGCCGCGATCATCCTGGCCACGCATTCGGCCACCAGCCCCGGTTCGCGCATCAGGCAGGCGCCGAAACGGCCGGCCTGCACGCGGTCCGAAGGACAGCCGCAGTTGAGATTGATTTCGTCGAACCCGTGCGCCGCGCCGATGCGTGCGGCCTCGGCGAGCAGTGCGGGTTCGCTGCCGCCAAGCTGCAGCGCGACCGGATGCTCGTCCGCGGTCATCGCCAGCAGCCGGGCGCGGTCGCCGTGGATCACCGCGTTGGCGTGCACCATCTCGGTATAGAGCCGTGCGTGTGGTGCCAGCACGCGGTGGAAATTGCGGCAGTGCGTGTCGGTCCAGTCCATCATCGGGGCGACGGACAGGCGCAAGGCGTCGAGGGCGACAGGAGCGGAAACGGGCGACATGGCGCGATTCTACCGCCCGCGCCGTACAGCCGCCGGATTTGCCGGGCCGGTGTGGGCGTCGGCACGCTGGGCTATCCTGTCCGCGCGCATTGTGTGCAGACGCCCGGCGTCCGTGCGTCCCGCCCACGCGCCGCGTTCGACTGTTCCCTCTCCGCCTCCGTCTTCACCGTCGTCCCGAATGTCCAGTCACGATTACCGCGCCATCCGCCAATGGATCACCGAACAGATCCGCGCCGGCCAGTCGACCGAGGCGCTGTTGCGCGCGATGTGCGACCAGGGCTGGCGCCGCGACCTCGCGCTGTCGCTGATCGCGGAAACGATGGGCGGCACGGCGAACATCGCGGCGGCCGGAGCGGCCGCATCCGACGATGGGCAGCCAGGCGCAGCGGCCGGCTCATCGCCCTCGCTCTCCGGCACCGCTGCCGACGTGCCGCCCGCGCTGCAGCCGGCCAGCGAGATGCCCGCGCCCGACCTCGATGGCCGTCCGCTGTATCTGGACCTCGGTGATCGCCGCGTCTCGGTGCTGTCCGTGCATGAAGATCCGCAGGTGATCCTGTTCGGCGACTTCCTGGCCAAGCACGAGTGCGATCGCCTGATCGAGGCCGCCAGCCTGCGCCTGCAGCGCTCGATGACCGCCGACCAGCGTACCGGTGCCGACCGCATCGACACCATCCGCACCAGCCGCGGCATGTTTTTCCAGCGCGGCGAAAACCCGACGGTGGCCGCGATCGAGTCGAGGATCGAACGCCTGCTGCGCTGGCCGGTGGATCGCGGCGAAGGCATCCAGGTGCTGCATTACCGCCCGGGCGACCGCTACGAGCCGCACTACGATTATTTCGACCCGCTGGCGGCCGGCGGCCCGGCCTTGCTCGAACGCGGCGGCCAGCGCCGCGGCACGTTGCTGATGTACCTGCGCGAACCGGAACGTGGCGGCGACACCAGCTTCCCGCAGCTCGGCCTGCGCTTCGCCGCCAAACGCGGCTGCGCCCTGTTCTTCGCCTACGACCGGCCGTTGCCCGCGAGCCGCACCCTGCATGGCGGCGACCCGGTGCTTGCCGGCGAGAAGTGGGTGGCGACCAAGTGGCTGCGCGAGCGCGCGTTCGACTGAGTGCACAGGCGCCAGGCCCCCGCACGCGGGCCTGTGCAGGCGAGAGCGACGTGGACCGCGAAGGCGGCCTTGCCCGCCGTCAGCGCTTCAACGCACGCAGCGCATCCGCCATCGCGGTGTTGGCCGGCGGTGCGGACTGTCCCGGACGCGGTTTGCCTGCGCCGCGCGTGTCCTGACCGCGCGCATCGCGGCCGCCTGTGCCTTGCCTGCCCGCATCTTTCCCCCGCGAAGCGCCCGTGCGTGCGTCCTGTCCACGCGCGTCCTCGCGACGGCCGCCTCGGCTCTCGCCGGGCACGTCGTCCAGGCGGCAGGTGAGGGCGATGCGCTTGCGCGGCACGTCGACCTCCATCACCTTCACCTTGATCACGTCGCCCACCTTGACCACATCGCGCGGGTCCTTCACGAATTTCTCGGCAAGTGCGGAGATGTGCACCAGGCCGTCCTGGTGCACGCCGATGTCCACGAACGCGCCGAACGCGGCGACATTGGTGACCACGCCTTCCAGCACCATGCCGGGCTGCAGGTCGGCGATGCTCTCGATGCCGTCGGCGAAGCGCGCGGCCTTGAATTCGGGGCGCGGGTCGCGGCCGGGCTTTTCGAGTTCCTTCACGATGTCGCGCACGGTGGGCAGGCCGAAGCGTTCGTCGGTGAAGTCGTCCAGCTTCAGGCCGCGCAGCGCGCTGCCGTCGCCGATCAGTGCGCCCACTGGGCGGCCGCAGGCCTTCACGATGCGCTCCACCACCGGATAGGCCTCCGGATGCACCGCGGACGCATCGAGCGGTTCATCGCCGTCGGCGATGCGCAGGAAGCCCGCGCACTGCTCGAAGGTCTTCTCGCCCAGGCGCGGCACCTTCAGCAGCTCGCGGCGCGACTTGAACGCGCCGTTGCTGTCGCGATACGTCACGATGTTTTCGGCCACGGTCGAGGACAGCCCCGACACCCGCGCCAGCAGCGGCGCGGAGGCGGTGTTCACGAACACACCGACCGCGTTCACGCAGTCCTCCACACGCGCATCGAGCGCCCGCGCCATCGCGTAGGGATTCACGTCGTGCTGGTACTGGCCGACACCGATGGCCTTGGGCTCGATCTTCACCAGCTCCGCCAACGGGTCCTGCAGGCGCCGCGCGATCGACACCGCGCCGCGCAGGCTCACATCGAGCCCCGGGAATTCGCGCGCGGCCAGTTCGGAGGCGGAATAGACCGACGCACCGGCCTCGCTCACCATCACCTTGGTGAGCTTCAGCTCCGGATGTTTCGCGATGAGTTCGCCGGCCAGCTTGTCGGTTTCGCGGCTGGCGGTGCCGTTGCCGATGGCGATCAGCTCCACGCCGTGCGCGGTGCAGAGCTTCTTGAGCGAGGCGATGGACGCATCCCACTGGCGTTTCGGCTCATGCGGGTAGATGGTGTCGGTGGCGACCAGCTTGCCGGTGGCGTCGACCACCGCGACCTTCACGCCGGTGCGCAGGCCGGGGTCCAGGCCCATCGTCGGCCGCGGGCCGGCCGGTGCGGCCAGCAGCAGGTCCTTGAGGTTGTCGCCGAACACCGCGATGGCCTCGGCCTCGGCCTTTTCGCGCGCGGCGGAGACCAGGTCGAGCGACAGATGGGTGAGCAATCGCGCGCGCCACGCGAGGCGGCAGGTGTCGCCCAGCCACTTGTCCGCGGCGCGGCCCTGCTGCGCGATACCGGCGGCCAAGGCCACGCGGCCCTCGGCATAGGCGTGGCCCTGTTCGACATCGGCGGTGGGTTCCAGGTCCACCGACAGAATTTCTTCGCGACGCCCGCGCAGCAGCGCGAGCATGCGGTGCGACGGAATGCCGGCGAGGCTCTCGCTGTGGTCGAAATAGTCGCGGTACTTCGCGCCTTCATTCTCCTTGCCCGGCAGCACCTTGGCACGCAGCATGCCCTTGGCGCGCAGCCATTCGCGCAGCTCGCCCACCAGCGCCGCGTTTTCGCCGAAACGCTCGATCAGGATGGCGCGCGCGCCGTCGAGCGCGGCGGCGGCATCGGCCACGCCCCTGTCGGCATTCACGAACCCGGCCGCACGCGCATCGGGCGCGACCGACGGGTCGGCGAGGATCGCGTCGGCCAGCGGCTCCAGCCCGGCTTCGCGCGCGATCTGCGCCTTGGTGCGGCGCTTCGGCTTGTACGGCAGATAGAGGTCTTCCAGCCGCGACTTGCTGTCGGCGCCCAAGATGTCGTCCAGCAGCGGTTTGGTGAGCTTGCCCTGCTCGGCGATGGACGCGAGGATCGCGTCGCGACGCTCCTCCATCTCGCGCAGATAGGTCAGACGCGTTTCCAGATCGCGCAGCTGGGTGTCGTCCAGCCCGCCGGTGACTTCCTTGCGATAGCGCGCGATGAACGGCACCGTCGCGCCTTCGTCCAGCAGCTCGACCGCCGCGCGCACCTGCGCGGGCTGCGCCGCGATCTCGGTGGCGATGGTCTCCGCGATGTGCGTGGCGATGGCCGACGCGGAGCGGGTGGGGGCGGGGAGGGTGTCGCTAGGATTGGTGGCGGTGCTGGACATCGGGGCTTCTATGTTGAATGGCTAGACTTTTATTGTCGCCTCGATACAAGGTTAGTGCCAGACTGGCGGGAAAGAGCGGGGTGTGAGATTAGGGTGACTGCATGGCCTACTTGCCGCGAGCAATATCGATTTGATTTTGTATCCAGCCATCAAGTTCAAAGCTCATCTCGCTCATGGCTTCCGCTATCTGTTTTATTTCTCTGCGAAAATTTAAGAATTTCTCAAGAGATTTTAGTGCATTGCTTTCGCTGGCAAGTAATTCGGCCTTCATTTTCCATGATGCGAATGGAATGCTGGTAAATTTTGGGCGCCAATTCGCCCGAGCTTCTGAGATCATGTTTTGGTAAGCGGCTGGGTATTCTGGCGTGTGAGGCAGTGGTAGTTTCTTTTTTCGCCTCTCAATTTCGTAAAAGAATTGTGCCTCCTCAATTATTTTTTGCCTGTTCAAAAAAACTGGGGAATTTTTCTCGATAAAAATCAAATCTTTTTCAATTCTCAAAATATCATTTTGGAGTTGTTTTGATAGGGCTTTCTGTAGATTCGTATGTTCTTTAAAAATTCTGGATTTCAAGTGGCTGGCGATTTCTGTCCTCTCTGGGATTCCCGTTGGACGTGTGTGCTGACACGTATGCTCCAAGTAATTAAAAAACCTATCTCCTATGGCTTCTCTGTCGCTAACGATTCGGGTAAATGACAATCCTGTTCCTAGTTTCGCAAAAATTTCAGACGCTACAGAAAAGAACTGACAGCAAACTGCATGCAGTATTTCTTCATTTTTTAAGCCGGCATGAAAAGACGAATTCCGTAGCTCGTGCGCACCTTTTATAAAGCTGGCAACATCAGAATTGATCTTTCCGATACTTTGTAGGAAGGTGATTTTTTTCTCAAGATCTTGGCTTAATGCGTTGGATCTTTGCTGTAAAGAGTATTTCGGGGGTCCCATCCAGCTGGGACGATCAAACATTATTGCAGTTTTGCAGGTCTCGTGAACTATTAGCTCAACAGCATTGTCAATAAGTATTAAGGCCAAGCGGTCGCAAATATTATTTCTTGCTAGTAGTTCGTCAGCGGCCCGATCCAATTGATCAAAAATTAATCCAAGTCTATCCATCTTTAAGCTCAATCCCTCAACGTCAACAACGAGGCATTCCCCCCCGCCGCCGTCGTGTTCACGGTCACCGTCTTCTCGGTGGTGAAGCGCAGCAGGTACTGCGGACCGCCGGCCTTGGGGCCGGTGCCGGAGAGGTTCTGGCCGCCGAAGGGCTGCACGCCGACCACCGCGCCGATCTGGTTGCGGTTGACGTAGATATTGCCCACGTTCGCGCGTTTGGCGATGCGGTCCACGGTCTCGTCGATGCGCGAGTGGATGCCGAGGGTCAGGCCGTAGCCGGTGGCGTTGATCGCGTCGATCACCGCGTCCAGCTGGTCGGACTTCCAGCGGATCACGTGCAGCGCCGGGCCGAAGTTCTCGCGGGTGAGCTGCGCGAGCGAGGCCAGTTCCCAGGCGCGCGGCAGGAAATAGGTGCCGTGGGCGAGGGCGTCGCTGCCCTGGGCGGTGGCGATGGGTTTCGCGACCTGCGCCATCTTCGCGGCATGGTCTTCGAGCAGGGCGAGCGCGTCGGCATCGATCACCGGGCCCACGTCGGTGGACAGCAGGGCCGGGTCGCCGACGGTGAGTTCGGCCATCGCCCCGGCGATCATGCCGACCACCTTGTCGGCGATGTCCTCCTGCACGAACAGCACGCGCGCCGCCGAGCAGCGCTGGCCGGCGGAGGTGAAGGCGGACGCCAGTGCGTCTTTCACCAGCTGCTCCGGCAGCGAGGAGGAATCGGCGATCAGCGCGTTCTGGCCGCCGGTTTCGGCGATCAGCACGCCGATGGCGCCGTCGCGTGCGGCCATCGCGCGGTTGATCGCGCGGGCGGTGTCGTTGGAACCGGTGAAGGCCACGCCGGCCACGCGGGCATCGCGGGTGAGCGCGGCGCCCACGGTGGCGCCGTCGCCGGGCAGGAACTGCAGCACGTCCTGCGGCACGCCGGCCTCGTGCAGCAGTTGCACCGCGGCGTAGCCGATCAGATTGGTCTGCTCGGCCGGCTTGGCGATCACGCTGTTGCCGGCGGCCAGCGCCGCGGCCACCTGGCCCATGAAGATCGCCAGCGGGAAGTTCCACGGGCTGATGCACACGAACACGCCGCGGCCGGCCAACTGCAGAGTGTTGGATTCGCCGGTGGGGCCGGGCAGCGCCTCGGGCGCGAACAGGCTGCGCGCCTGGCCTGCGTAATAGCGCAGGAAATCCACCGCCTCGCGCACTTCGGCCACGCCGTCGGGGATGGTCTTGCCGGCTTCGCGGGTGCACAGCGCCATGTAGTCGGCGATGCGCGCTTCCAGCAGCGTCGCGGCGTGCTCGAGGATGGCCGCGCGGCTGGCCGCGGGCGTGGCGTCCCAGCGCGGCTGCGCGGCGACGGCGGTCACCAGCGCCTGTTCGACCGCGGCCGCGTCGGCAGGCTGCCAATGGCCCACGACCTGCCGGCGGTCGGCCGGGTTGGTGACCGCGATCTTCTGCGCGCTATGCACCGCGCCCGGCACCAGCGGCACTGCGCTCCATGGCCCGTTGGCGGCCGCGATGCGGTCGGCGAGGTCGCGCAGCTGCGCGTCGTTGGCGAGATTGATGCCCATGGAATTGTCCCGTAGATATTCGGAGCGGCCTTCGGCCTGGCTGCGGTACAGATCGACCGGCAGCGCGATGTGGGGGTGCGAAATCGGAGTGGAGGTCCGGTCGTAGCCGGCGACGGTCTCCACCGGGTCGCGGACCAGGTCGTCGATCGACACGTCCTCGTCGGTGATGCGGTTGACGAAGCTGGAATTGGCGCCGTTTTCCAGCAGCCGGCGCACCAGATACGGCAACAGGTCCTCGTGCGAGCCCACCGGCGCGTAGACGCGGCAGGGCACGTTGAGCCGGTCGGCCGGGATCACTTCGGCGTACAGGTCGTCGCCCATGCCGTGCAGCTTCTGGAATTCGTATTTCGAGCCCGCGCCCGATGCCGCGCCCGCGCCCAGTTCGGTCGCGGCCATGCGGTGGATGGCCGCGATGGTCTGCGCGTTGTGGGTGGCGAACATCGGGTACACCGCATCGGTGGCCTGCAGCAGCCGCCGCGCGCAGCCCTGGTAGGACACGTCGGTGTTGACCTTGCGCGTGAACACCGGGTAGCCCGGCTGGCCTTCCACCTGCGCGCGCTTGACCTCGCTGTCCCAGTACGCGCCCTTGACCAGGCGCACGGGAATGACGCGGCCCATCGTGCGTGCGCGGTCGACGATCCAGTCGATCACGAACGGCGCGCGCTTCTGGTAGGCCTGGACCACGATGCCGAAGCCGTTCCAGCCCTGCAGCGAAGCGTCGTCGAGCACCTGGAAGATGAGGTCGAGCGAGAGTTCGAGGCGGTCGGTCTCTTCGGCGTCGATGGTCAGGCCGATGCCGTACTGCTTGGCGAGCTGCGCCAGCTCCAGCACCCGCGGGCCGAGTTCGGCGAACACCCGCGCGCGTTTGGCGTGCTCGTAGCGCGGGTGCAGCGCCGAGAGCTTGACCGAGATGCTGGGCGTGGCGAACACGTCGGCCCCGGCGAAACTGCCGCCCGGCCCACTGCGGCCGATGGCGTGGATCGCCTGACGGTAGGCCTCCAGATAGCGCAGCGCGTCCTGGGTGGTCAGCGCGCCTTCGCCCAGCATGTCGAAGGAATAGCGGTAGGCGGCGTTCGCGCCCTTGCGGCTGCGGCTCAGCGCCTCGCCGATGGTGCGCCCCATCACGAATTGGTGGCCCATGATCCGCATCGCCTGGCGCACCGCCAGCCGGATCACCGGCTCGCCCACCCGGCCGATCAGCCGGCCGAAGGCGCCGTGCACGTCGCGCTTGGTGTCGTCGGCCAGGTCGACCAGACGCCCGGTCAGCATCAGGCCCCAGGTCGAGGCGTTGACCAGCACCGATTCGGACTGGCCCATGTGCCGTTTCCAGTCGGCCTCGCCCAGCTTGTCGCGGATCAGGCGGTCGGCGGTGTCCTGGTCGGGGATGCGCAGCAGGGCCTCGGCCACGCACATCAGCAGCACGCCTTCCTCGCTGCCGAGGTCGTACTGGCGCATGAAGGCCTCGATCGCGCCCTGGTCCTGCGCCCGACTGCGGACCCGGCGCACCAGATCGGCGGCGGTGGCCTGCACGGCGGTGCGGTCGGCATCGGGCTGGCGCGCGGCCGCCATCAGCTCGCGCACATGGTCGGCCTCGTCGCGGACCCAGGCCGCGGTGATCGCGGCGCGGGGCGGGGCCGGCGGTGGCGGAAGTTCGGAGGACAGGCTGGAGCCCGCTGCCAGGCTCACGGTGGGACTCTCGATGGGATTCACGGCGGTCATCTGGGCGGCGATACGGGCATTCTAGAGGGAGGGCGCACGGGTACGCATCCGTACAGAGCCACCCCGCGTACACCAGTCGCAGACCGTGTGCAGCGACTGGCCCGTCCGACTCCGTTGCTTGCCGCCCGGGGCGCCGAACGGCTACCATTCGCCAGTTTCCCCGGCCCGATTCAGCGGCCGGCGGCCGGCGAACGGGCCGGCAAAGACGTTCACAGACCAGATTTCCACTGATCAGATCCAACCGCGGCCAACGGCCGCGAACGACCATTTCGGGGTTACAAGACCATGGTGCAAGCACGTGCGTGTGGGGTTCGGGTGAGCAGGACGGCCAAGGCCGTGCTGGCGAAGGTCGCGGCCCTTCCGGCTCTGGCGGTGGCGCAACAGGCGCTGGCGCAATCGGCCGATCCGAAACCCTGGCAGCTCAACATGGGCAAGGGCGTGACCGAGTCGTCGATGCATGCCTACGAGGCGCACATGCTGGCGCTGTGGATCTGCGTGGCCATCGGCGTGATCGTGTTCGGCGCGATGGGCTACGCGATGTTCAAGTTCCGCAAGTCCAAGGGCGCCAAGCCGGATGTGGACTTCACGCACAGCACCAAGCTCGAAGTGGTGTGGACCGTGATCCCGGTCGTGCTGCTGGTGGTGATGGCGATACCCGCCACCCACAAGCTGATCGCGATGTACGACACCAGCGAAGCCGAGATGACCGTGAAGATCCGCGGTTATCAATGGCTCTGGGAATACGAATACGTGGGTGAGGGCGTGACCTTCACCAGTCGTCTGGACCGGAAGAGCGACGACATCCGCCAGAGCGGCGTGGTCCCGACCGCCGCCGACCATGAGCACTATCTGCTCGACGTCGACAACGTGCTGGTCTTGCCGACCGACACCAAGATCCGTTTCCTGATCACCGCCAACGACGTGATCCACGCCTGGTGGGTGCCGGCGCTTGGCTGGAAGCAGGACGCCATCCCCGGGATCATCAACGACAACTGGACCAACATCAAAACGCCGGGCATCTACCGCGGCCAGTGCGCGGAGCTCTGCGGCAAGGACCACGGCTTCATGCCGATCGTGGTCAAGGCCGTGCCCAGGGCCGAATACACCCAGTGGCTTGCCCAGCAGAAGGCCGAGCACGGTACCGGCGAGGCCGACGTGCAGCTCGCCACGCCCGTGCCGCAGGACACGCCGGCCCCCGAGGCGGATGCCGCCGCGGCCGACGAGCCCGCCAGCACCGCACAGGCCGCTCCCGCCGCCGCGCCGACGGCCGGTTGAACGACTGGCCGGCGGCAACGCCGGCCGGTATGAAGACATTCTCTTGAGGTAGACCGCACATGGCCACCACCCACGCCGATCACGCCGATCACCACGATCACGCCGACCACCACGATCACAAGCAGGGGTTCGTCG
>ERZ1066122.952-NODE-952-length-26479-cov-40.095330_pt1 | contig 26479 bp, 27 predicted proteins | sample MGYA00382769_ERZ1066122 | MGnify/ENA primary metagenome ERZ1066122 (study PRJEB33369, sample SAMEA5778352) | biofilm metagenome | biome: Industrial cooling water; feature: Water cooling tower basin; material: Biofilm | place: United Arab Emirates | collected... | reverse complement strand
GGTCCACCCGTTGGGGCCGTGGCGGGATTGCCGTTGGCCGTGAGAGTGAGGGACGAGGAAACCGTCGCACCGGCATCAAAACCGGTCCGACGGCGCGGAATCTGCTGAGGGGTCTTGCAGCCGATGCGCCGGGAAATTACGCCGGGCGCACGAGCGACAACACGCGTTCGACCACCGCGTCGATGCCGAGGCCGGTGGTGTCGATGTGGACGGCGTCGTCGGCCGGCCTCAAGGGCGCCACCGCGCGGCTGGCATCGCGCGCGTCGCGGGCGAGGATTTCCCGCAGCAGGTCGTCGAGCATAACGGAAACCCCCTTGTCTTTCAACTGCTTATGCCGCCTCTCGGCGCGCTCCTCGGGGCTGGCGGTGAGGAAGACCTTGTAGGCCGCGTCCGGAAAGATCACGGTGCCCATGTCGCGGCCGTCGGCGACCAGCCCGGGCGGGCGACGGAACGCGCGCTGGCGGTCCTTGAGCGCGGCGCGGACCTCGGGCACGGCGGCGATCGCCGAGGCCGCGGCGCCGGCGGTCTCGGTGCGCAGTTCGTCGGTGGCGTCCAGGCCGTTGACCAGCACCCGCAGCTCGCCGTCCGCGCGCTCCTCGAACCCGATCCGGGTATCGAAGGCGCAGCGGACCAGGGCGGCGGGGTCGGCCAGGTCCAGGTCGGCCCAGCCGGCGGCGACGCCGACCGCCCGGTACAGGGCGCCGGAGTCGAGGTAATGCCAGCCCAGAGCCGCGGCCACCCGCCGGCTGATCGTGCCCTTGCCCGAGCCGGACGGGCCGTCGATGGTCAGGACCGGGGCGGCGGCTTCGGGCGGGACGGATTCCGGCATGACGGGTTCCAGGACGAGGTGGGGAGACACAGTCTAAGCCAAGGCCCGACCCGGCCTTTCCCGACCTGCGCGAGGGCTGGGCGCCGGATATGCGCGCAAGCCTTTACTACCATCAATCACCTGCCTGACCGTTGGCCTGACGCGCACGCCCCCAGGCACGCGCGAGGGACACGCGCGATGACACGACTCGCACGGCACGCGGCTGCCATCCCCGCGCGCGGCAGCGAAGCCATGCAAGCGCTTGAACGCGCGACGAAAAACACGCTATACTCGGCGGCTGTTTCACCCGCCAGGCATCGACTGAACGGGTCGAACGCGGCCCAGAGGCGTCCGGAGAGGGTGTTTCGAGGCCGCGGGGCCGCCACGCCAAGGCAGTCGCTGCCCGCCGAACCGCAGTACCTGGTCGTCCAACACCTGTCGTCAAACGCTATTGTCCGCCGGCTCCGGCTGGCGCCCATCCACATCCCCAGCGCGCTTCCGCGCGCGAATCGCCGAGGTTTCCCATGAAGGTCCTGTCCTCCCTGAAGTCGGCGAAGGCCCGTCACCGCGACTGCAAGGTCGTCCGCCGCCGTGGCAAGGTCTTCGTGATCTGCAAGTCGAACCCGCGCTTCAAGGCCCGTCAGCGCTGATCGCACCCGGCGCCCGACGGCTCCCGCCGCTCGCTGCGCCGCCGCCATCGCAGACGGCCCGGCTTTCATGCCGGCGCAACGCCCGAAGGCCGCCCTGTGCGGCCTTCGTCGCGTTCGGGCACCGGGCGAAATGTGTTCCCGGTCACGCTGCCGGCGCATGACCTTTGCGCCGGTTGCGTTGCGCGATCGCTGCCGTGTCGTCGTGCGCCATCGTGCGTCGCGCATGCCGCCAGCGGCAGTGCTTCCGCAGGTCGGCGACAACATGCTTACAATCGCGCTACCCCCGACATCCTGTCTTCCGGAGATCGCGCCATGTCCCGTCCGTCCACATCGAACGCCGCGCTGTCGGTCGCCCTCTGTCTGGCAGCGGCCAGCGCCGTCCTCTTCGCCGCCCCCGAGGCCCGGGCCGAGACCCTGCTGATCCAGCGCGTCGGCGCCGAAACCGGCACCGCACTGCCGGCACGCGGCATGAGCATGGCGGAAGTCGAACGCCGCTTCGGCGCCCCCAGCCAGCGTCTGGAACCGCGCGGCGGCCAGAAGCGCCAGTGGCCCACGATCCACCGCTGGACCTACCCCAGCTTCATCGTCTATTTCGAGAAGAACAAGGTGATCGACGCGGTGCTGATCCGCGCCACTGCCGGCGAGACCGGGCCGAAGCCGCCGATCCGCTGAACACAGCCCGGGCCGCTTTCGACCGGTCGCGTCACCACGCAGCCGCCCGTATCCGGGCGGCTGTCGACATTCGCCACACAGGATCATTCGCTCCGCATGACCGCACCGTATCGTTTCCCGGCGGAATGGGAACCCCAATCCGCCGTCCTGATCGCGTGGCCGCACGCCGACACCGACTGGGGCCCGCGTCTGGCTGAGGTCGAAGAGACCTACATCGCGCTGGTCGCGGCCATCGTGCGCTTCCAGGACGCGGTGATCTGCGTCGCCGACGACGACCTGCAGACCTATGCCGAGGCGCGGCTGCGCTCGGCGCGCGTCGACATGGACCGCGTGCGCTTCGTCAGCGTCGAATACGGCGACACCTGGCTGCGCGATTCCGGCCCGATCGTACTTTCGCGCGAGACCGGCCATCCTGGCGCGGCTCGCGCGATTCCGTCCCGGCACATGTCCGGGACGGAATCCGCCGAATCCGCCGAGGCGGATTCGCGGGCGGCACATCCCTGTGCCGCAGATCAACATGCAGGTTCGGCTTTCCGTCTGCTGGATTTCCGCTTCACCGGCTGGGGCGGCAAGTTCGAGGCCAGCCGCGACGACCGTCTGATCGAAGCGCTGGTCGCCCAGGGCCTGTTCGCCGACGCCGAACGCGGCCAGATCGACTTCGCGCTGGAAGGTGGCGGCATCGAAACCGACGGCGCCGGCACGCTGCTCACCACCTGGCGCTGTCTGCACGAGCGCCATCCGCAGGCGACGCGCGAGGAACTCACCGCGAAGCTGTCCGGCTGGCTCGCGCAGGACCGCGTGCTGTGGCTCGATCACGGCTATCTGGAAGGCGACGACACCGACGCCCACATCGACACCCTCGCCCGCTTCGCCGCGGAGGACGCCATCGTTTTCCAGGCCTGCGACGACGCGAGCGATTCGCACTTCGCCGAGCTGCATGCGATGGCCGCCGAACTGGCCGCGCTGCGCACGCGCGACGGCCGGCCTTACCGCCTGTTCCCGCTGCCGTGGGCACCGCCGATCATCGACGAAGACCGGCGCCTGGCCGCGAGCTATGCGAACTTCCTGATCGTCAACGGCGCGGTGCTGATGCCGGCCTATGGCGATGCCGAGGCGGACGCGAAAGCGCAGGCGGTGATGGCGCAGGCTTTTCCGGGTCGCGAGATCGTCGCCATCCCCTGCCGCCCGCTGATCTGGCAGAACGGCAGCCTGCACTGCATCACGATGCAGCTGCCGGCCGGTGTGGTGGCTTGATCGCGTCACTGCGCGGCCACAGCTCCCGCATGGATGGTCCGGGCATGCACGCATTGCGCATTCGCGAACTGCACATTCGCCAACATCCGATCGTTCGCCAACATCCGATCGAACGCGACGGCGGGCCTGGGCCCGCCCCACGTCATCCGAAGTATTCGAGGTCGTCATGAAACACAAGACCCTGCCCGTCGCACTGATCCAGGAAAAAAACCACGGCAGCGCCGACGCCAACCTCGCCATGATCGAGCAGCGCGTGGCCGAGGCCGCGCGCGGCGGCGCGAAGCTGGTGCTGCTGCAGGAGCTGCACAACGGCGCGTACTTCTGCCAGCACGAGTGCGTGGACGAATTCGACCTGGCCGAGCCGATCCCCGGCCCGAGCACCGAGCGCCTGTCGGCGCTGGCGAAGCGGCACGGCGTGGTGCTGGTGAGTTCGCTGTTCGAGCGCCGTGCGGCCGGGCTGTACCACAACACCGCGGTGGTGTTCGATGCCGACGGCAGCACCGCCGGCAAGTACCGCAAGATGCACATTCCGGACGACCCGGGCTTCTACGAGAAGTTCTATTTCACCCCGGGCGATCTGGGCTTCACGCCCATCGACACTTCGGTGGGCCGGCTCGGCGTGCTGGTCTGCTGGGACCAGTGGTACCCCGAAGCCGCGCGGCTGATGGCGCTGGCCGGCGCGGAACTGCTGCTCTACCCCACCGCCATCGGCTGGGACCCCTCCGACGAACAGGCCGAAAAGGACCGCCAGCGCGGCGCCTGGATCCTCAGCCATCGTGGTCACGCGGTGGCCAACGGCATCCCGGTACTCAGCTGCAATCGCGTCGGCCATGAACCCTCGCCGCTCGGCGCCTCGGGTATCGATTTCTGGGGCAACAGCCATGTGCTCGGCCCGCAGGGCGAATTCATCGCCGAAGCCGGCACCGAGCCGACGATCCTGATGGCCGAAGTCGACATGGCGCGCAGCGAGCACGTGCGCCGGATCTGGCCGTTCCTGCGCGACCGCCGGATCGACGCCTACGGCGACCTGCTCAAGCGCTATCGTGACTGACACAGCCTCTGCATGCGCGCACCCGGCGGCATCGACGAGAGTAGGGACGACGACCGCGTGGGCCAGCACGCGCATGCGACCGCGACGCGTGCCTGCGGGCACACGCACGTGCGCGAGGTGTGCGAGGGCGATGCGCCCGCAATCCAGGCCATCTACGCCGCGGAAGTGCTGGGCGGGGTGTCGAATTACGAATACGAGGCACCGCACATCGACGAGATGCGTCGGCGCATCGCCGCGGTGCGCGATGCAGGCCATCCGTGGCTGGTCGCAGAGCGCGCGGGCGAGGTGGCCGGCTACGCCTATGCCTCCTCTTTCCGCAGCCGCGCGGGCTACCGCTGGACCGTGGAGAGCACGGTGTACGTGCATGCCGCCCATCGCGGGCAGGGTGTCGCACGCGTGCTGATGCAGGCGCTGATCGCGCGCTGCGAGGCCCAGGGCTTCCGGCAGATGATCGCGGTGATCGGCGATGCCGACAACGCCGCATCGATCGCGCTGCATCGCGCCCTCGGCTTCGAGATCGCGGGCGTGTTCCGCGGCATCGGCCACAAACACGGCCGATGGCTGGATAATGTGCAGATGCAGCGGGCGCTCGGCGCCGGAAGCGCGCAGCCCCCGGCCCCGGCCGACGAATGAGCCCCACGATGCACGACATGGATTCCGCCCCCACTCCCGCCGCGGACGGCGCCGCCGCTGCCGCCCCGCCCGGCCTCGACGGCCAGCCCTACGCCATCGTCGAACGCGATGGCGTGCGCTACACCCTGCTCGGCACCGCGCATGTCTCGAAAAGCAGCGTGGACGCGGTGCGCACCGCGGTGGCGGAAGGCGGCTACGACACCGTCGCGGTCGAACTGGACCCGCAGCGGTTCAAGTCGCTGACCGACCCCGACGCGCTGGCCAAGCTCGACCTGGTGAAAGTGCTGCGCGAAGGCAAGACCGCGGTGTTCGCGGCGAATCTGGGCCTGGCCGCGTACCAGCGCAGGCTGGCCGAGCAGCTGGACATCGAACCCGGCGCCGAACTCAAGGCCGCCGCGCTCGACGCGCAGGCGCAGGGCCTGCGCATGGAGTTGATCGACCGCGACGTGGGCCTGACCTTCAAGCGCGCCATGCAGCGCCTGGGCTGGTGGGGCCGGGCGAAGATCTCCGCGGGCCTTGCGATGTCGCTGTTCGCGGATGAACAAGTGACCGACGAACAGATCGAGGGCCTGAAGGAAGGCGACATTCTGGAAGCGAGCTTCGGCGAATTCGCCAGCGGCAGCCCGGCCCTGTACGAGTCGATCATCGCCGAGCGCGACCGCTACATGGCCGCGAAGCTGCGCGCGCTTGCGCAGTCGCCCGGCGGCGAATCGAAGCCGCGCGAAGTACTCGCGGTGGTCGGCGCCGGCCACCTGCAGGGCATGGTGCGCCATCTGCGCGAGGACGGCGATGCACCGGCCGCGGCCTGCGCGGAGCTGGAGACGCTGCAGGAGAAGTCGTCCTTCCCCTGGTTCACCGTGCTGCTGGCGGCGTTCGTGCTGGGCGGGTTCGCCTGGGGTTACTGGCAGGGCGGCGCCGAACTCGGCGGCGACCTGGTACTGCACTGGGTGCTGTGGACCGGCGTGCTCGGCGCGATCGGCTGCGCCATCGCCGGCGGGCACCCGCTGAGCATTCTCACCGCGTTCGTGGCCTCGCCGGTCACGCCGCTGCACCCGGCACTGGCCTCGGGCACGCTGAGCGCGCTGGTCGAGGTCTGGGCGCGCAAACCGACGTATGCCGATTTCATGGCGCTGCGCGACGACGTGCAGACGGTGAAGGGCTGGTGGCGCAACCGCGTGGCACGGGTGCTGCTGAATTTCTTCCTGACCAGCATGGGCACCGCGATCGGCGTGTGGACCGGCGGCGCGAAGATGCTGCAGACGCTGTTTGGTTGAGCGGCCCGCGCGAGCTGCGACCGCAGTCACAGGCCGGGGCCGGAAGCGACGTCCGGCACGCGCGGAGCGCTTGCTACACTGCGCCGCGACTTCACCGGATGCCCCCGCAATGCCGACCCTACGCCCTGCCCTGCTCGCCTGCTGTGTGGTTCTCGCCGTGGCCGCCGCGCCGCTCGATGCCGACGCCGCCAAGAAGCGTCGCGCCAAGCCTGCCGCCGCCCCGAAACCGCCCGCGGTCACCGCCTGCAGCGATTTCTATACCTACGCGAACGACAGTTGGCTCAAGGCCAACCCCGCACCGGCCGACGGCAGCGTCAGCGCGCTCGGCCAGCTCGCGCAGCGCAGCCGCGAGCAGCAGCGCCAGTTGCTGGATGCCGCCGCCAGCAAGCCCGCCAACGACGTGCAGAAGCTGCTCGGCGATTTCTGGGCCAGCGGGCTGGATGAGGCGGCGGTCGAGGCCGACGGCGCCAAGCCCATCGCGCCGCTGCTGGCGCGCATCGATGCGATCAAGAAGAAGACCGACATCGCCCCGGCGATCGCCGCGCTGCATCAGGTCGGCATCCCGGTCGCGTTCGATTTCTCCGCGGATCTCGATCTGCAGAATGTCGACCGCTACACGGGCTATTTCGCGATGGGCGGCCTGGGCCTGCCGGATGCGAGCTTCTACACGCGCAACGATGCCGACGCCCGCGCCCTGCTCGGCCGCTACAACGGCTATGTGCGCCGCATCCTGGCCCTGACCGGCACGCCCGAGGCGCGGATCAACGCCGACGCCAACGCGGTGATCGAGCTGGAGACGCGGATCGCACGCGCGGCGCGACCCGCCGAGCAGCTCGCCACGCCGCAGTCGCGCTACGCGCCGGTGGCGACCAAGGACTTCGCCAAGAAGTACCGCAATCTGCGCCTGGATGCCTTCCTCAAGGCACAGGGTGTGACCGTCGATCAGGTGTCGATGGCCGACCCGGCGCTGTTCGCGCAGATCGAGCGCCTCGCCGGCAGCCAGAAGCCTGCGCAGTGGCAGGCGTATCTGCGCTTCCACGTCGGCAACGCGATGGCGCCGTATCTCAGCAAGCCCTGGCGCGAGACCGAGTTCGATTTCCGCGGCCGCCTGCTGCGCGGACAGGACGCTCCCGGCCAACGCTGGGAGCAGGTGCTGACCGCGATCGACGCCTCCGCCGGCGCGATGCTGGCCCAGGAATACGCCAACGCGACCATGTCGGCGAACGCCAAGCGCCGCGCCGAAGCCGTGGCCAAGGACGTGCGCGACGCGCTGCTGGCCGCGGTCGAGGCCAACACCTGGATGGAACCGGCCAGCAAGGCCGCGGCCAAGGCCAAGCTCGAAGGCCTGCGCTTCGCCATCGGCCGCCCGACCTACGACCCCGACTTCTCGATGCAGCCGATGGGCCGCGGCAGCTTCGGCGGCAACGTGCTGATCGCCTCCACCTGGCACCACCGCGAGGAAATGCGCCGCATCGGCCGCGGCAACGCCGACCGCCGCTGGGACGTGCGCCCGCAGCAGCCGGCGCTGAGTTACGACCTCGCCCACAACCGGCTGTTCGCCACCGCCGCGGTGCTGCAGGCGCCGGTGCTGGACGACAAGGACGCCGCTGCCGCGCAATACGGCGCCTTCGGCGCGCTGGTCGGCCACGAACTCACCAATGCGGTGAGTGGGCGCGGCCACTACGTCGACGGCAACGGGAATCTCGGCGACTGGTGGACCCCCGGCACCGCATCGGCCTGGGCCACGCGCACCGGCCCGCTGTCGGCGCGCTATTCGGGCTTCGCCTACCCGGCCGACCCGGCGCGCAAGGTCGACGGCGCGCGCACGCTGGAGAAGAACATCGCCGATGTGTCCGGCGTCGAGCTGGCCTGGGCCGCCTATCAGAAGGCCGAGCCCAAGGCCTCCAAGGCCGACCGCGAGCGATTCTTCCGCGCCTGGAGCGGCGTCTGGCGCCAGCAGCTCTCGCCCGCGGCCGCCTCCGAACACGCTGCGCTGTCGGTGTACGCACCGGGCAAGTGGCGCAGCAACGGCCCGCTGATGCAGCACGACGGCTTCGTCGAGACCTTCGGCTGCAAGGCCGGCGACGCGATGTTCGTGCCGGCGGCCGAACGCGTCGCCGTATGGCGCTGATCACCATCGCCGCGCTCCGCACGCCATGTCCAACGACGCGCGCGACCCGCAGCTGACGGCACTGATCGCCGCGCTGCGGGCCAGCCCCGACAACGCGCCGCTGCGCGGGCTGGTGATCGACGCCGCGCTGGCCGCTGGCGATGCCGATGCACTGCTGCAGGCGCTGGCCGTGGCCGGCGATGCCGCGCTCGACGACGGCAGCGGCGCGGACGGCGACCGTCGCCGCCGTGCGGTGCGCCTGCTGGCCGACAACGGCCACCAGGACGCCGCGCTGCGGCTCGCCCCGGAAGGCCAGCCTGAAGCGCGTCTGCTGGAAGCCCACCGCCTGTTCGCCGAAGGCCGGCGCGAGGACGCACAGGCCGCGTACCACGAGGCGGTCGCCGGCAACCCCGCGCTCGAAGACCCTGCCTTCGCCGCGCAGCTGAGCGGGCGCGTGGTCTCGCTGGGCGCGTTCCGCAGCGCCGGCACGGACAGGGACGCGGTGCGCAGCCTCGCCAACGACGACACGTCCGCCTACGACAGCCTGCGCTACCTCGAACCGGCGACGGTGCGCGTGGATTTCGCCGATGTCGGCGGCCTGGACGAGGTCAAGCGCGAGATCAGGCGGCGCATCGTCACGCCCTTCCTCAAGCCCTCGCTGTTCCAGCGCTTCAAGCGCCAGTCCGGCGGCGGCATTCTCATGTACGGCCCGCCGGGCTGCGGCAAGACGCTGCTGGCGCGCGCCACCGCCGGCGAATGCGGGGCGAAGTTCTACAACGTCTCCATCGTCGACGTGCTGGACATGTACATCGGCGAGTCCGAGCGCAAGCTGCACGAGATCTTCGCGCAGGCCAGGCGCACCGCGCCCGCGGTGGTGTTTTTCGATGAGATCGAGGCCCTGGGCGCGCGGCGCCAGCACGCGCGCGAGGCGACCTCGGCCAAGCTGGTGAGCCAGTTCCTCACCGAGCTGGACGGCTTCGCGCAGAACAACCAGCAGGTGCTGGTGCTCGGCGCGACCAACGTGCCCTGGGCGCTGGATCCGGCCTTCCGCCGGCCGGGACGCTTCGACCGCGTGCTGTTCGTGCCGCCGCCGGACGCCTCCGCGCGCCGCGCGATCCTGCGCCTGCTGCTGGATGGCCGGCCCTGTGCCGACGGCATCGATCTGGAGCACATCGTGCGCGTGACTTCGGGTCATTCGGGCGCCGACCTGCGCAATCTGGTCGACACCGCCGCAGACGAGGCGATCGAGGCCTCCATCGCCTCCGGCGAGGAAACGCCGCTGACCATGGACCACCTGCGCGACGCGCTGCGCCAGGTGCGGCCGACCACGCTGGAGTGGCTGACCACCGCGCGCAACCACGCGCGCTACGCGAATCAAGGTGGGCAGTACGACGAGGTGCTGCGCTTTCTGGAGGATCAGCGCTGATGCGCGGCTCCCAGGCATTCCCGCGCGGCGGCGCGCGCTACCGCATCCCCGACGAACCGCTGCCCAGCGGGCTGGCCCGGCATGCGGTGAGCCCGATCTGGCCGCTGCTGGCGGTGATGTTCGCCGGTTTCGCCGCTGGCATGGCCTGGTTCGCGTTCAATCTGCATGCGCTGGGCAGTCCGTCCCGACTGCGGCAGTGGGCCTTGATCGTCGCCGGCCTGCTCGGGGCGCCGCTGTACGCACTGGCGGTGTTCGCCGCGGCCGATGGCGGGCATCTGGGCGACACCGCGATGCGCTACGCACTGTTGGGCGTGCCGGTGCTGAAGATCGCGCTGGCCTACGCGCTTCTGCTGCATCAACTTCCGCTGGCCGAGCTGCTGGAATACTACGAACGCCCGCTGAAAAACGGCATGCCGGCGCTGCTGATGCTGGGCATCCTCGCCCACGCACTCATCGATCCCCAGACGCTGCCGTGGTATGCGATGGTGCTGCTGAGATGAACCACGCCCAGCTCAATCAGTGGTTCGACCGCGCGCTGGAGATGTACCAGGCGGGCCACGAAGACAACAGCATCGACCTGCTGACCCGTCTGCTCGGCGAAGACCCCGACCATGCCGACGCGCACGCGCTGCTGGCGCTGTGCCTGGTGCGGCGCAAGCGTGTCCACGCCGCACGCACCGAGGCCGGCATCGCCCTGGCCGCCGCGCCGGAGTCCGCATTCGCGCATCTGGCGATGGCCTCCGCATTGATCGGGCTGCGCCGCTACGCGCTCGCGGACGAGCACCTGGCCACCGCGCTGTCGCTGGAGCCGGACAATGCCTCGGCGCTGCGCATGGCTGCGCAGCTCGACCTGCTGCGCGACCGCATCCGCGCTGCGCAGGAGAAGGCCGAGCGCGCCTGCGCGCTGGACCCGACCCAGGCGGACAACTGGGCGCTGCGCGCCTCGATCGCGCGCGCGAGCGGCGAGCGCATGCTTGCGCGTGCGCACGCGATGCACGCGCTCGAGCTCGACCCGGAGCATGTGCATGCGCTGGTGGCGCTGGGCTTTTGCGACCTGCATGACGGCCGCCGCGAAGAGGCCCGCCAGCACGCGCTGTGGGCATTGCAGTTGGCGCCGGGCGATGAGGACGTGCACACCCTGCTGGCAGCGGTGAAGGCCAGCGAAAGCCTGCTGCTCGGCCTGTGGTGGCGCTTCCAGAGCTTCGTCGCCGGCGGCAGCACGCGTCGCACGCTGTTGCTGCTGGTGGGTCTGTATCTGGCTTATCGCACCCTCGACATCACCCTGCAGACCCAGGGGCTGCAGCAGTGGTCGCCGTTCCTCACCGGCGCGTGGTTCGCATTCTGCGCCTATACCTGGTTCGCGCCGGTGCTGTTCCAGCGAAGCTTGCGCCGCGAGCTGGAAAGCGTGCGGCTGCGCCCTGACTATTGATTGCGGAGGCGGGTGTGATGAGATTTCCCAACGAGGCTTCGCCACCTGCGCGCTACGGCAATACCGCCATCCGGGCCATGATCGCGTGCGCGCTGTGCGTATCGGTGGCGACGGCTGCGGCGACGCCGCTGGTGGTCCGGCAGTTCACGTCCATGTACACGAACTTCGGCGTCGAACTGCCGTTCATCACCCGCAGCGTCGTCGAGCTCCCGTACATGTTCTGGGCACTGCCTCTGATCACGCTGCTGATCTGGCGCCTGTGGCCGGATCGTTCCCGAGGTGCGCTGTTCGCGCTGCTGTTCGCGATCGCATCGCTGCCCGTGTGCGCCGGCATCGTGATCTTCGCGCTGTATCTGCCGATCTTCCAGCTTGGTGCGGTCGTCGGCTGACCGATGAAACGCGATTCACTCGGCGCCAGAGTCGAGGCGACTCCCTTCCTTGCCAAGTTGCTTCATGAGTGCCGGGCCTGCAACCGCGTCGGCATCAAACCCGGCGTGCTGGAGACACGCCTGGGAGACTACGGAATGCGGGACAGACTTGCCCGAAGACATGACGAGCTGGCGCTCGACGCTCATGGTCTCTGCGCAGCATGTATGTCCAGCACGTCCGACCTTTCGACAGCAACGTGATCATCGCCGGCTTTTGACCTTGTAAACGCATCGAGCGCCTGTCGTCGATTTGGACGGCGTCGATCTGGACACCGATCGAATCGAAGCCACGTTGACTGCGTTTGAATCGTCGCCGTCAAACTGTATCGGTCTGCGCCGGCTACGACTTGTTTTCGGCCACCGCATGTTCGATCACCGCATGTTTGATCACGGCATGTTCGATTACAGCTCGTTCGATCACGGCACGCCGCGCCGCCAGATACGCGTGTTTTCCGTTGCCGCGGCTCCACGGCCACCAACCTTTTCCGGTCAGCGCATAGCGGTCCGCCGCGCGTTCGAAGCGGTTGCGCGCGTGGATGCCGCCGTGCAGGAAATACAGCGGGAGAAACAGCACGCCCAGCGCCATGTACTGCAGCACGTGCGCGCGTTCGTGGTCGCCGATGCGGGTGGAAGGCTCCTCGCACCAGCCGGCGCGATGGGCATAGGTGCGGCAGCGGGTGTCGAGGTGCTCGGCCGTGCTCAGGATCACGTTGCCGAGCGTCATCGCCCCGCCGGGTCCGAGCGGCATGCGATGGAAGACCAGCGCGTACTCGCCCGGGCGCAGGCGCGGGCGCGCGCCGAAGGGCATGCAGGCCAGACCGGCGATCAGGCCGAGCAGACTGTTGGGCGAGGCCCAGACCACGCCCGATACGAAGACCGCCGCGCGGGCGACGCGTGCCGCAGGACTCAAGCCGCGCCCTCCTCCGGCACCAGCAGCCACAGCACCAGATACACCAGGATGCCGGGGAAGCCCGCCGAGAAGATCGAGATCAGCACATACAGCAGGCGCACGATACTCGAGCTCCAGCCGAAACGACGGGCGATGCCCCCGCAGACGCCGGCCAGCATGCGGTCGCTGCGGGAACGGACGAGTGTGGGCGTGTCGTTCATCTTGAGTCTCTACAGCCAAGGGAAGCGCAGAGTGTACGCCGACGTGCCGGCGCTCAGCCCGATCGCGCGCGGATGGCGCGCAGACGCTGCAGGAACCAGTCGGCCGACGGCTGCTCCGCGCGGCCCGGGCAGCGCACGCGGTAGGGCTGGCCGCTGATGCTGCTGCGGCTGGCCGCGCGTTCGATGAACCGCTCGGCGGTCGGCGCCAGATCGCGCTTGCGCAGATAGTCGTACTTGCGCTGCAGATGCGCGCGGGCGGTCACCGCGTCGTACCAGGTGCCGTTGCGCTGGAACTCGCAGCCCGATGTGCCCAGCGCCGCGATCAACGCGGCGATTTCGCTGCGGGCGGTGTTCTCATCTCCCGTGCCCGCATTGCCCGTGTCCGCATCGCGGGCGGAGGCGGGAGCGGCGGCTGCGGAGGCCGACTGTGCCCCGGGCACTGCGCGCGTGCCCGCTGCGGCCTGCATGCTGACGCAGGCGAGCGCGCAGGCGAATGCGAGTGCGATGCGGCTGCGCTCAGCGCTGCGCCGCAGGCCCACGCAGCGCGTGAAAACGACTGGAGATTCTGCCCGCATCCGCAGTGCGCCCTCAGCGCGCGCGCTTCGACAGCCAGTCGTGGATGGCGCCGGGCACTTCCTTCTGCGCGCGGCCGGAGACATAGATGCCGATGTGGCCACCGCGGAAGGACAGCTCCGAATAATCGTCGGTCCCGGCCAGCCCGGCCAGCGCCTTCGACGCCGCCGGCGGCACCAGGTGGTCCTGCTCGGCGTAGATGTTCAGGATCGGCATGTCGACGAAGCCCAGGTCCACCGCGCGTCCGCCGATCTCGATACCGCCGTTCACGAAGCCGTTGCCCTGGTAGTACATCTTGATGAATTCGCGGAACGCTTCGCCTGCCTGATCGGGCGAATCGAAAATCCACTGCTCCATGCGCAGAAAATCCTCCATCGCCTTTTTGTCGTCGAGGATGTCGGCCATGCCGACGTACTTCTGCACCAGCAGGCGCCACGGCTTGAGCGTGAGGTAGCACAGGTTCATCAGGTCCGCGGGCACGTTGCCGAGCGTGTCGACGAACAGATCCACATCCAGGCCGCGGGTCCAGTTGGACAGCATGTTGTCGTCGGTGTGGAAATCCACCGGCGTCACCATGGTGATGAGGTTCTTCACTTTCTCCGGATGCAGCGCGGCGTAGCTGAGCGAGAACGCGCCGCCCTGGCAGATGCCGAGCAGATTGATCGCCTCCAGCCCGTGCGCCGCGCGCAGGTGGTCCACCGCGCCGTCGATGAAGCGCTCGATGTAATCCTCCAGCGTGAGGAAACGGTCGGAACGGTCGGTGTAGCCCCAGTCGATCAGATACACGTCTTCGCCCAGGGCCAGCAGGTTCTTCACCAGTGAGCGGTCGTCCTGCAGGTCGACCATGTACGGCCGGTTGACCAGCGCGTAGCAGATCAGGATCGGCACCTTCGCGGCGGGCGCGCGCGGGCCGCGGAAGCGGTACAGCACCACCTTGCCGTCGCGCCAGACTTCTTCCTTCGCTGTCGCGCCGTAGTGCACCTCGTCCATGCTGCGCAGCGTGTCCAGGCCGGCGGCGAGCTTGCGCTGCAGGGTGTCGGCTTCCTCGGCGAGCGCTTCGGGGCTGATGTCGAAAGGACTGTAGTCGAGTGGGCTGGTCATGATCGGCGCGTCCTGGCGGACTTGGCGGTGGAGGCATCAGCGCCTCGTGATGCACGGGCGGACTTGCCGCCGGATGCATCGCGGCGGCCCGGGTCACGGGCGGGCAATGGCTCGGGCGCCTGCGGCATCGCGGACGTGATCGCGAGCGCGGCGCGACGCGCGGGCGCAGGCCTGGTGCGCGCCGCGGCGGGACGGGCCTTGGCCTTGGCGGCCGTCTTTGCCTTGGCGCCCGCGGCCTTGCCGGATGTCGGCCTGGATGGGCTCTGCTTGGATGCCGGCGTGTCGGATGTGTTGCGCTTCGCCCGGCTCTGCGGCGGGGATTTGGCCTTCGCCTTGCGACTGCGGGCGGCGGCAGACTTGCCCTTCGATGCCGGCCCTTCCGACGGCTTCGCCTGGGCAGGCGTCTCGGCGCCTCCGACCTGTGCCGATGCTGCCTGTGCGGGCGTCGTCTGCGCTGCGGGTGCCTGCGCTGCCTTTACCGCTGTCGCCCGCGGCGTCGCGGGTGCGGCCGGCTGGCCCTTGGCGCCGCGCTGCAGTCGCCGCAGCTCACGTTCGAGCTGGGCGATGCGCCGATGCGCGGCGTCGACTTCGGTGCGCGTGGGCATGCCGAACTGCGCGGTCATGCGCTCCACCGCGTCCTGCACGCCGGCACGCACGCGCATCTGCGCGTCGACCAGCGCCGCGTAGCGCTGGCGGAATTCCACCGACAGTGCGACTTCGGCATAGGCCTCTTCGGCCGCGTCCACCCACAGATCGAACAGCGCGCGCGCCGACTTGAGCTGGCGTCCGGGCTCGCTGCGTTCGCCCAGTTTGCGCTCGAAGCGCGCGAAGGCATCGCGCCCCGCCTCCAGCATCAGCGCGTTGTAGGCGTCGTTGGCCTGCTGCAGGCCGAGCATCGCCCGGCCCAGCGCCTGCGCGCGCTCCTGGTGCTCGCGCGCGGGGCCGAAGGCCGGCAGCGACAGCCAGTCGCTGCCCTCGCGCGCCCAGGCATCGCCCCAGCCGGCGCGCAGCAGCGGCGCCACCTGCGCGAACCACTGCTCGAAACCGGCATGCCCGCGCCCGCCCATCTGTGCGAACAGGTCGGCGAAGGGGTTGGCGGCCTCGCCGCCGAGCATCGCCTTCCAGGCCTGCGCGATATCGGCCGGCGCGGCCTCGCCGCCGGTGAAGCCTTCGACCAGCGCCTGCATGCGGCCGAACCATTGCCGGCCCTGTTCGGCGAAACGGCCGACGACGGCATCCAGGCCGTCGCCGAAGCTTTGGGCCGCGAAAGGGTTCTGCGTGAACGGGCTCTGCGCGAATGTGCCCTGGCCGAACGCGCCTTGGCCGTAGCCGGCCTGAGCGAACGGGTGGGTCGCGAAAGGATTGCTGGCGAATGCATTGGGCCCGAACGGGCTCTGGCCGAAGCCGCTTCCGCCGAAACCGTTCTGCCCGCCCGCAGCGGCGGACCAGGCATCGAACACGGCGCGCCAGGGGTCGGCAGGTGCTGCCGCGCCGCCGGCCGCACCGCGCAGCGCGCGCGCCATGGCCTCGAAATAGTCGCGGGTGGCCGCACCGAATGCCTCGCCGATGTCCGGGCCGAAGCCGGCCCCTGCCCGGCCGGAGCTTGCTTGGCCGGAGCGTGCTTGGCCGGAGCTTGCCCGGCTTGAACCGGTCGTATCGCGTGTCGCCATCGAAGACCTCCCGAATGTCGGCCGCATCATAACAACCCCTCGTGACGAGGGACGGCGACATCGGCCTGGCGACGTTCTCAGCCGCTCCGGTCGCTGCACGCCACGCGGATGCGCGCGCCGCCCGTGCTCACCATTTGGGAATGCGCAGCGTCTTGCTGATCATCAGCGAGCCCGACACCGCGAAAGTCAGCACCAGCGGATGGAACTCCCAGAACAGCAGCTGGTAGGTGCCGAACCACAGATCGTCGCCGAGGCGTCCCTGGTCCACCGCGACCACCAGCATCAGCACCAGGGCGATGCTGGTGGGGATGGGCGTGCCCTCGAAGTGCGTCACCTTGTCGGTGCCCTCCGACAAGGTCTCGGCGGTGACGTTGAACCGCGCCAGACGGCTGACGCCGCAGCCCACGAAATAGCTGAGCACCACCCAGTCCCAGCCGCCCTGCATGCCGCAGGCATAGGCCAGCGCCGCCGGGGCCACGCCGAAGGAAATCACGTCGGCCAGCGAGTCCAGTTCACGGCCCAGCGTGGAGGCGGACTGGCGCCAGCGCGCCACCCGGCCGTCCAGCGCATCGAACACGAAGGCCAGCGGAATCAGCGCCATGCCCCACAGCAGGAACCGCGGGTTGTCGTCCTGCAGCGCGCGCATCGCGAGAAACACCGCGCCGGTGCCGCACATCGCGTTGGCCAGGGTGAGCCAGTCGGCGAGGTGGAAATCGCGAAGCATGGAGAAGTGGCGCACTTTCATCGTCGAGTCCGGACAGGGCATCGCCGCCGGTGGCGGCCGTCCCCGCAGGGTGCCAAAGCCCCTTGCGGCGGGCAAGTCGTCGTGCGTGATGCCCGCCGGTATGCTGTCTGCATGCCTGCCGAATCACTGTCGCCGCACCGCATCGCCGTGACCGCGCTCCTGTGCGCGGGCCTGCTCGCGCTGGGCGCGCTCTGGCGCGGGCATGTGGAGCGCGTGCGCGCGGCCGAGGGCCTGGCGGCGCCAGCGGCCACGCCCCAGGGTGCAGGCAACACCGCACCACAGCCCCGAACCCTGCGCACCCGGCACTTCGCGATCGAAAGCACCGCCAGCGAAGCCGATACCGCGCAGGTCGGCGATGCGGCCGAGGCTCTGCATGCCTCGTGGACGGATTTTTTCGCACACGAGCTGGCGCAGGGCGAAGCCCGTGCGCCCGAAGCGGAGCCGCGCCCGTCCGATGCGCCGCTGCGGATGCGGCTGTACGCGAGTCAGGCCGAATTCAAGGCCCACAACCGCAGCCGGCCCTGGGCGGAAGCCTTCTATCTGCGGCCGCTCAGTCATGCCTACATCTCGCGCGGGCGCGGCAACCGTCATCACTGGATGCTGCACGAGGTGGTGCATCAGTTGAATACGGAAGTGCTGGGACGCCGGCACCCGCGCTGGATCGAGGAAGGCCTGGCCTGCTATTTCGGCGGCAGCCGCCTGGTCGATGGGGTGCTGCGTCCGGGCGACATCGACGCCACCACCTACCCTGCCTGGTGGCTGCCGAACTACGCGCTCGGCGATGACCGCGCGCAGGACGATCGCGCGCAGGATATCCGCAGGCTGCGCATGATCCCGCTGCGGGCGATGCTGACCGGCCAGGACGTGCCTCCGCTCGACGCCAACGTCAATCTGCACTACGTCCAGCACTGGACGCTGGTGCATTTCCTGCTGCATGGCGACGGCGGGCAGCATGCAGCGGGGTTTCGCGCGCTCATGGCGACGCAGGCGGGGCTTGAGGAGTTCGAGCGGCTGATCGGCCCGGTCGATGTGATCGAATCGCGCTGGCGCGCGCATCGCGGCGTCATGCTCGCGAACATGCGCGCGGATGCCGCCAGCGGCGGTCGCAGCGCCTCGACATCGGGCAGGATTCAGACCCGCGAATACGACCAGGACACCATCCGCCCGTCGCGGTAGGGCATCACCCCGTGGAAGGGCCGCGGGTCGGCGTCGAACACCAGGGGCAGGAACTGCCGGTCGCCGTCCCACAGCGGCAGGTCCATGATGCGGTCCACGTCCACCCATTCCAGCGCGCCTTCCGGGTTGCGCTCGAAGGGCGTGCCGGTGAAGCGGGTGATCACGAACACGAAGCCCAGCCAGTCCTCGCCCTGGCGGCCGAAGCCCGGCCAGCTGATCGTGCCGCGCAGGCTCAATTCCTCGCAGACGATGCCGGCTTCTTCGAGGATCTCGCGGCGCATGCCGGCGACCACGTCTTCATCGCGCTCCAGCTTGCCGCCGAGGCCGTTGTACTTGCCCAGATGCTGGTCGTCCTCGCGGGCGTTGCGGTGGATCAGCAGCGCGCGGCGGCGGTCGGGCGACAGCACATAGCCCAGGGTGGCGACGATCGGGGTATAGGGCATGAGGGGCGCCGAAAGAGAAGGCTCAGGCCGGCTTGTCGGGCTTGAGCAGGAGTTCCAGCGCCTTGCCCGCGGCGGCGAAGGCGAAGGCACCGGTGATGTGGGTGGCGGCGCCCAACCCGGCGCCGCAGTCGAGCTTGAGCGCGGCATCGGCGCCGAGCTGCGGGCGCAAGCCGCAGACGCTGCCGTCGGCCTGCGGGTATTTCACGTTCTCAAGCGAGTAGATGGCCGGCACGCCGAAATAACGCTGCGGATTCTTGGGGAAATTGAACTCGCCGCGCAGCTTCTTGCGGATCAGCGCCAGCATCGCGTCGTGCTCGGTGCGCGAGAGGTCGCGCACGCGCACGAGGGTGGGATCGGTGCGCCCGCCCGCCGCGCCGACGGTGAGGATCGGGCGCTTGCGGCGGCGGCACCAGGCGATGGCCTCGACCTTGGTGCGGAAGCTGTCGCAGGCATCGACCACCAGGTCGTGATCGCCGTCGAGCAGGCTGTCGAGGTTCGCGGGCGTGAGGAAGCTCGGCACCACATCGACCGTCACCTCGGGATTGATCGCACGGCAGCGCTCGGCCATCGCCTCGGCCTTGCCACGGCCGTACTGGCCGGCGAGCGCCGGCAGCTGGCGGTTGGTGTTGGACACACACAGGTCGTCGGCGTCGATCAGAGTCAAGCGCCCGACCGCACTGCGCACCAGGGCCTCGACCACCCACGAGCCCACGCCGCCCAGGCCGACCACCACGACGTGTCGCGACGCCAGCCGGGCGATGCTGCCGGCGCCGTACAGGCGGTCGATCCCGGCGAAACGCGCGCGCCAAGGGTTGTCACCGCCGCGGTCGTCGCCGCTGTGTGCGCTGTCATTGGGCGCTGCGGGAGGCAGCGCGGCGGAAGGAGAGTCCAGGGGATGCATCACGCTGCAGTGAAGGGAGTGGGTCGGGTGTCCGCCATCGCGACACACGGGGTGGATGCCGCTTGGCACATGCCGGTTCGCATCGCTGCGCAGGCAGAGCGCGCCAAGTTTATCAGTCCGCCACGGCCGCCCCTCACGCGCCTTCCGAACGGGCGCCCTTTCGGCTCAGGTTCTCGGCTCAGCTTCTCGGCGCAGCACCCTCGCGTGCCGGCGCGGATGCGTGGCCGCACGCGCGCGCGCCGGGGCGCGCCAGAGATGACGCCTCGCCCTCGTGGTATCGTGACCGCGCCCTGTCAGGAGATCCGACATGTCGACACCCCCCGAGACCGTACGCCCCAAATCCTCCGCCTTCGGTCGCTACCTGTTCGTGCTGATCTTCGGCCTGGCACTGGGCGCGATCGGCACGGTGATGCTGATGAATGCCTGGAACCAGCGCCAGGACCCCTTCCCGGACAGCGTGATGTACGTGCAGGCGTGGCACATGAAGCAGCTGGGCGAAAAGGCCAAGCTCAACCGCTGCGCCGCCACCGACACCATCCCGCACCTCAAGGCCCTGCGCACGATGTCCGACGACATCGAACGCGCCTTCGAGGACCTGCGCGACGAGGAACGCTTCGTCGAGCATGCCAGCAACCTGCGCGCCACGCTCGACGCCGCACTGGCCACGCCGCCGATCAATTGCGAAGGCGTGAACGCCGCGGTCGGCAAGATCGGTCAGAGCTGCAAGGGTTGCCACGACGAGTTCAAGGGCTGACCCGCAGCGGGGCGGCCGTAGCAGGGTGTTGAAAAACGCGCATCGTGCGCGTTTTTCGAGTCGCCAGTCCGGCACGTGTCCGGACTGGCTCCCGACGAATCGATCGCTTGCGCGCTTGCCTCGTCGTCGCAGCCATCCTTGGCTGCGTGATCAGGCTGTTTTTCAACGGCCTGCTAGCGGCAAGACCCGCATCTGCGCACCGAGCCTCCCGTCCACGTCCTGCATCGTGCAGGATGCGTCTTGCGAAATCCCCGCCTTCCGGCGGGGTTTTTCGTTGTGTCGGCGCCATCGACCGCGAAAACTGAACAGGGATGCGCACGATGGCCCGCCCCGGGCGCAGGCCGGACAGGGCGTGCAAGACGCATGCGATCATCGCCGCATCCCATCCACGGCGCAGGCTTCCTGAGCTGCGTTCTCCTTCCGCAACGCCACCGACCCCACTCCATGGATACCCAGACCCTGCTCTACATCGTCGCGGCACTGCTGATGGTGCTCGGCATCGCCGGCACCGTGCTGCCCGCCCTGCCCGGGCTGCCGCTGACCTTCGCCGGCATGCTCCTGGCGGCGTGGGCCGACGACTTCGAACGCATCGGGGTGTGGACGCTGGTCGTGCTCGGCGTGCTCACCCTGCTCTCGTTCGTGGTCGACTTCCTCGCCACCGCAATGGGCGCGAAGCGGGTCGGTGCGAGCCGCCTGGCCTTGATCGGCGCGGTCGTCGGGACGTTCGCCGGGCTGTTCTTCGGCTTCGTCGGCGTGTTCATCGGCCCCTTCGTCGGCGCAGTGCTCGGCGAACTCGCGCATCGTCGAGCGCTGGAACACGCCGATGTCAGTCAGGCCGCCAAGGTCGGGCTGGGCACCTGGCTCGGCATCGTGTTCGGCGTGGCGCTCAAGCTGGCCCTGGCCTTCACCATGCTCGGCATCTTCTTCCTGGCCTGGTTTTTCTGAATGTCGGTGCGCGTTTTTCCGACCGAAGCCGCTGTGCCGCGAACCATCCAGACGGCCTGCATGACCGACATCGACGTGCAGCTGCAGGTCAGGCGCAGCGAGCCCGTCGCAGGACGACAGCCGCAGCGAGACGACAGCCGCAACAGGACGAGAACCCAATGAGGATCATCGCTTGACCAAGACCACGCTCCGCTTCCGTCCCATTCCACTCGCACTGCTGATCTGCGCGCTGCTTGTCCTGTGCGGCGTGGCCGCTTCGGCGCATGCGACCGGCGGCGCGGTGGTGCCCGAGGTGTCGATCTTCGACGGCGCACAGGACGACTGCGAACGCAGCGACCTGCAGGCCTGTGTCTCCGGCCTCACCGACGCGGCGATCGAATCGGGCATGTCGCTGCTGCGCAAGCTGCCGCTGTTCGTGCTCGCGGTGCTGATCGTACTGGCCAGCTGGTGGTTCTCGCGCTTCGTCGGCAACCGCCTGCACTGGCTGCGGATACGTTCACGCAATCCCTACATGAATGACCTGATGCGCATGGTGGTGCGCACGCTCATCATCGTGATCGGCAGCATCACCGCACTCGACCTGCTGGGGATGACCGCCGCGGTGGGCGCGGTGCTCGGCTCGGCCGGCGTCGCCGGCCTGGTGCTGGGCTTCGCCTTCCGCGACATCGCCGAGAACTACATCGCCAGCATCCTGCTCAGCGTGCGCCGTCCCTTCGCACCGGGCGATCACCTGCTGATCGACTCGCACGAAGGCAAGGTGGTGTCGGTCACCTCGCGCGCGACCGTACTCATGACCCTTGATGGCAACCACCTGCAACTGCCCAACAGTCTGGTGTTCAAGTCGGTGCTGCTGAACTACACCCGCAATCCGAAGCGCCGCTTCGACTTCCAGATGCAGATCGACACCGGCGAATCCATCACCCGCGCGAAACAGGCGGCGCTCGCGGCCATCGCGCAGACCGAAGGTGTGCTGGACGACCCCGGCCCCTCGTGGCTGGCCGTCGACCACCAGCCTTCCGGCATCACCCTGCGTTTCCTGGCCTGGATCGACCAGCGCGAGTCCGACTTCGGCAAGGCGCGCAGCGAAGCGCTGCGCAGGGTCAAGGCCGCTTTCGCCGCGGAGGGCATCCAGATCCCGCGCACCACCTACTACATCGTGCAGAGTTCCGAGTCCGACGCAGAACCCGCGCCTGCCAGCGAACAGCTGCAGCACGCGGATGTCGACACCTCCGTGAATCGCGATATCGACGCCCAGCTGGAGCAAGCGCAGCGCGAGGATGATGCCGACGACATGCTGCAGGCCACGCCGGCCCCCGCTGCTTAGTCTGCACGCACGTTGCGGGGCGCCAACCGCCCCACCGTGCAACCAACCCTCCCGCCGATCGACCGCCCTGCCATCATCCACCGCCCATGAGCCTGCGCCTCCTGCCATGAAGACACCGTCCCTGTGGTCGCGAATCCCGCGCAGACGCAAGATCGTCGCCATCACCATCGTATCCACCCTGCTGACCGTGGTGCTCGCCATGAACTTCGCCACTCCGGAAAAGACACTGGAAAGGAAGATCGAACACGCCTACGCGGTGCTCGACCCGCAGTTCCGACGCGAAATGTCGGTGATGCTCGGGCCGACCATCCTGCCGGGCAATCATGTCGAGGCGCTCAACAACGGCGACGAGATCTTCCCGGCGATGCTGTCGGCGATCGCCGCCGCCGAGCGCACCGTCACCTTCGAGACCTATATCTACTGGTCCGGCGAGATCGGCCAGAAGTTCGCCGACGCGCTCTCCGAGCGCGCCCGCGCCGGCGTGGAAGTGAAGGTCGTCATCGACTGGGTGGGCAGCCTGAAGATGGAGCAGGCGCTGCTGCAGCAGATGCGCGATGCGGGCGTGGACGTGCGTCATTTCCGGCCACTGAAGTGGTACAACCTCGGTCGCTTGAACAACCGCACCCACCGCAAACTGCTGGTCGTGGACGGCAAGATCGGATTCACCGGAGGCGTCGGCATCGCCGATGTGTGGAGTGGCGACGCCGGCGATCCCGAGCACTGGCGCGATCTGCATTTCCGCATCGAAGGCCCGGCGGTTTGGCAGATCCAGGCCGCGTTCAACGACAACTGGATCAAGAGCGCAGGCACCCTGCTCCACGGCGAAGCCTATTTCCCGCCGCTCGCCGAAGCCGGCGAGATGGATGCGCACATGTTCATCGCCTCGCCCTCCGGCGGCAGCGAGAGCATGCACCTGATGTATCTGATGTCGATCGCTGCCGCCAACACCAGCATCGACCTGCAGGCAGCATATTTCGTGCCCGACGAACTGATGAACAAGGCGCTGATCGCCGCCCGCAAGCGCGGGGTGCGCGTGCGCATCGTCGTGCCGGGCAAACACATCGACTCCGACACGGTACGCCTCGCGTCGAAGGCCGAATGGGGCGATCTGCTGGCGGCAGGCATCGAGATCCACGAATACCTGCCGACGATGATGCACAACAAATTGCTGATCGTGGACCGGGCGATGGTCTCGGTGGGCTCGACCAATTTCGACCTGCGCTCGTTCCGCCTCAACGACGAGGCCAGCCTCAACATCTACCACACCGGCTTCGCCGAGCAGATGACCGAGGTGTTCGAGAACGACCTGAAGCACACGCGCAAATACGACCTGAAGACCTGGGAGGCACGTCCGTTCAAGGACAAGTTCCTCGAAAAGTTCGTGTGGCCGATCCGCTCGCAGCTCTGAGTCGTACCCCGCGGATGCGGCATACCAGGGTGTAGCGCTCGATATTCCGCACACTCAAGGCCATGCGGCAGTTCAACATCAAGATCCAACGGAGTCGACCTGCGCGCGGCTCTAATCGCGCCGGATCCGGAACCGCAGAAAAGACTGCCCGGGAAGGCGTAGTGACGAACGGGAACACTCGATAACGGACCGTCGTGCGGGCCACATGCGGCTGGCATGCGCGCGCCCGCACATCGCGCGCGCAGCGTGCGGGCGTCATCGATGCATGCGCATCGCGATCCTGCGAATCGAATGCCGCGAACCCGGCCTGCCCTGCACACTGCAGGCATCGAATGCGCATTCACCGCCCAGGATGAACGCACGCATCGACCGGATCGGCAATGCAGCGGGTATTGCCACGGAATTCATCGTGTTCGCTACAACATCGTGGTCGCCGCGCACATGCGCGCCTTCCACACACTTCGCATTCCATCGCATCCATTCCATCGCACCCGCAGGAGACCCACGATGACCTTCCCCACCGTCCGCACTCTGATCCTTCCCTTCGCCATCGCCTCCGCGCTCGCGCTGTCGGCCTGCGCCACGGGCTCTTCCAGCGGCTACGCCGGCGGCTCGTCATACGGCGCCAACTGCTACGACTGCGGCACCGTGACCCGCATCGAGGAAGGCAACGGCAGCCGCACGCCGCAGGCGACCGGTGCCGTCGTCGGCGCCGTGGTCGGCGGCCTGGCCGCTCGCGAAGCGGCAAAGAACGAGACCGACAGCGAAGGCCGTCAGAACACCGCCACCGTCGCCGGCGCCGCCGCTGGCGCCGCCATCGGCAACGCCATCCAGAACCGCGCCGGCATGGGCTACAACATCTTCGTGCGCATGGCCGACGGCCGCGAGCGCGTGGTGTCGCAGGACGACCTCAACGGCATCCGCATCGGTTCGCGGGTGGAGATCCGCAACAACCGCGCATTCGTGCTCTGACCGTGCTCTGACGCTGGTATCGCGTCGAAGCCGGCATCACATCGATGCGCCGGCTTTCAGACAAACACCCGCCCAATGGCGGGTGTTTGTCATTGCAATGAAGGCACACCGTCGAACGGCGAATGGCAGGCCGGGTGCTCAGTGGCCACTACGTCCGTTCAAGCATCGATGCAACAGCGACGCGATGCCTCCGCGCGCGGGGTCCGATTCTGCGAGGTCCGATCCTGCGGGGTCCGATCCTGCGCGATCTGCTTCGGGCCGGATGATCACGACATCTGCATTCTTTCCTTCTCCGCCCGGCTTGCCATCTGCGCCCAGCGAGGACAGTGTGAACGCACTGCCATCGGCGCTCGGCGCGTAGATGAGCGGACGGTGCCAGAGGTCGATGAGATCGCGTGCCGTTCGGTATGGGCCCAGGCGTGCCGGGCCATCGCTCAACAACGCGTCCAGATGCTGCGGATAGCGTCCGTTGTCACTGCGCCAGACGTCGAGCGCGCTGGCCACGACGGTCAGCTGCATGGCCGGCAGCGAACCCCGGTATTCGCAGACATGACCACTCGCGCGCCACCAGACGCCACCCGCCGTGGCAGCGACGAGTACGGCAAGCATCCACGGCCTCCAGCGTTTCACCTCATCAGCGCCCTGGCCCGACAGCAGCCCTTTACTCCACCGCCACCGGGATCTTGCCGATCCGCGCCTGCCACTCGCGCGGGCCGGTCTTGTGCACGGACTCGCCACCGGAATCCACCGCCACGGTCACCGGCATGTCCTGCACCTCGAATTCGTAGATCGCCTCCATGCCCAGATCGGCGAAGCCGACCACTTTCGCGGCCTTGATCGCCTTCGACACCAGGTAGGCGGCGCCGCCGACGGCCATCAGGTACACCGACTGGTGTTTCCTGATCGCCTCGATCGCCACCGGGCCGCGTTCGGCCTTGCCGACCATGCCCATCAGCCCGGTCTGCGCCAGCACCTGCTCGGTGAACTTGTCCATGCGCGTGGCGGTGGTGGGGCCGGCGGGGCCGACGACTTCGTCGCGCACCGGGTCCACCGGGCCGACGTAGTAGATGAATTTGCCGCGCAGGTCGACCGGCAGCGACTCACCCTTGTTGAGCATGTCGACCATGCGCTTGTGCGCGGCGTCGCGGCCGGTCAGCAGCTTGCCGTTGAGCAGCAGCACTTCGCCGGGCTTCCAGCTGGCGACCTCTTCCTTCGTGACCGTATCGAGATTCACGCGGCGGCCTTTGCTGGCGTCGTAGGTCAGCTCGGGCCAGTCCTCCAGCGACGGCGGGTCCAGCATCACCGGGCCGCTGCCGTCCAGGGTGAAATGCGCGTGGCGTGTCGCGGCGCAGTTCGGGATCATCGCCACCGGCAGATTCGCGGCGTGGGTGGGGTAATCCTTGACCTTGATGTCGAGCACCGTGGTCAAACCGCCCAGCCCCTGCGCGCCGATGCCCAGCGCGTTGACCTTCTCGTACAGCTCCAGCCGCAGTTCTTCCGCGCGATTCGACGGGCCGCGGGCCTGCAGTTCGGTGATGTCGATCGGCTCCATCAGCGCCTCCTTGGCCAGCAGCATCGCCTTCTCGGCGGTGCCGCCGATGCCGATGCCGAGCATGCCCGGC
>ERZ1066122.950-NODE-950-length-26495-cov-13.501853_pt1 | contig 26495 bp, 25 predicted proteins | sample MGYA00382769_ERZ1066122 | MGnify/ENA primary metagenome ERZ1066122 (study PRJEB33369, sample SAMEA5778352) | biofilm metagenome | biome: Industrial cooling water; feature: Water cooling tower basin; material: Biofilm | place: United Arab Emirates | collected... | reverse complement strand
GGCTTCTTCGCGGCGGGCTTCTTCGCGGCGGGCTTCTTCGCGGCGGGCTTCTTCGCCGGTGCCCCGGCCCCGGCCTTCGCCCCGGCGGACGCCCTGCGCGGCTTGCCCTTCGCGGGCTTGCCCGCCTTCTCGCCGATCAGGGCCAGCGCCTGCTCCAGCGTGACCGCCTCGGGCAGCAGATCCTTCGGCAGCGTGGCGTTGACCTTGCCCCATTTCACGTAAGGCCCGTAGCGGCCGGGCATGACCTGCACGGGCCCGCCGTCGGGGTGCAGCCCCAGCTCGCGCAGGGGGCCGGCGGCCGGCGCACGGCCGCCGCGGACGGCCTTCTGCGCCAGCACCTCCATCGCGCGGTTCATGCCGATCGTGAAGGCCTCCTCGGGGTCAGGCATGTTGGCGTAGGTCGATCCGTGCTTGACGTAGGGGCCGAAGCGGCCGATCCCCGCCTCCACCGGCTGGCCGTCCTCGGGGTGGTGGCCGATCAGGCGCGGCAGGTCCAGCAGGGCGATCGCCCGCTCCAGCGTGACCTCGGCGGCGTTCCAGCCCTTGGGCAGGCTTGCGCGCGGGGGCTTCGGCGCCTCTGCCGTCGCCTCGCCGCGCTGGACGTAGGGCCCGAAGCGGCCCGAGCGTAGGCTGATCTCCAGCCCGCCGGCATCCTGCCCCAGCACGCGGTCGCCGCCCGCCTGATCCTCGCCGCCCATGGCGGAGATGGGGCGCGTGTAGCGGCATTCGGGGTAGTTGCCGCAGCCGATGAAGGCCCCGCCCGACCGGCTGGTCTTCAGGTGCAGGCGCCCCGTGCCGCAGACCTGGCAGGTGCGCGGGTCCGACCCGTCGGCGCGTAGCGGGTAGAGGTGCGGGGCCAGGAACTCGTCGATGGTCGACAGCACCTCGCCGATGCGCAGGTCGGCGGTCTCGGCGATGGCGGCGCTGAAGTCGCGCCAGAACCGCGCGAGCACCTCCTTGTAGTCGCGTTCCCCGGCCGACACGTCATCGAGCTGCGATTCCAGATCGGCGGTGAAGTCGTACTCGACGTAGCGGCGGAAGTAGTTGGTCAGGAACGCCGTCACCAGCCGCCCCTTGTCCTCGGGGACGAGGCGGTTCCTGTCGCGGCGGACGTACTCGCGATCGACGATGGTGGTCAGGATGCTGGCGTAGGTCGACGGCCGGCCGATCCCCAGCTCCTCCATCCGCTTCACGAGCGTGGCCTCGGTGTAGCGGGGGGGCGGCTGGGTGTGGCTCTGGGTGGACAGGACCGCGCCGTCCCCGGACAGGATCGCGGTGCGGGGCTGGCCGGGTTCCGACCGGGCCTTCCCGAAGGCCTCGCGGAAGGCGTTGGCGCCGGGCCTGACCGCCTCGCCCTGCAGGATCTGCGGCAGGCGGCCCTCGTCGTCGCCCTCCTCGTCGCGGCCCTCGTCGTAGACCCTGAGGAAGCCGTCGAACAGCACGACCTGCCCCGTCGCGCGCAGGGCCACCTGCCCGTCGGGCGATCCGACGTCCACCGTCGTGCGCTCCAGCCGGGCGGCGGCCATCTGGCTCGCGAGGCTGCGCTTCCAGATGAGGTCGTAGAGGCGGCGCTGGTCGGCCTCGGCGAGGCGCAGGCTCTCGGGGGCCGCGTCCATGTCGGTGGGCCGGATGCACTCGTGCGCCTCCTGCGCGTTCCTCGCCTTGTTCTTGTACATCCGGGGGCTGTCCGGGACGTAAGCCGCCCCGAACCGCGTCCGGATCGCGTCGCGCGCGGCCATGACCGCCTCGGGCGCCATGTCGATCCCGTCGGTCCGCATGTAGGTGATGTGCCCCGCTTCATACAGGCGCTGCGCCGCGTTCATGCACTGCTTGGCACCCATGCCGAACTTGCGGCTGGCCTCCTGCTGGAGGGTGGAGGTCATGAACGGCGGGTAGGGATTGCGGCTGGCAGGCTTCGCTTCGACCGACGTGACGGTCAATGTCCGGGAAGTGACAGCCTGGACCGCCAGTTCGGCGGCCTCGGCGGTAGGAATGTCGAACTTGTCCAGCCTGCGGCCGCCGAGCACCGTGAGGCGCGCGGCGAAGTCGTGCCCGCGGGGGGTCGTCAGCATCGCCTGGACGGTCCAGAACTCGCGCGGGCGGAAGCCCTCGATCTCCATCTCGCGCTCGACGATCAGGCGGAGGCAGACCGATTGCACGCGCCCCGCCGACTTCGCGCCGGGCAGCTTGCGCCACAGCACGGGCGACAGGTTGAAGCCCACGAGGTAGTCCAGCGCGCGGCGCGCGAGGTAGGCCTCCACCAGCGGACGGTCGACCTGGCGGGGGTTCCTCATCGCCTCGGTCACGGCGGCGCGGGTGATCGCGTTGAAGGTGACGCGGCTGACGGTCTTGCCTGCCTTCAGGCTCGGGGCCAGCGCCTCCTGCAGGTGCCAGCTGATCGCCTCGCCCTCGCGGTCGGGGTCGGTCGCGAGGATCAGCGTGTCGTCGGACTTCAGCGCCTCGGCGATGGCGCGGACATGCTTCCTGCTGTCCGCCGCCACTTCCCAGAGCATCGCGAAGCCGTGGTCGGGATCGACCGACCCGTCCTTGGGCGGAAGGTCGCGGACATGGCCATAGGACGCGAGCACCGTGTAGTCGGGGCCGAGATACTTGTTGATCGTCTTCGCCTTGGCAGGCGATTCGACAACGACGACGGCCATGCGGCGAACCCTTCCGTCCCGCATCCGTCGCGGGTGGCCGGGAAGATGTGGGCGATGCCGGGGGTTGTCAATGCGGCCCCGGCGCGGCCCCGACCTAGCCCGCGCGCGACAGGAGGCCCCCCGGCTGGCGCAGCACCCGCCCCTCGAGCTCGAGCGCCAGAAGCTCCGGCGCGACCAGCGCGGCGGGCAGGGCGAGGTCGCGGATCAGCTGGTCCTCGGCCAGCGGGCTGGGGCCGAGCCGGTCGAGGATGCGGCCGTGCAGCCCCGCGCCGTCGGCGGCCGGGCGGTCCGGCGCGGCCTGCCTCCGCATGGCCGGAGGGTCGGCCGGCCGCGCGCCGAACGGCGGCCGCGCAGGCCCGGCCAGCGCCTCGATCACGTCGGCCGCGTCGCGGACGAGAACCGCACCGTCCCGGATCAGGTGGTTGCAGCCCGACGCCCGCGCGTCGAAGGGATGCCCGGGAACCGCCATCACCTCGCGCCCCTGGTCGAGCGCGGTGCGCGCGGTGATGAGGCTTCCCGACCGCGCCGCCGCCTCGACCACGATCACCGCGCGGCAGAGGCCCGACACGATCCGGTTCCGCAGGGGGAAGTGGCGCGCCTGCGGCTCGGTCCCCGGGGGCTGCTCCGACAGGATGCAGCCCTCGGCCGCGATCCGCGCCGCAAGGCCCGCGTTCTCGGGCGGGTAGACGACGTCGACGCCGCCGGCCACGACCGCCACGGTTCCGCACGCCAGCGCCGCCTCGTGCGCGGCCGCGTCGATCCCGCGCGCGAGGCCCGAGACCACCGTGAAGCCTGCCTCGCCCAGCGCCTCGGCCAGCCGGCGCGCCATGCGCAACCCCAGGCTGGAGGCGTTGCGCGCCCCCACCATCGCCACCATCGGGCGGGCGAGATGCGCCGCGTCGCCCCGCAGCCACAGGACCGGCGGCGCATCGGGCAGCTCGGCCAGCGCGCCGGGATAGTCCGCATCGCCCCCGCAGAGCATCCGCGCGCCCGCCGCGCGCGCGGCCGCGATCTCGGCCCGCGCCTGCGCGACCGACGCGGGCGCGTAGCCGTCGATCCCCGCCGCCTCGGCGATGCCGGGCAGCGCGGCCAGCGCGGCGGCGGCCGACCCGTGTTCCGCCACGAGGCGGTGGAAGGTCACCGGGCCCACCCGTCGCGAGCGGATCAGCCGCAGCGCGTCGATCCGCGCGCCCTCCGCCCCCTGCCGCACCGCGCCGCCGTCCATCGCCGCCCCCCCGCCTGCGGCGACCCTGGCACCGGCCTGGTTAACGGAAGGTGAATCGCACCCGCCCGCGGATCGGCGTTGAAGAGCGGGCGAAAGTTTGATCAAATGACGCATCCCGGAAGGAGCCCGCCCATGCTGAACGCCGAAGTCGCCGCCCGCCGCACCGACGCCATCTCGCGCGGGGTCGGCATGATGACCCAGATCTACGCCGACCGCGCCCTGAACGCCGAGGTCTGGGACATCGAGGGCAACCGCTACATCGACTTCGCCGCCGGGATCGCCGTCGTGAACACCGGTCACTGCCACCCCCGCGTCATGGCCGCCGTGGCCGAGCAGATGGGCCGCTTCACCCATACCTGCCACCAGGTGCTCCCCTACGAATCCTACATCCGCCTGGCCGAGCGGCTGAACGCGGCCGTGCCCGGCGACTTCGCGAAGAAGACGGTCTTCGTGACCACGGGCGCGGAGGCCTGCGAGAACGCGGTCAAGATCGCGCGCATCGCCACGGGCCGGTCGGCCGTGATCGCCTTCGGCGGGGCCTTCCACGGGCGCACCTTCATGGGCATGTCGCTGACCGGCAAGGTGGAGCCCTACAAGAAGGGCTTCGGCGCGATGATGCCCGACGTCTGGCACGTCCCCTTCCCGATGGACGTGCACGGGATCACCACCGGGCACGCGATGGCGGGCCTCGCGAAGCTGTTCAAGGCCGACCTCGACCCCGGCCGCGTCGCCGCCATCGTCTTCGAGCCGGTGCAGGGCGAGGGCGGGTTCTACCCCGCGCCCGCCGATCTCGTCCGGTCGGTCCGCAGGCTCTGCGACGAGCACGGGATTGTCATGATCGCGGACGAGGTGCAGACCGGCTTCGCGCGCACCGGCACCCTCTTCGCGATGCAGGGCTACGACGTGGCGGCGGACCTGACCACGATGGCCAAGGGGCTGGCCGGCGGCCTGCCGCTCGCGGCGGTGACCGGCCGCGCGGACCTGATGGACGCCGCGCACCCGGGCGGCCTCGGGGGCACCTACGGCGGCAACCCGCTGGGGATCGCCGCCGCGCACGCCGTGCTCGACGTGATCGAGGAGGAGGGGCTCTGCGCCCGCGCGAACGAGCTCGGCTCCCGCCTGAAGCAGCGGCTGGAGGCGATCCGGTCCGTCACGCCCGAGATCAGCGACATCCGCGGCCCGGGCTTCATGGTGGCGGTCGAGTTCGCGAACCCCGCGTCGAAGGAACCCGACGCGGGCCTGACCGCCCGCATCCGGGCCGAGGCGCAGACGCGCGGGCTGATCCTGCTGACCTGCGGCGTCTACGGCAACGTCATCCGCTTCCTCGCCCCGATCACCATCCCGGACGCGCATTTCGCCGAGGCCATGGACATCCTCGAGGGATCGGTCGCGGCGGCGCGCCGGGCCGCCTGACCGGGCCTTTGCGAAACGCGCCGTCCGGCCTAGAAGGCGGGCTGACCGCAGCCGCCCGAGTCCCCATGCCCTCCGCCGACGGCATCCACCTCTCCGCCGCAACGGCGACGCTCGCGGGGCGGGTCGTCATCCCGCCGCTGTCGCTGTCGCTGACCGAGCGGCGGATCGGCATCGTCGGCCGCAACGGCTCGGGGAAGTCGACGCTGCTGCGGCTGATCGGGGGGCTGGTGGCGCCGTCGTCGGGAACGGTGCGGGTCGACGGGATCGACCCCTCGGGCGACCGTCGCGGTCTGATCGCGCGGCTGGGGATCCTGTTCCAGAACCCCGACCACCAGATCATCTTCCCCCTCGTCGAGGAGGAACTGGCCTTCGGCCTGCGCCAGCGCGGGCTCGGCCGCGACGGGGCGCTGGCGGCCGCCCGCGCGCGGCTCGCGGCCGAGGGGCGGGCGCACTGGGCGGCGATGCCCGCCACCAGCCTGAGCCAGGGGCAGCGGCACTTCCTGTGCCTGCTGTCGGTCCTGATGATGGAGCCCGCGACCCTCCTTCTGGACGAGCCGTTCGCGGGCCTCGACCTGCCCACGACCGCGCGGCTGCGGCGCGCGCTCGACGCCGCGCCTCAGCGGCTGGTGACGGTGACGCACGATCCCGCGATGCTTGCGAGCTACGACCGGGCGATCTGGCTGGAGGAGGGCCGGGTCGCGGGCGACGGGCCGCCGGCGGCGGTGCTCGACGCCTATGCCGCGGCGATGGAGGAGCGCGCGCGCGATGCTGACACTCACCTCGCCGGTTGAGACCCCGCTTCACCGCGTGCCGGCGGGCGCGAAGCTCGTGGCTCTGGCGCTGGCGACGGCAGGGCTGTTCGCGCTGCGCGATCCGGTCTGGCTCGCGCTGGCCGGGCTCGGCCTCGCCGCGCTTCACCTGCGGCTCGGGCGCGGGCTGGCGCGGCACGGCGCGCGGATGCTCCGGCCGCTCTGGCCCTTCGTCCTCGTGGTCGCCGTCTGGCACGGGGCGACGGGCGACCCGGAGGGGGGGGCCGCGGTGATCCTGCGGCTTCTGGCGGCGGTGGCGCTCGCCAACCTGGTGACGATGACGACGCGGCTGACCGACATGCTCGGCGTCGTGGAGCGCGCCACGCGGCCGCTGGCGCGGCTCGGCCTCGACCCGAGGGCGATCGCGCTTGCCGTCGCGCTTGCCGTCCGCTTCACGCCGGTGCTGCTGGACAAGGCGCAGGCTTTGCGTCAATCGTGGCAGGCCCGCAGCCCGCGCCGCGCGACCTGGCGGATCGTCGTCCCGCTGGGCGTGCTGGCGCTGGACGACGCCGACCGCGTGGCCGATGCCCTTCGCGCGCGGGGCGGGCTTTGACGAGGAACGAGTGGTGGAACGCAGCCTGACGCATGTCGCCCTTTTTGCCGCGCTGATCGCGGTCCTGGGGCTGATCCCCAGGATCGACCTTGTCGCGGGCGTGCCGGTCACGGCGCAGTCGCTGGGCGTGATGCTGGCGGGGACGGTGCTCGGCGCGCGGCGGGGCGGATACGCGGCGCTGCTGTTCGTGGCGCTGGTGGCGATGGGGCTGCCGCTTCTGGCGGGCGGGCGCGGCGGGCTCGGCCTGTTCGTCGGGCCGTCGGGCGGGTTCCTCGTGGGCTTCCCGGCCGCCGCCTACGTCGCCGGCTGGATCGTGGAGCGGTGGACCTGGGCGCCCCTCGGCCTCGCCGCGCTCGCGGGGTCGATCCTCGGCGGGATCGTCGTGCTCTATGCGGTGGGCATCCCCGGCATGGTGGCCTTCGGTGGGCTGACCTGGTCCGCGGCGCTGGCGGCGATGTCGGTCTTCCTCGCGGGCGACATGCTCAAGGCCTCCATCGCGGCGGTGGTCACCCACAGCCTGAAGCGTCTCCGTCCGGCCTCGGTGATGTCGCGCGGCTGAGCGGTCAGGCGCGCAGCACCAGCGCCGTGCCGATCCCGCCCGCGGCCGCGATGGCGGCAAGGCCCGCGCCGCGGCCGAGGTCGTGGACCAGCCGCACCGCCAGGATCGCCCCCGAAGCGCCGATGGGATGCCCCCTCGCCAGCGCCCCGCCCCGGACGTTGACGCGCGCGGGGTCGAGCCCCGCCCCCGCGATGCAGGCCATGGCCTGCGCGGCGTAGGCCTCCATGATCTCGGCGCGGTCGAGGTCGCCCGGCACCAGCCCCGCCGCGCGCAGCGCCCGGGCGATGGCCGGGACGGGGGCGAGGCCGGGCTCCGCCGGGTCGGCCCCCAGCGTGACGCAGGCCGCGATCCGCAGCGCGCGCGGGGCGCGGGCGGCGATGTCGGGCGCCACGACCACCGCGAAGGCCGCGCCGTCGGCGGCGACGGCGGTCGTCGCCGTGGTGACGCTGCCCGAAAGCGGCTTCGCGCGGGCGGCGGTGGCGGGGGTCAGCGCCCGGGTGAAGCCGTCGGCGTCCGCGCCCGGCAGCGGCACGATCTCGGCGGCGAGGGCGTCCCGCGCGGCCAGCGCGCGCGTGTGGCTGCCGACCGCGAATCCGTCTTGCGCGGCGCGGCCGAGGCCCAGCCGGTCCGCCAGCGCCGCCGCCGCCGCGGTCGGGTCGGGGTCGCGGTCGGGCCAGGGGGCGAAGGGCGGTCGATCGTAGGGCACAGGGGCGCGGCCGGGGGCCTGCGCGAGGCGCAGCGGGCGGCGGCTGTGGCTTTCCGCGCCCCCCGCGACGACGACGCGCGCCGCCCCCGCCCCGACCAGCGCCGCCGCGAGGCCGATCGCGTCGAGGCCGCCCGCGCACTGCCGGTCGATGGTCAGGCCCGCCACGCGCCCGGGCAGGCCCGCCGCCAGCGCGGCCATCCGGGCGGGGTTGCCCCCCGCGCCCAGCGCGTTTGCGAGGATCACCTCGTCGACCCGGTCCGGCGCGATCCCGGCATCCGACAGGCAGGCCAGGATCACGGGGGCGGCAAGCTCGTGGATCGCGAGGGCCGCCAGCGCACCGCCCTGCGGCATCACGGCCGTCCGCCGGGCCGCGAGGACGAAGGCCCGCGTCACGGGTCCGCCAGCGCCGCGAGGTCCACCTTCCCCGCCGGGGTCAGCGGAAGCGCCGCGCGCCAGTGCAGCCGGCGCGGCGCGGCCAGCGGGCCGAAGGCGGCGCGCAGGGCGGCCATCACCGCCTGCTCCGCCGCCGGGTCGCCGGTCAGCACCGCCTCGAGCACATGGCCGCGCGCCGGGTCGGGGCGGGGCACGACCGCCGCCCCGGTCACCCCGGGCTGCGCGAGCAGCACCGCCTCGACCGCGTCGGGCCAGACCGGCTGGTCGGCCACGCGGACCATGCGGTCGGCCCGCCCGTCGAGGAAGAGCCACCCGTCCCGCAGGCGCCCCCGGTCGCCGGGGCGGACCCAGCCCTCGGCGTCGCGCGGGGCGCTGTCGGCAAGGTAGGGGCCGCGGACACGGATGCCGCCGTCCGCGTCCAGCGCAAGCGCCACCCCCGGATAGGGGCGGCCCACCGAACCCTCGGGCGCGCCGTCCTCGGTCATGGCGATGAAGCTGGTCTCGGCCGCGCCGTAGAAGACCGTGACCCGCGCCCCGGGGGCCAGCGCGGCCAGCCGGTCGCGCAGGGCGCGGGCCGGCGCGCCGCCGCCCAGCAGGACATGGCGCAGGCCGGGCAGCCCCGGCCCCCCGCCCGCGAGGATCAGGGCCAGATGCGCGGGCGTGGCCCAGAGGACGGCCGTGCCCCGCGCCGCCAGCGCCGCGCGCTGCCGGTCGGGCCGCAGCCCGTCGAGGAGATGCAGGTCCGCCCCGAGATGCAGCGCGCCGATCGCGCCGTAGAGCGGCAGCGAGTGCACCAGCCGGCCCGGCACCGCCACCGCCACCCCGGGGCCGATCCCGAACCGCCGCGCGTCCACCCGGAAGCTTGCGATCCACGACGCATGGCTGCGGCGGACGCGGCGCGGCGCGCCGGTCGTGCCGCCCGTCAGCGTCTCGAAGACGGGCACCCGGCCCGGCCGCGGCGCGCCCCCCCGCCCGCCGATGCGGAACGGCAGGCCCGCCGCCGCCGCCGCCATGGCCCCCGCCAGCGCCGGCGCGGCGGGGCGGTCCGGCCCGGTCGGGCGCGGGGCGGCATCGGGTCCGGCCGCCCCTCCCCCCGGGCCGAAGAGCCGCGCGGCGGGATGCCGGCGGAAGGCCTCGCCCTCAGCCGTCACGGAAGCGCCGGGCGAGGTCGCGCGCCGCGCCGGCCAGAAGGGCGAGGTCGACCCCCACGGCGGTGAAGGTCGTGCCCCAGCCGATGTAGCGCCGCGCCGCCGCGTCATCGGTGGCGAGGATGCCCGCGGGCCTGCCCGCCGCCACGATGCGGCGCACCGCGTCCTCGATGGCGGCCTGAACCTCGGGATGCGCCGGGTCGCCGGGATGGCCCATCGAGGCGGCAAGATCGGCCGGGCCCACGAACAGCGCGTGGACGCCGTCGACCGCCGCGATGGCCTCGATCGCGCCCAGCGCCGCCGCCGTCTCCACCTGGACGACGAGGCACAGCTCGTCCTCGGCCCGCGCCATGTAGCCGTCCACCGTGCCGTAGCCCGCGGCGCGGGTCATGCCCGAGACGCCGCGCACGCCGCGCGGGGCGTAGCGCATGGCCGACACCGCCGCCCGCGCCTCCTCGGCCGAGTTCACCATCGGCACCAGCAGCGTCTGCGCGCCGAGATCGAGAAGGCGCTTGATCAGCACCGTGTCGTTCGCCGCCGGGCGCACCACCGCGCTGACCGGATGGGCGGCCAGCGCCTGCATCATCCCGAGCGTGTCGGGCACGTCGGTCAGGGAATGCTCGGTGTCGATCACGATCCAGTCGAAGCCCGCGACCGCCAGCGCCTCGATCACCACCGGTCCGGGGATCGTGCACCAGATCCCCGTCTGCGCCCGCCCCCCGGCCAGCGCGCGCCGGAAGGCGTTGGTGCGGGTCACGCGGCCACCAGCGTGGCCATGCGGCGCAGCGCCAGAAGGTAGCCGTCCGTCCCGAAGCCCGCGATCACCCCGTCGGCGCGCTGGCTGACGTAGGACTGGTGGCGGAAGCTTTCGCGCTTGTGGACGTTGGAGATGTGGACCTCCAGCACCGGCCCCTCGAAGGCGTGGAGCGCGTCGAGGATCGCGACCGAGGTATGCGTGTAGGCCGCGGGGTTGATGATGATGCCCGCCGCCACGCCGCGCGCGGCCTGCACCCAGTCGACCAGCTGGCCTTCGTGGTTCGACTGGTGGAAGCGCACCGTGAGGCCGAGGTCGTCGGCCAGCGCCGCCATCGCCTCGGCCAGGTCATCGAGCGTCTGGCGGCCGTAGATCTCGGGCTGGCGGAGGCCGAGCAGGTTCAGGTTGGGGCCGTTGAGCACATGGATCGGCTTGGGCACGGGGGCGTCCTGCGGCAGGGTCGCGGCACGATAGCCGATCCGCGCCGGGGGGCCAGCCCCCTCAGGCCACCTTTTCCAGCGCCGCTTCGGGCTGGATGCCGAGCGCGCGGCAGACCTCGCGGGTGAGCGTGGGGCGGTTCAGCGTGTAGAAGTGCAGGTCCTCCACCCCCTCGGACAGCAGCGCGTCGCAGAGTTCGGCGCAGAGCACCGTCGACAGCAGCGCCTCGCGCCCGTCGCGGATCGCCTGCGCGTAGGCATCGTCCAGCCACTGCGGCACCCGGGCGCCGCAGCGGGCGGCGAAGCGCTTCGTGCCCGCCCAGTCGGCGATGGGCAGGATGCCGGGGACGACGGGGGCGGCGATTCCCGCATCCGCGCAGGCGTCGCGGAAGCGCAGGAACGTCTCGGCCTCGAAGAAGAACTGCGTGATCGCGCCGGAGGCGCCCGCCTCGATCTTGCGCTTCAGCCAGCGGACGTCGGCTTGCGCGTCCGACGCCTCGGGGTGCGGCTCGGGATAGGCGCCGACGCGGATCGAAAAGCGCCCCGTCGCGGCCAGCGCGCCCACCAGCTCCACGCTGTCGGCGAACCCGTCCGGGTGCGGGGCGAACCGGCCCCGCCCCTTCGGCGGGTCGCCCCGCAGGGCCACGATGTCGGTCACCCCGGCCGCGGCGTAGGCCTCCGCGATGGCCAGGGTCTCCGCGCGCGAGGCATCGACGCAGGTGAGGTGCGCGGCGACGTTCAGCCCGTACTGGCGGCGCAGGAGCCCCACCGCCTCGTGCGTGAGCGCCCGCGTCGCGCCCCCGGCGCCGTAGGTGACCGAGACGAAGGCCGGGTCGAGCGGGGCCAGCGTCCGCACCGTCTCCCAAAGCCGGAACGAGGCGTCGAGCGTCTGCGGCGGGAAGAATTCGAACGAGAGGCGAGGGGTCATGGCGGTCTCCGAACGTCCGTCCCCTTGTCGCGCAATCCGGCACGTGAGACAAACTCATAACCTTCAAGATGACCATGAGTCGGGTCGCATAATGCACCTCGAGTTCCGCCACCTGCGCACGATCCGCGCGATCCATCAGGCCGGCGGCCTCGCACGCGCGGCGGAGGTGCTGAACACCACGCAGTCGGCGCTGTCGCACCAGGTGAAGGGGCTGGAGGACCAGGCGGGGGTGGAGCTGTTCGTGCGCCGCTCGAAGCCGCTGCGCCTGTCGGCGGCGGGCCTGCGGATGCTGCGCGCGGCCGAGCGCATCCTGCCCGAGGTCGAGGCGCTGGCCGAGGAGTTCCGGGCGCTGCGGTCGGGGCGGACCGGGCGGCTCCACATCGCGATCGAGTGCCATGCCTGCTTCGACTGGCTGTTCCCGGTGCTGGCCGCCTTCCGCCGCGCCTGGCCCGAGGTCGACGTGGACATCCGCGCGGGGCTGTCGTTCGAGGCGATGCCCGCGCTGCTGCGCGAGGACGTGGATCTCGTGATCACCTCGGACCCGGGCGGACTGGAGGGGTTGGCGTTCCACCCCCTCTTCGACTACGAGCCGCGGTTCGTCGCGGCGGCCTCGAACCCCCTCGCCGCGCGCGCGGTGATCGTCGCCGAGGATTTCCGCGACCAGGTTCTCATCGCCTACCCCGTCGGGCGCGACAGGCTGGACGTGTTCACCGAGCTTCTGACGCCCGCGAAGGTGGAGCCGCGCGCGCTGCGCCCGGTGGAGCTGACGGCGGTCATCCTGATGCTGGTGGGATCGGACCGGGGCGTTGCGGTCCTTCCCGACTGGGTTCTGGCGCAGGTGAAGGGCAACGGCGACTATGTCACGCGTCCGCTGGGGCCGGCCCCGGTCGTGAAGCGCCTCTACGCCGCGACGCGCGGCGACGACGCCGCACGCCCCTACATGGCCCATGTCCTGCGTCTGGCGCGGACCGAGGCGGTGCGGATGCGGCGGGCCTAGGGCTTTCCCTCCGCGCCCCGGCCGCGTATACGCCCGCGCTGAACCGAAGGAGCGAGCATGCAGGGCAGCGCCAACCTCAACCTGATGATCAAGACCGCCCGCAAGGCGGGACGCTCCCTCGTCAAGGATTTCCGCGAGGTCGAGAACCTTCAGGTTTCCGCGAAGGGCCCGGGCGACTTCGTGACCCGCGCCGACCGCGAGGCGGAACGGATCGTGCGCACCGAGCTGATGGACGCGCGCCCCACCTACGGCTGGCTCGGCGAGGAGACGGGGGCCGCGGCGGGGGAGGACCCGACCCGGCGCTGGATCGTCGACCCGCTGGACGGGACCACAAACTTCCTCCACGGCCAGCCGCACTGGGCCGTGTCGATCGCGCTGGAGCACAAGGGCGAGGTGGTCGCGGGCGTGGTCTACGACGCCGCGAAGGACGAGATGTTCGTGGCCGAGAAGGGGGCGGGGGCCTGGCTCAACGACGGCCGGATCCGCGTCTCGGGCCGCCGGTCGATGGGCGACGCGGTCTTCGCGACCGGTTTGCCCTTCGCGGGGCGGGGCAACCTGCCCGCGACCCTGCAGGACATGGCGCGGCTGCTGCCGGTCTGCGCCGGGGTGCGGAGCTGGGGGGCCAGCGCGCTCGATCTGGCCTATGTCGCGGCCGGGCGGTTCGAGGGCTACTGGGACCGGGCGCTGTCCGCCTGGGACATGGCGGCGGGCCTCATCCTCGTGCGCGAGGCGGGGGGCTTCGCGGCCGCCGTGGAGGACGGCCGGCACCCGGTCGAGGCCGGATCGGTCATCTGCGGGAACGCGGCGCTGTTCGACCCCTTCGCGAAGGTGGTCCGCGCCTAGCGGCGCGGCACCTTCGGGATGCGCGACGGCCCGTAGCCGGCGGCCGGGTGCGGCGGCGTCCCCTGCGTGACATTCCAGAACGCCGTGCCGCCGCGCGCGAGCCAGACCGGCACCGTCATCAGCAGGCCGCCCGCGAAGCCGCCCAGATGCGCGAAGTAGGCGACCCCGCCCCGGTCGGTCGGCACCGAGAACCCGCCGAAGATCTGAAGCGCCAGCCAGATGCCCAGCACGATCCAGGCGCGGACGGGGATGATGCGGAAGAACACGATGAAGAAGAAGAAGATGTCGATGCGGGCCTTGGGGAACAGCAGCAGGTACCCCCCCATCACGCCCGCGATGGCCCCCGACGCCCCGACCATCGGGACGATCGAGCCCGGGTCGGCCCCCACCTGCAGGGCGACCGCCGCCAGCCCCGAGGCGAGATAGAACAGAAGGAACCGGACGGGGCCGAGCACGTCCTCCATGTTGTCGCCGTAGATCCACAGGAACAGCATGTTGCCGATCAGGTGCATCCAGCCGCCGTGCAGGAACATCGAGGTGAAGGCGGTGAACCAGTCGCCCGTCTGCAGCAGCCGCAGCGGGATCACCCCCCAGTCGAAGAAGACGCGCGGCGCCAGCGCCGCATCGTAGGGAAGCCAGTAGGCGAGGAAGATCCCGACGTTCGCGAGGATCAGCCCATAGGTCACGTAGGGCGTTCGCCCCGAGGGGTTGTGGTCGCGGATCGGGAACATCGCCCGAAGATGCCGCAGCCTTCCGGGAAATCAAGGGCCGTGGTCAGCCGCGCAGCGCCTGCCCCAGCATCCAGCGCATCCGGGCGAGCCGCAGCCGCGCGAGCGTCCCCAGCGCCCGCATCCGCTCCGCCCCCGACAGCGCGGGATGGCGCAGGACGCGCGGCGCGTGGGCCGCGACCGACAGCGGCATCGCGAGGGCCTTTGCGGCCCAGCGCAGCCGCGCGCCCGCGCCGCGCCCGTTCACGGCGAACCCCTCGTCGGTCAGCCGCCGCCATTTCCTCGCCAGCGCCGGCCAGTCGGCGCGGGTCGGGTGCGCCACCCGCAGGTCGGGGGCATAGGCCAGCGCGAAGCCCCGCGCCACGGCCCGGCGGCACCAGTCCAGATCCTCGGACAGGCCGGGAACGAAGGGACCGGTGGCGTCGAACACCGCGCGCCGGGTCACGAGGTTTGCGGTGACGGAAAAGCCCTTGCGCTCGATGTAGGCGCGGTTGTCGAAGGCGAAGACCGTCTCGAAGGCCTGCGCCCCGCTGCGGGGGGGCGGGGTCTCGTCGAAGAGCGTGACCGCCCCCCCCACGACGTCCGCACGGCGCGCGGCCGCGAGCGCGGTGGCGAGCCAGTCGCCGTCGGGCACGCAGTCGCAGTCGAGGAAGAGGAGGACGGGTGCGGTGGTTTCCGCCACGCCCCGGTTGCGCGCGACCGCGGCGCCCTTCGCGGGCTCCACCACCAGACGCGCGCGCGAATGCGCGACCCGCGGGGCACGGGGCGAGGCATTGTCGACCACCACCACCTCCACGTCGCCGGGCACCTGTGGCATCAGCGCGTCGAGGCAGCGCGCGAGCCGCGCCGCGTCGTCGTGGTGCGGGATGACGACGGCGGCGCGGGGGGTCGGTTCGGTCACGGGCGGGCTCCGCTGGATGCGCGCCACGGGGCCCCAGACGCGCGGCGGGGTCAAGGGGGCGCGCGCCGGGTCTGGCCAGCGGCGGCGCTTTGCGGCATGGGAAGGGCCAGCCCCGACCCGAGAGGCCCCCATGACCCTTCCCGCGCTTGGCGTCGTCATCGTCAGCTTCAACTCGTCGGACGTGATCCTCGACTGCCTCGGGACGCTGCTGGCGGCCCCGGGCGTCCGGCTGCACGTCGTCGTCGTGGACAACGCCTCGACCGATGGCACCCCCGCGCTGGTCCGCGACTGGGCCTCGGGCCGCGTGCCGCATCGCCCGGCCCCCGACCTGCCGTTCGACGCGCCGCCCCTGCCCCGCCCCGTCGCGATGGAGGGGCCGGAGGCCCCGCTGCACCTGATCGAGGCGGGGGTGAACGGCGGCTACGGCGCGGGCGTCAACATCGGCCTGTCCTACCTGTCGGGGATCGACGGGCTGGACCGCTTCTGGATCCTCAATCCCGACGCGGTGGTCCCGCCCGCGACCCCGCGCGCCTTCGCCACGCACGACGAGGGGAAACCCTTCGCGCTGATGGGGGGGCGCGTGACCTACTACGAGCCCGCGGACATGATCCAGATGGACGGGGGCACGCTGGACCGGCGCACGGGGGTGACGGGGAACCTGAACCTCGGCGCCTCCTTCGCGACGACCCCGCCGCCCGATCCCTCGCGCATCGACTTCATCTCGGGCGCGAACATGGTGGTCTCGCGCGCGCACTACGAAACGGCGGGACCGATGGCCGAGGACTACTTCCTGTATTACGAGGAGATCGACTGGTCGATGCGGCGCGGCGCGCTGCCGCTCGCCTTCTGCCCCACGGCGCGGATCCACCACCGCGCGGGGACCGCGATCGGCTCGCCCACGCTGGCGCGGATCGCGTCCCCGTTCTCGATCTACTTCCTGCACCGCGCGCGGATGCGGTTCATGCGCCGGTTCCACCCGGAGGCCCTGCCCACCGCCTGGGCCTACAGCCTGGCCAAGGCGGCGCAGCTTCTCGCCCGGGGCTACCCGGCGCAGGCCCGCGCGCTGATCGCGGGGGCGCGCGACGCGGCGCTGCCAAGGGCGGTGCGCGACCGGCTGGGGCCGGAGGCGTCGAGGCGCGCGGCGCGCTAGATCTTGTCGGGCTTGCGCAGGCGCGCGTGAAGCGCGGGCGCGCGGCTCAGCAGCAGATGCGCCCAGAGCTTCGGCCGACCGGGCGTGATAGCGAGCGCGGCGCGGTAGAAGCGCCGGGCCGCATGGGGGCGGTTGATGCGCATGAGATAGCTCGCCGTCGTCGCGTAATGCGCGGCGAGCGGCGCGCCCCCCAGCCCCGCGCGCTTCAGCTTGCCCGTGATCCGCGCATAGCTGCGCGCGCCCTGCCGGATCGACCGCGAGACGCGCTGCCCGCTCACCGCGAGATCGAGCGGGGTCGGCGTCAGCAGGAGGGGTTCGGGGATGAAGCCGAACCGGCCCTGCCGGGTCAGGCGGAGCGCCAGGTCCCAGTCCACGTTCTTGCGCAGCAGCTCGTCCGAGGGCCCGGCCGCGAGGAGCGCCATCCTCGTCACGAGCATCGTCGGGAAGTTGATGATGTTCCCCACCATGGTGCGCGCGGCAAGGTCGCCCGACAGGGGCGATTCGTGCGGGAAGGGGCGCACGAGCACGCGCATCCGGCCGTAGCCGCCCTCCTCCACCTCGTCGTAGATCAGCCGGACGCCGTAGACCCCGATGTAGTCGGGCGGCAGCGCCGCGAGCCGCCGCACCGACAGGTCGATCCGGTCGGGGGTGCAGTAGTCGTCGCTGTCGTGGAAGGCGATCAGGTCGGCCCGCGCCTCGGCGATGCCGGTGTTGCGCGCAGCCGCCACGCCGCCGTTCCGGGGCCGGCGCACCAGCCGCACGCGGGGGTCTCCCAGCGCTGCAACCGCCCCCTCGATGTCGTCCGAGGAGGCGTCGTCCACCACCACGATGTCGAGGTTGCGGTAGCTTTGCGCGCAGACGCTGCCCACGGTGCGCGCCACGAGATGCGCGCGGTTGTAGACCGGCACTACCACGCTGACGAGTTCGCCGTATTCCATCCGAATGCCCCGCTCCGCCCCGCCGGGGTTCCTTGGCACGGGCCGGGCGGCGGGCGCAAGGCAGCGGCGGGGTCAGGCCCCGCCCACCTGCGCCAGAAGCTGCGCGTTCCCGCCCGAGGCGGTCGTGTCGATGCAAACGTGGCGTTCCAGCGTGACGTGGCCTTGATCGGGGAGTCCGCCGATCAGCGGCAGGATCGGGCCATCGCGGCGGGCCAGCGCCTGCGCATAGAGGCGCGCAGTTCCGACCTCGCCCCAGAACAGCGCGCCGGCGAAACCCGAAAGCGTGGTCAGCGCATCGGCAGGCAGCCCCGCCGCCTCCACCGCCGTCCCGCCCAAGGCGCGCACCGCCTGCGCCTGCGCGCCCGAGTCGGGGCCGAGGCAGAGGATCGGACCGCGCAGATAGGTGGACAGCCGGTTCGACTCGCCCGTGGGGCCGGGCAGGTCGGCCACATGAAGCGGCGCCGCGTCCGGCTGGCCCGCATCGAGCAGTGCCTGGACGCGGGCGGGATCGGCCGGGGCTGTCGTCTTGGCTTCGCGCGCCACCACCGCCTCGCCCGCGAAGCGCCCGAGATACTGCGGCCCGCCGGCCTTCGGCCCCGTTCCCGACTCCCCCTCGCCGCCGAAGGGCTGGCTGCCCACGACCGCGCCGATCTGGTTGCGGTTGACGTAGACGTTGCCGACCCGCAGCGCGCCCACGACCGCCTGCACCCGGTCGTCGATCCGGGTGTGAAGCCCGAAGGTCAGCCCGTAGCCGGTGGCGTTGACGTCGCCCACCACGCGGTCGAGGTCCGCGGCGCGGAAGGTCGCCACATGCAGGACGGGGCCGAAGATCTCCCCCGGCATGTCGCCGATGCCGCCCACGCGGATCACGGCCGGTCCGACGAAGTGGCCCGCGGCGGGGGCCGCCAGTTCCTTCAGGACGCGTCCCTCGGCGCGCGCGCGGGCGACGTGGGCCGCGATCCTGTCGCGCGCCGCGGCGTCGATCACGGGCCCGATGTCGGTCGCAAGGTGCCAGGGGTCGCCCGGCGCAAGCTCGTCCATCGCGCCCGACAGCATGTGGAGCACCGTCTCGGCCACGTCCTCCTGGACGTAGAGGCAGCGCAGGGCGGAGCAGCGCTGGCCCGCCGACTGGAAGGCGGAGGCGAGGATGTCGCGCACCGCCTGCTCGGGCAGCGCGGTGGAATCGACGACCATGGCGTTCAGCCCGCCCGTCTCGGCGATGAGGGGGGCGGTGGGGTTGCCGCGTTCGGCCATCGCGCGGCGGATCGCCTTGGCGGTCGCGGTCGATCCGGTGAAGGCCACGCCCGCGATGCGCGGGTCGGCCGCCAGCGCCGCGCCCACGTCCCCGCCGCCCGGCAGCAGTTGCAGCGCCGCGCGCGGCACGCCCGCGCCTTGCAGCAGGTCCACCGCCAGCGCGGCGACCAGCGGCGTCTGCGGCGCGGGCTTCGCGATCACCGCGTTGCCCACGGCCAGCGCCGCCGCGACCTGGCCCGTGAAGATCGCGAGCGGGAAGTTCCAGGGGCTGATGCAGGCGAAGGTGCCGCGCGCGGGCGCGGTCACGCCCCCGGCCCCCGCCGCGTAGTAGCGCAGGAAGTCGACCGCCTCGCGCAGCTCGCCCACCGCGTCGGGCAGGGTCTTTCCGGCCTCGCGCGCCAGAAGCGCGACGATGCGGCCGACGTCCGCCTCCATCGCATCGGCGGCGGCGTTGAGGATCGCCGCGCGTCCGGCCACGGGCGCGTCCCAGGGGCGGGCCGCGTTCAGCGCCGTCGCCACGTCCCCGGGTGCCGCGGTCACGACATGGCCCACGAGGGCACCCGTCGCGGGGTTCGCGACGCCGAGCCGCGCGGCCCCCTCGACCGGCCCGGCGAGGCGCGGGCCCCCCTCGAACGCCGTCGCGGCGAACGGCGCGCGGCCGGCCTCGATCGCCGCGAGATCCCCCGCATCGGTCAGGTCCCAGCCGCGCGAATTGCGCCGCGCGCCGAACAGCTGCGGGCCGGTGGGCAGAAGCGGGTTCTCGGGCGACAGCCGCTCCATCGCGGTCAGCGGGCAGGCGGCGACGGCCTCGGGCGGCACGGATCCGTCGACGATCTGGTTCACGAAGCTGGAGTTGGCCCCGTTCTCCAGCAGCCGGCGCACGAGGTAGGCCAGCAGGTCGCGGTGCGCGCCGACGGGGGCGTAGATGCGGCAGCGCGTCCCCTGCCCCTCCAGCACGAGGTCGTGCAGCCGCTCGCCCATCCCGTGCAGGCGCTGGAACTCGAAGGCGTCCTTCGGCACCCCCATCGTGTCCGCCATGTCGAGGACGGCCGCCACGGTATGCGCGTTGTGCGTGGCGAACTGCGGGTAGATGCGGCCGGCCATCCCCAGCAGGGTGCGGGCGTTCGCGATGTAGCTCGCGTCGGTCGCCTCCTTGCGCGTCCAGACCGGGAAGCCCGCAAGCCCCAGAACCTGCGCGCGCTTGACCTCCGCGTCCCAGTAGGCGCCCTTCACCAGCCGCACCATGATCCGGCGGTCGAGCCGCTCCGCCAGCGCGTGCAGCCGGTCGATCACAGCACCGCAGCGCCGCCCGTAGGCCTGCACCACGACGCCGAACCCCGCCCAGCCCGCAAGCGAGGGGTCTTCCAGCACCGCCCCGATCACCTCGAGCGACAGGTCCAGCCGCTCCGCCTCCTCGGCGTCGATGTTGAGGCCGATGTTCGCCGCCCGCGCGAGGCCCGCCAGCGCGCGGACGCGGGGGACCAGCTCGTTCATCACGCGGTCGCGCTTGGCCACCTCGTAGCGGGGATGGAGCGCCGAGAGCTTGACCGAGATGCCGGGGTTCGCGGCGATGTCCGCGCCCGTCGCCGCCCCCGCGATGGCCCCGATCGCGCGGCCGTAGGCCAGGTGGTAGCGGCGCGCGTCGGCCTCGGTGCGCGAGGCCTCGCCCAGCATGTCGTAGCTGTAGCTGTAGCCCCGCGCCTCCGCCTCGCGCGCGCGGCGCATCGCGGCCTCGATCGTCTCGCCCAGGACGAACTGGCGGCCCATCTCCTTCATCGCGCGACCCACGGCGGTGCGGATCACGGGCTCCCCCAGCCGCTTCACCGCCGCGCGCAGGTGGCCCGCGATGCCCGGCTCGCGATCCTCGAGCACCTTGCCCGTGAGCATCAGCGCCCAGGTCGAGGCGTTCACGAGGCTGGAGGCCGACCGCCCGAGGTGCCGCCCCCAGTCCGACGGCGCGATCTTGTCCTCGATCAGCGCATCCATCGTGGGCGCGTCGGGCACCCGCAGCAGCGCCTCGGCCAGGCACATGAGCGCGATGCCCTCCTCGGTGGAAAGCCCGTATTCGGCAAGGAAGACCTCCATCAGGCCGGGCTTCGCGCTGGCACGGATGCGCGTCACGAGGTCGGCCCCGGCCGCCGCGATCCGGGCGCGGGCGGGGGCGTCGAGCGCGGCGCGGGCGACGAGGGCGGCTATCGGGGCGTCGGGCTCGGCATGGTCGCGGGGCATCGCGTTGCTCCTTGCGTTTGCTCCGTGATACACGATCGGCCGCAGGCTTTCTTCCCGATGATCGGGGATCGGCGGGCCGCATGGATGGATGGACGTGATGCGCACGGGCCGCGCGGACCTCGACGATTACGACCACGCGATCCTGGCGGTTCTGGCCGCCGAGGGGCGGCTGAGCGCGGTCGAGGTGGCGCGGCGCGTGGGCCTGTCGAAATCGCCCGTGCAGGCGCGGATCCGGCGGCTGGAGGCGGCGGGCGTCATCACCGGCTACCGCGCGATGCTCGACCGCGTGCGGATGGGCGACGCGCACGTCGCCTTCGTCGAGGTGCGCCTGTCGGACACGCGCGAGGCGGCGCTGCAGGCCTTCAACCGCGCGGTCCTCGCCATCCCCGAGGTGGAGCAGTGCCACATGATCGCAAGCCGCTTCGACTACCTCCTGAAGGTGCGGACGCACGACATCCAGGACTACCGCCGGGTGCTGGGCGAGCGGATCAGCGCGCTGCCGCATGTGGCGGGCACGTCGACCTACGTGGCGATGGAGGCGGTGAAGGACGGGGGATGACGGGGGATGACGGGGCCGGACGGCGGCTGGTGCCCGCGGCCGGGGTCGAACCGGCACGGCCTTTCGGCCCGGGGAGTTTAAGTCCCCTGTGTCTGCCATTTCACCACGCGGGCGGCGGCGGCCAGCATACCGGCGGCGGCGCCCGCGTAAAGGCGGGCGGGCGGTTGACGGGCGCCCCCCGGCGGGCGAGAACCGGCGGGACAGGACGGGGGGCGCCATGGACAAGACCTACCCCAATGCCGCAGCCGCGCTCGACGGGTTGCTGCGGGACGGGATGCTGATCGCGGCGGGCGGATTCGGCCTCTGCGGCATCCCCGAGCTGTGCATCGCGGCGATCCGCGACAGCGGGGTGAAGGGGCTGACCGTCGCCTCGAACAACGCCGGGGTGGATGGCTTCGGGCTGGGCGTGCTGCTGGAAAGCCGGCAGATCGGCAAGATGATCTCCTCCTACGTCGGCGAGAACGCCGAGTTCATGCGCCAGTACCTGAACGGGGAGCTGGAGCTGGAGTTCACCCCGCAGGGCACGCTGGCGGAACGGATGCGCGCGGGCGGCGCGGGCATCCCGGGCTTCTACACCGCGACCGGCGTGGGCACCGTGATCGCCGAGGGAAAGGAGCACCACGACTTCGACGGCCGCACCTACATCCTCGAACGCGGGATCGTGGCCGACCTGTCGATCGTCAAGGCGTGGAAGGCCGACCCATCGGGCAACCTGATCTTCCGCAAGACCGCGCGCAACTTCAACGTCCCCGCCGCGACCTGCGGGCGCATCTGCGTGGCCGAGGTGGAGGAGATCGTGCCGCTCGGGTCGCTTGACCCCGACGCGATCCACCTGCCCGGCATCTACGTCCACCGGATCGTGCAGGGCGCCCACGAGAAGCGGATCGAGCAGCGCACCGTGCGGAACAGGGAGGGCGCGTGATGGGCGAGACCAGGGGCTGGAGCCGCAACCAGATGGCCGCCCGCGCCGCGCAGGAACTGCGCGACGGGATGTACGTGAACCTCGGCATCGGCATCCCCACGCTGGTGGCGAACCATATCCCCGCGGGGGTCAACGTCACGCTGCAGTCCGAGAACGGGATGCTGGGCATGGGGCCCTTTCCCTGGGAGGGCGAGGAGGACGCCGACCTCATCAACGCGGGCAAGCAGACGATCACCGAGCTGCCGCAGACCGCGTATTTCGACAGCGCCACGTCCTTCGCGATGATCCGCGGCGGCAAGATCGCGATGGCGATCCTCGGCGCGATGGAGGTGGCCGAGAACGGCGACCTCGCGAACTGGATGATCCCGGGCAAGCTCGTGAAGGGGATGGGCGGGGCCATGGACCTCGTGGCCGGGGTGGGCCGCGTGGTGGTGGTGATGGACCACACGTCGAAGGACGGCGCGTCGAAGGTGCTGCGGGACTGCACGCTGCCCCTGACGGGCAAGGGCGTGGTGGACCGGATCATCACCAACCTCGGCGTCCTCGACGTGGTGCCGGGGGGGCTGCGGATCGTCGAGCTCGCCCCCGGCGTGACCGAGGCCGACCTGCGCGCCGCGACGGAGGCGACGGTCCTCTAGTCCAGCGACCAGAGGGTGAGCGTGTCGGGGCCGACGGCCTCTATCCCGGTCCGCCGGGGACGGAGTGCATCCGCCAGCGACACGAGCCCGAGGGGGCCGAGCGCGGGCGCGCCCTCGGCCCCGATCAGCGCGCCCCCCGTGAACAGCGCGATCCGGTCGACGAGGCCCGCGCGCACCAGCGCCGCCGCCAGGGTCGGGCCGCCCTCGCAAAGGATGCGCGTGAGGCCCCGCGCCGCGAGCGCCGCGAGCGCGGCGGGAAGGTCGACGCGGCCGCCCTGCCCCGGGGTCTCGACCAGCGCGGCGCCCGTGGCGGCCCAGGCCGCGCGGGCGGCGGCGGGCGCGTCTTCGGTGTGGCACAGCCAGACCGGCGTGTCGCGCGCGGTGCGCCCGAGCCGGCTGCCGGGCGCATGGGACAGGCGCGCGTCGATCACGATCCGCACGGGCTGATGCGCAGCACCCATCGCGCGCGCCGTCAGATCGGGGTCGTCGGCGCGCGCGGTGCCCGCCCCCACCATCACCGCGTCATGCGCCATCCGCATCGCATGGACCGCGCGGCGCGCCTCGGGCCCGGTGATCCAGCGGCTTGCCCCCGAGGCGGTGGCCGTTCGCCCGTCGAGGCTGGCGGCGAGCTTCAGCGTGACCAGCGGCAGGCCCCGCGTCACGCGCCTGAGGAAGCCCGCGTTGAGCGCGCGGGCCTCGGCCTCGCAGACCCCCTCCCTCACGGCGACACCCGCCGCGCGCAGGGCGGCATGGCCCCGTCCCGACACGCGCGGGTCGGGGTCGGTCAGCGCGGTCGCCACGCACGCGACCCCCGCCGCGACGAGGGCGTCGGCGCAGGGGGGCGTGGCCCCGTGGTGCGCGCAAGGCTCGAGCGTCACGTAAGCCGTGGCCCCGCGCGCGGCATCCCCGGCCTGCGCCAGGGCCACCGCCTCGGCATGGGGCCGCCCGCCCGGCTGCGTCCACCCCCGCCCCACCACCCGCGTGCCCTGGACGATCACGCAGCCCACCGCCGGGTTCGGCCATGTCCGGCCCAGCCCCCGCGCCGCGAGCGAGAGGGCGTGGCGCATCGCGTCGTCGTCGGTCATTCCTCGGCGGGGGCGGTCGGGCGCAGCTCGCTCACGAAGCGGTCGAAGTCGCCCGCCGCCTGGAAGTTCTTGTAGACGCTGGCGAAGCGCACGTAGGCCACGGTGTCGATCCGCGCGAGGCTTTCCATCACGATCTCGCCGATCACCTTCGAGGGGATGTCGGTGTCGCCCAGCGATTCCAGCCGCCGCACGATGCCCGAGATCATCTGGTCGATCCGCTCCGGCTCGATCGGGCGCTTCTGCATCGCGATGCGGATGGAGCGCTCGAGCTTCGAGCGGTCGAAGTCCTCGCGCTTTCCGCTCGACTTGATGACCACGAGGTCGCGCAGCTGCACCCGCTCGTAGGTGGTGAAGCGCCCGCCGCAGGCGGGGCAGAAGCGGCGCCTGCGGATCGAGACGTGGTCCTCCGCCGGGCGGCTGTCCTTCACCTGGGTGTCGATGTTGCCGCAGAAGGGGCAGCGCATGGCGGGTTCCCTGTGATCCGAACGGCCTGCACGACCGTGGGCCGCCCCAAGACCGGCCCGCAAGACCATAGGCGGCGGTCCAGAATTCGCACAAGCCCCCGCGGACGACACCAGATGAAGCGGCCGTGCCTGTGGCGCGCCGGGCGCAGCCGTCAGCGGCGCCCGAAGCGGTCGATGAGGATCAGCGGCTCGCACAGGCCCCGCGCCGCGGCGGCCGAGAGGCCGGCGTCGCGCGCGCCGAACCGCGTGAGGCCGGAATCGACCGCCCGTGACGGGTCGAGCGAGAAGGCGATCCCCTCCCCCGGCGCGCGCGGCGCGGGCGAGGTGCGGTAGACCCGCGTGTTCGACGGCAGCCCCAGCGCCCGGACCGTGAATTCGCCCGCCGCGCACCAGAACTGCGCGGGCCCCGACCGGCCGTTCCAGCCGACGACGAAGCTGTCGGGCCCGGTGGCCTGGACGGGCAGGCCGTTGGAGGCGGTGAAGGCAGCGGCGGGGGCGGCGAGGACGGCCGCCGCGAGGGCGAGGGGGGCGAGGCGCATGGGGTGGCTCCGGCACTGAGGTGCGACAGGAAGTAGGGCGCGAAGGGCGGGGGGCGCGTCACGGTTGGGTGAGGCAGACGCGCGTCAATAATGAAACCGGCATTGGACGATCAGGATCGATCCCGGCTCGACAGCATAGACGAGCCGATGCTGGCGGTCGATGCGACGGGACCAGAAGCCGGACAAGTCGCCCCGCAAAGGCTCGGGCTTGCCGGTCCCCTCGAAGGGATGGCGCAGGCACTCCTCGATGAGGCAGTTGATCTTGCGGAACGTCGCCTTGTCATTAGCCTGCCACCAGAGGTACTGATCCCAAGCGGGCGGCCTGAAGCTGACGTTCACTCCGCTTCCATGGCTTTCAATTCGGCCATCGTCCTGATGATGGTGCGATCATCGCGAAGATCGGCCACGGCTTCCAGCAGCCGCTCGGCATTGCGGGGGCTGGCCAGCAGATACGCGGTCTCGTCCATCGCGTCGTAGTCCTCCAGCGAGACGAGCACGACAGGCTTGCCGCCGGCCCGGGTGACGATGACCGGCTCATGGTCGTCGTTCACCTGGTCCATGACAGCGGACAGGTTGGAGCGGAGTTCGGTGGAGGATAGAGTGCGCATGGAAAAAATGTACATGATCGCGTACAGATTGTCAAGACTAACTGACTATTCTAACTTACCCACAAAAACTACACGGCCAAAAATGCCTCAGCGCCTTTTCAATACCAATCCCAAAACACACGATCCCTAAAAACGCAAAAATGTAGGTCACATTATGCCATCTGTTTGCAATACGATAGCTGTTATTGCCATAAAACAACTGTGTCAGATATGCGAGCCACAAAGTAATAGGCCCAAGCAATCCACCGACCGCAAAACAAATCATAGCATACACTAGCCGATCGTCACTAGACTTGGCGTTTCCAAGAAAAGTCAGAACAGAAATTGCGGCTACACCATTCAAAATGAAGGAAGACCTGATTCCTTCAATTGCATACTTCATGCCCTCCGACCAATGAAACTGCGAGTCTTTCTCAACCATTATGTTGGTCCACCCTAGACAGCCCCTTTATCTCACTGATCCAGGAAACTCCGCAGCTTCCTGCTCCTCGACGGATGCTTCAGCTTCCGCAGCGCCTTGGCCTCGATCTGCCGGATGCGCTCGCGCGTCACGCTGAACTGCTGGCCCACCTCCTCCAACGTGTGATCCGTGTTCATCCCGATCCCGAAGCGCATCCGCAGCACCCGCTCCTCGCGCGGGGTCAGCGACGCCAGCACCCGCGTCGTCGTCTCCTTGAGGTTCTCCTGGATCGCCGACTCCAGCGGCAGGATCGCGTTCTTGTCCTCGATGAAGTCGCCGAGCTGGCTGTCCTCCTCGTCGCCGATGGGCGTCTCCAAGGAGATCGGCTCCTTGGCGATCTTCATCACCTTGCGGACCTTCTCGAGCGGCATCTGGAGCTTCTCGGCCAGCTCCTCGGGCGTGGGCTCGCGGCCGATCTCGTGGAGCATCTGGCGGCCCGTGCGCACGAGCTTGTTGATCGTCTCGATCATGTGCACGGGGATGCGGATCGTGCGCGCCTGGTCGGCGATGGATCGCGTGATGGCCTGGCGGATCCACCAGGTCGCGTAGGTCGAGAACTTGTAGCCGCGGCGGTATTCGAACTTGTCGACCGCCT
>ERZ1066122.944-NODE-944-length-26615-cov-7.366980_pt1 | contig 26615 bp, 25 predicted proteins | sample MGYA00382769_ERZ1066122 | MGnify/ENA primary metagenome ERZ1066122 (study PRJEB33369, sample SAMEA5778352) | biofilm metagenome | biome: Industrial cooling water; feature: Water cooling tower basin; material: Biofilm | place: United Arab Emirates | collected... | reverse complement strand
CCTCAAGGCTGCCGACATGATGGACAAGGTTGGCAACAAGGCCGCGGCCGCCGAAATTGCGATGATCAAGGTGCAGGCACCCAATATGGCGCTGCAGATCATCGACGACGCGATCCAGGCGCATGGCGGCGGCGGCGTGTCCGACGATTTCGGGCTGGCCGCGGCCTATGCGCATCAACGCACGCTGCGGCTGGCCGACGGGCCGGACGAGGTGCACGCGCGCGCGATCGCACGGATCGAGCTGGCCAAGCATGCGGTGGTCAAGGACGCGAGCGGATTTTCGTCGGGCGATGTCGGGGTGTCGCGCTAGAATTTTGCTCCGCCTGTCTTGAGCCTGTCGAAGGGCCGTCCTTTCCTGGACCATCGCCAAGAAAAGGACAGCCCTTCGACAGGCTCAGGGCAGGCGGGTTTTGGGAACAGCATATATGACCAAAGCCGCCATCCTGATCGCACCCAACCAGCCGCTTGTGATCGAACAGGTGGTCGTCGCCGACCCTGGCCCGCACGAGGTGCGCATCCGCACCGCGGCGTGCGGCCTGTGCCATTCGGACCTGCATTTCATCGAGGGGGCCTATCCCCACCCGCTGCCCGCGATTCCGGGGCATGAGGCGGCGGGGATCGTCGAAGCGGTGGGGAGCGAGGTGCGCACGGTCAAGGTTGGCGACGCGGTCGTCACTTGTCTGTCGGCCTTTTGCGGGCACTGCGAATTTTGCGTGTCGGGGCGCATGTCGCTGTGTCTGGGCGGGGACACGCGGCGACCGGCGGGCGCAAGCCCGCGCATCACCCGGCCCGACGGCAGCGTGGTCAACCAGATGCTGAACCTCAGCGCCTTTGCCGAGGTGATGCTGGTCCACGAGCATGCGTGTGTCGCGGTGAACCCGGACATGCCGCTCGACCGCGCCGCCGTGCTGGGGTGCGCGGTGACAACGGGCGCGGGGGCGATTTTCAACACCTGCAAGGTGACGCCGGGCGAAACGGTCGCCGTGGTCGGTTGCGGCGGCGTGGGTCTGGCCACCATCAACGCGGCGAAGATCGCGGGGGCAGGGCGCATCATCGCCGCCGATCCGGTGCCCGAAAAGCGCGCGCTGGCGCTGAAGCTCGGTGCGACCGATGTGATTGACCCGATGGAGGCCGATGCGGGCGCACAGATTCAGGCGCTGACCAAGGGCGGCGTCGATCATGCGATCGAGGCGGTCGGACGCCCGGCGTCGGCGCAGCTGGCGGTCAAGGCGCTGCGGCGCGGCGGCACCGCGACGATCTTGGGAATGATGCCGCTATCCGAAAAAGTCGCGCTCGGCGCGATGGATTTGCTGTCGGGCAAGCGGCTTCAGGGCGCGCTGATGGGCGGCAACCGGTTTCCCGTCGACATCCCGCGCCTTGTCGATTTCTATCTCCGCGGGCTGCTCGACCTCGACAGCATCGTGGCGGAAACCATCCCGCTGGAGCGGATCAACGACGGGTTCGAGCGGATGAAGCGGGGCGACAGCGCGCGCAGCGTGATCGTGTTTGACGCATGAACAATCACCCAGTCTCCCCCACGTCGCCTGCCCTGAGCTTGTCGCCCTCTTCGAGTCCGACAAGCTCAGTGCGGACGGTTTAGGAGGATAATATGGCTGAGAACATCGACGCCCAGACCGCCTTTACCGGCACCGTCGAACCCGAAGGCGCGGACCGGCTGGACACGGCGCGGTTGACCGCATGGATGGCCGAAAATGTGGTGGGGTTCGAAGGCCCTATCCACCTCACCAAGTTCAAGGGCGGGCAATCGAACCCCACGTACAAGATTGCGGCGGCGTCGGGCGATTATGTGCTGCGGCGCAAACCGTTCGGCCCGCTGCTGCCATCCGCGCACGCGGTCGACCGCGAATATCGGGTGCAGGCCGGGGTCGGCAGGACCGGATTTCCGGTGGCGCGGCAATATGGGCTGTGCACCGACGACAGCGTCATCGGCAGTTGGTTCTATGTCATGGGCATGGTCGACGGGCGGACGATCTGGGACGGGGCGATGCCGGGGGCGGAGCCGGCGCAGCGGCGCGCCGTTTACATGGCGATGATCGACACGCTGGCGCAACTCCACAGCGTTGATGTCGAGGCGGCGGGCCTGTCCGATTTCGGCAAGCCCGGCAATTATTTCGGGCGTCAGGTCGATCGCTGGACCAAGCAATATAAGCTTGCCGAAACCGAGGTGATGCCGGAGATGGAACGGCTGATCGCCTGGTTGCCCGCGACCTTGCCCGAACAGACGCGGACCAGCGTTGTCCATGGCGATTATCGCATCGACAACATGATCTTTGCGCACGGGTCGCCCGAGGTGCTGGCGGTGCTTGACTGGGAATTGTCGACGCTGGGCGATCCGCTCGCCGATTTCACCTATGTCGCGATGGCGTGGGTGACCGACAATGGCGGTCGGTCGGGGGTCATGGACCTGGACCGCGCGGCACTCGGCATTCCCGAACTGGAAGAGGTCGTCGCGCGTTATTGCGCGGCGACGGGGCGCGACAGCGTGCCCGACATGAACTGGTATTTCGCCTATAATTTTTTCCGGCTGGCCGGGATTATTCAGGGCATCAAGAAACGCGTGATCGACGGCACCGCATCGTCACAGCACGCCCGCGACATGTCCGCCCGGGTTCAGCCGCTGGCGGCGGCGGCCTGGGCTTTTGCAGAAAAGGCTGGCGCATGACCCTCTTCGATATGACCGGCCAGGTCGCCCTGATCACCGGATCGTCGCGCGGCATCGGACGGGCGATTGCCGAAGCGATGGCGGCGCAAGGGGCAAAGGTCGTCATTTCCAGCCGCAAGGCTGACGCCTGCGATGCCGTTGCCGCCGAAATCAACGCCCGGCACGGCACGGGGACCGCCATTGCCGTCCCCGCCAATATCTCGGACAAGGCGCAGCTGGAAAATCTGGTCTCCGAAACGCGCGCGGCGTTTGGCCCCGTCACCGCGCTCGTGTGTAACGCGGCATCGAACCCGCATTACGGGCCGTCGCTCGACATTTCGGACGAGGCGTTTCGCAAGATCCTCGACAACAACATCCTGTCGAACCATTGGTTGGTCCAGCTGTGCGCGCCCGACATGATCGCGGCCAAGGCGGGTTCGGTCACGATCATCAGCTCGATCGGCGGGCTTAAGGGATCGCCGATTTTGGGTGCCTATTGCATTTCCAAGGCCGCCGACATGCAGATGGCGCGCAATTATGCGCAGGAATTGGGACAGCACAATATCCGGGTCAACTGCATCGCCCCCGGCCTCATTCGCACCGACATGGCCCGCGCATTGTGGGACAACCCCGACACGCTGAAACGCTCGACGGCGGCAGCCTGTCTGGGCCGCATCGGTGAACCGCATGAGATTGCGGGGGCGGCGGTCTTTCTGGCATCGCCCGCCGGAGCCTATACTACCGGCCAGACCATCGTGTGCGATGGCGGTGCAACCATTTCAGGAGGGGCATGATGGGACTTTTAACAGGCAAGGTCGCGGTCATCACCGGGGCGGGCAGCGGCATCGGGCGCGCCAGTGCGCTGCGCTTTGCAGCAGAAGGCGCGCGGCTGGTCATTGGCGACCGGGCCGACAGCGTCCACGAAACCGCCGAACTGGTCCTTTCCGCGGGCGGTCAGGTGGCCGCGCTGCAGATGGACGCGGGGTCGGAGGATGATGTGGCGGCGATGGTGGCGACGGCGCAGCAGACCTATGGCCGGATCGACATCGCCTTTGCCAATGCCGGGGTGTCGGGCGGCCTGCCTGGTATCTTCGACGAGACGCCGGGTGCCTTTGCCGAGCTGCTGCGCGTCAACCTGATCGGTCCGTGGCTGATGGTCAAACATGCGGGCAAGGCGATGTGGGATCAGGGGGACGGCGGCAGCATCATCCTGACCGCCAGCGTCGCGGGCATCCGCTCGGGCGCGGGCGGCCCGGCCTATTCCGCGTCGAAGGCCGGGGTCATCAATCTGGCCGCCGTATCGGCGCAGCAGCTGACCGGCACCGGCGTGCGCGTCAACGCCGTCTGCCCCGGCCTCACCGAAACGGGCATGACCAAACCGACGTTCGATTATGCCAAGGACAAGGGCGTGACCCACAAGCTGGGCCAGCTCAACCCGCTGAAACGCGCGGCGCAGCCGGACGAGCTGGCCAAGGTCGCGCTGTTCCTGGCCTCGGACATGGCAAGCTATGTCAATGGCCAGGCGATTGCGGTCGACGGCGGGCTGTCGTCGTCGCATCCGGTGACCCGCCAGCTGACCGGTGCCACCGCGGTATGAGCCATGGGCTGAACCCCGATCGGCTGAACCGCATTCCCGCCTTTCTGGCCGCGAAATATGTGGACAAGGGCCGCCTGCCCCACGCCGCGACGCTGGTCGCGCGGCACGGCGAGATCGCGCATCTGTCGTGCATTGGCGAGGCGCGGCCGGGCGTGCTGCTGAAAGACGATGCGATTTTCCGCATCGCCAGCATGACGAAGCCCGTGACCTCGCTCGCGCTGATGATGCTGGTGGAGGAGGGACGGGTGGCCCTGTCCGACCCGCTGGTCAAATATTGCCCGGAATTTGCAAAGACGGGGGTGTTCGTTGCGGGCGGCGGGGCCATCCCGTTCGTGACGCGTCCGCCCGCTGCACCGGTCCGCATCGTCGACCTGCTGCGCCACACGGCCGGTTTCACCTATGGTTTTCAGGAACGCAATCCGGTCGACGCCGCCTATCGCGCGGCGCGGATCGACGATTTCGATGCCGACATGACGATGGACGGTTTCATTGCGAAACTGGCGGGTTTCCCCCTGCTGTTCGATCCTGGCGCGCACTGGAATTATTCCATGGCGACCGACGTGCTGGGCGCGGTGATCGAACGGGTCGAGGGGCGCCCCTTTGCCGAGGTGCTGGAGCGCCGCATCTTTGCCCCGCTGGGCATGGTCGATACCGGGTTCAAGGTGCCCGCCGCGCAGCAGCACCGGCTGACCGATGCGTGGCATTTCCACCCCGAACACAAGATGGTGCCATTCGACAGCGCCGACAAAAGCCGCTGGGCCAAGGAGCGCAGTTTCCATTCGGGCGGCGGGGGTCTTGTCTCGACGCTGCACGATTATCACCGTTTCTGTGCGATGCTGCTGGGCGGCGGCAAACTGGGCGACACCCGCATCATCAGCCGCAAGACGCTGGCGCTGATGACCGCCAACCATCTGCCCGGCGGCGGCGATCTGACGCAGCACAGCGTCGGCGTATTCGCGGAGGACGATAGCGCGGGCGCGGGCTTTGGCCTGGGTTTTGCCGTGACCATCGATGCGGCGCGCACCGGCATGCCGACGACCAATGGCGATATTTACTGGGGCGGCATGTTTTCGACCGGATTTTTCGTCGATCCGGTCGAACAGCTGTCGATGGTGTTCATGACGCAGCTCATGCCCTCTTCCACCTATGCCGTGCGGCGCGAGATCAAGACGATGATCCACGCCGCGATCGATGATTGATTTTCTGACCCAACCCCGTTGGTGTAGGACGGGGCCATTGGAGCATGAAGACGTCTGACTGAGACCCCGTTCGTCACCCTGAACTTGTTTCAGGGTCCATGGTGCCAGGCGGCGACATTGCACCATGGATGCTGAAACAAGTTCAGCATGACGATTCAAACCACTTTGATCTTATCTGACTAAGGAGAATGACATGTCCGAAGAAACCCCCGTCTCCGTAACGCTGGACAAGGATGGCGACGTCGCACTGATCATCGTCAACAATCCACCGGTCAACGCGCTGAGCTGGCATGTGCGCCAGGGGCTGGAGGACCAGTTCACTGCGGCACTGGCCGATGACGGGGTGAAAGCAATCGTGCTGACGTGCGCTGGCGCGACCTTCATCGCGGGCGCGGACATCAGCGAGTTCGGCAAACCGCCGCGCGGGCCCGATTTCAACGCGGTGCTGAACATGATCGAGGCCGCGCCCAAGCCGGTCGTCGCCGCGATCCACGGCACGGCGCTGGGCGGCGGGCTCGAAACCGCCCTGGTGTGCCATTACCGCATCGCCGTGCCGTCAGCCAAGCTGGGCGTGCCCGAGGTGAAGCTGGGCCTGCTCCCCGGCGCGGGGGGAACCCAGCGTCTGCCCCGCGTGGTGGGCGTCGAGGCGGCGGCGGCCATGACGTCATCGGGCGACCCGGTGCCCGCGCCCAAGGCAAAGGACATGGGCCTGGTTGATGGGCTGGCGGGCGAAGATAGTTTGCGCGCCGACGCGGTCGCCTATGCCCGCGCGCGGATCGCCGATGGTCCGCGTCCGACCCGGGAGCGCGCGGTGTTCGGCGATGTTGCGGTGATCGAACAGCTCAAGGCGGCCAACGCCAAACGGTGGAAGGGGTTCGAGGCGCCCTATGCCAACCTTGCCTGTGTCGAGGCGGCGACCCGCCTGCCGTTCGACGAAGGGCTGGCGTTCGAGCGCACCGAATTCATGAAGCTGATGTTCGGCAGCCAGTCGGCGGCGCAGCGCCACATCTTTTTCGCTGAACGCCAGGCGGCCAAGATCGACGGCCTGCCCAAGGATACCGCCCTGCGCGACATCAAGTGGGTCGGCGTCATCGGCGCGTGCACGATGGGCGGCGGGATCAGCATGAACTTCCTGCAAAAGGGCATCCCTGTCACCATCGTCGAAATGGCGGACGAGGCGTTGCAGCGCGGGGTGGGCGTGATCCGCAAGAATTACGACGCCAGCGCCGCCAAGGGCCGGTTCAAGCCCGAGCAGGTCGATCAGATGATGGGTATCCTCACGCCCTCGCTCACCCTCGACGATCTGGCCGACTGTGACCTCATCATCGAGGCGGTCTATGAGAATATGGAGGTCAAGAAGGAGTTGTTCGGCAAGCTCGACAGCATTGCCAAGCCGGGCGCGATCTTGGCCTCGAACACCAGCTATCTTGATGTCAATGAAATTGCGGCGGCCACCAGCCGCCCCGGCGACGTGGTGGGCATGCACTTCTTCTCGCCCGCCAATGTCATGAAATTGCTGGAAGTGGTGCGCGGCGATGCGACCGCTCCCGACGTACTGGCCACCGCCATGGCGATCGGCAAGAAAATCGGCAAGGTCGCGGTGGTCGCGGGTGTGTGTCATGGCTTCATCGGCAACCGCATGCTGGCCCCGCGCCAGATCGAGGCGCAGAAGCTGCTGCTCGAAGGCGCGACCCCGGCGCAGGTGGACAAGGTGCATACCGATTTCGGCATGCCGATGGGGCCGTTCCAGATGGCCGACCTTGCCGGTACCGACATCGGCTGGCACCGCGACCCCAACCGGATCGAGAATATCCGCGACGCCCTGTGCGCCGAGGGGCGCTGGGGTCAGAAGAAGCAGGCCGGATTCTATGATTATGACGACAAGCGCATGCCGTCGGAAAGCGCGCGCGTTGCCGAAATCATCGAGGAGTTCCGCCAGAAAGACGGCATCACCGCCCGCGTGATCAGTGATCAGGAGATCATCGAGCGCACCCTCTATCCGATGGTCAACGAAGGCGCGCTGATCCTGGCCGAGGGCAAGGCGCAGCGGGCCTCCGACATCGATGTCGTGTGGATATATGGCTATGGCTGGCCGGTCTATCGCGGCGGCCCGATGTTCTGGGCGGGGCTGGAGGGCACCGACAAGATCGCCGCTGCGCTGGAAAAGCATGGCTTCGCCGTTGCCCCGCTGCTCGCGGAAAAGGCAGCGGCCAAGGCAGGTTTTTAAGAGCGTAATGACATGCGATGGCTTTATCTTGTCATCCCCGCCTTCGCGGGGATGACAAAGTGGATCAAGCTTATGCCATCCCGCTCCGACGCACGGTCCGGCTGTCCCACTATGGGGCGGCCGGGTCGGTTGCTGCCATAACGGCGCAATTTTCTGCGGCGGATTATGCTTAAGGCGGCGTAAACCATAGTGCCGACGCGGTGTGGAAGGGCTATGGCGGGCCATGGTCCTGCCCGCCCTTTTGCTGTTGTTTACCAATCCCGCCGCTCCGGCTGGCCCGGCCGCAGCGCCAGAGTCTGCGCGGGTCAGCGAAACCGCGGTCGCCCGTGCGCGTATCCTGCGCCCGCTGCGCATCGACCGGCGCGGCACTGCACTCGACCCCGGCCCGGAAGAGGGGCCGCGCATAATCCAGCAACGTCCGCGCCGCGATGGGGCGATTGTGGTCGATGTCTATTAGAGCCGGGTCTGGCCAGCCACCCGGCCTGTGCGGCCTTATCCGATCGCCTGCCCGGTTTTGGCCCAGTCGGCGAGGAAGCCCTCGATCCCCTTGTCGGTCAGGATATGCTTGAACAGCCCCTTGATGACCGCGGGGGGCGCGGTCATCACGTCGGCGCCGATCTTGGCTGCCTCAAGCACGTGGAGGCCGTGCCGGACGCTGGCCACCAATATTTCGGTCGAGAAGCTGTAATTGTCGTAAATCAGGCGAATGTCGTCGATCAGCGCCATGCCATCAAAGCCATTGTCATCGTGCCGTCCGACGAAGGGCGAGATGAAGGTGGCCCCGGCCTTGGCCGCGAGCAGCGCCTGCGCCGCGGAAAAGCACAAGGTGACATTGACCATCGTCCCGTCGCTGGTCAGTGCCTTGCAGGTTTTGAGGCCATCGATTGTCAGCGGCACCTTCACACACACATTATCGGCGATTTTGCGGAGAACCTCGGCCTCTTTCATCATGGTGGCATGGTCGAGCGCGACCACTTCCGCCGACACGGGGCCGCTGGTGAGTCTGCAAATCTCGCGCGTTACCTCGATGAAATCGCGGCCCGATTTGGCGATCAGCGACGGGTTGGTCGTCACCCCGTCAAGCAGCCCGGTGGCGGCCAGATCGGCGATCTCGGCGGTGTCGGCAGTGTCGACGAAGAATTTCATGGCTTTGGGCTTTCCTGTGATTCGGACATTGTCGGGGCTTCATAGGCGGGGCGCCTAGCGCCGCGCCAGCCCGAACACGCCGATCAGCAGCGGGTCGCCCGTCTCTCCGGGATCGGCGCGGATCGCCGTCTCCTCGGCTGCGATCGCGCGGTAGATGGCGTCGTGCGCCCGGTCGGACACGTCGCGGGCCAGACGCGGCAGGTCGATCCCGCTGACCAGGCGCAACGCCTCTGCCACTACCGCGCTGTCGAACAGGCGCAATCCCGCGTCGATGTCGGGCAGCATCGCGCCGACCAGACCCCGGCCCATCGCACGTTCGAGCAGCGCCGTTGCCGCCCCGCCGCCGCCGGTGATGATCGCCGCGGCATCGGCGATCGACAAGCTGGTGATCGCATCGGCGACGATGGGGGCCGCGCGCGCCGCGCCCCTTTCGGCCGCACGGTTAATCTGCCGCGACAGCCGGTCCTTGATCGGTCCCGTGCGCAGCGCGCGCGTGAGCAGCGACGAGGCCCCGGGCCCGCCCAGTTCGGGCGGCAGGTCGATCCGTGCGACGCTGTTGTCGTAAAAGCCGTTGTCGGCCATCAGTGCGGCAAAAGCGCGCTGCGCCGACAGGGTGAGCAGGCGGCGGATCGCCTCGGTCAGGCTCATCTCCGGCACGGAGGCGCAGCCGGGAAGCATCAGCAGTGGCAGCAGCGCCGCGCCGCCAATCAGCGTCCGGCGGGCGGGCAAGACGGCATCGGTCATATGGTCATTCCCCCATGGCGCACCCGGCGCAAAAGGCGCTGGCGTTCAATCTTTGTTCCCGTTATGCGATCCCCCATGGCCAAGAACAAACGTCAATATGTGTGTCAGAACTGCGGCGCGGTCGCAAGCCGCTGGCAGGGCCAGTGCGCCGATTGCGGCGAGTGGAACACGTTGATCGAAGAGGCGGGCGAGACGGCCTTTTCTGCCAAGCATGACCTGCGCAGCGGCGGCCGCGCCTTTGCACTTGAACCGCTCGACGCCGCCGCCGCGCTGCCCCGCCGGATGGCGTCGGGACTGGCGGAACTGGACCGGGCGCTGGGCGGCGGCTTCGTCGCGGGATCGGCCAGCCTGATCGGCGGTGATCCGGGGATCGGCAAATCGACGCTGCTGCTTCAGGCGGCGGGACGGCTGGCGCTCGATGGTGCGCGCGTTGCCTATATTTCGGGCGAGGAGGCGGCGGCGCAGGTGCGGCTGCGCGCGCAGCGGCTTGGGCTAGGCAGCGCGCCGGTCGGCCTCGCCAGCGCGACCAGCGTGCGCGACATATTGGCGACACTGGGCGCGGGGCCGCCCCCCGACCTGCTGATCATCGATTCGATCCAGACGATGCACAGCGATGTTATCGAAAGCGCGCCGGGCACGGTCAGTCAGGTGCGAGCGAGCGCACAGGAGTTGATCCGTTTCGCCAAGAGCAGCGATTGCGCGCTGGTGCTGGTCGGCCATGTGACCAAAGACGGCAGTCTGGCGGGGCCGCGCGTGCTGGAACATATGGTCGACACCGTGCTGGCGTTCGAGGGCGAGCGCAGCCACCAGTATCGCATCCTGCGCGCGGTGAAGAACCGCTTTGGCGGCACCGACGAGATCGGCGTGTTCGCGATGCAGGACACGGGACTGGCCGAGGTGGCAAATCCATCGAGCCTGTTCCTGACCGCACGCGATGCCGCGGTGCCCGGCGCGGTCGTTTTCCCCGCGCTGGAAGGCACCCGGCCCGTGCTGGTCGAGGTTCAGGCGCTGACCGTCCGGCTGGCGAGCGGCGCCACCCCGCGCCGCGCGGTTGTCGGGTGGGACAGCGGGCGACTGGCCATGATCCTCGCGGTGCTGGAGGCACGGTGCGGCCTCGCGCTGGGCAATGCTGAAGTCTATTTGAATGTTGCGGGCGGTTACCGGCTGACCGATCCCGCCGCCGATCTGGCGGTCGCGGCCGCGCTGGTGTCGGCCTTCAGCGAACAGCCGGTCGCCGCCGACTGCGTGCTGTTCGGCGAGGTGGCGCTGTCGGGCGAAATTCGCCCTGTCGCCCATGCCCCGCTTCGGCTGCGCGAGGCGGCGAAGCTGGGCTTCAGTCAGGCGTGGACCCCGGCGCGGCTGGCCCCGGCCGACGGCATCCGGCTGCGCGGTTTCGACCGGCTGGGCGAACTCGTTGACCAGATGCTGTCGCGGGGGTAGCGCCCGGTTAATGGAGACTATGACCTCGCTCGACATGGCCGTGCTGCTGCTGGTGGGTGGCGGTGCGATCCTGGGCTTCATGCGCGGGCTGGTGCAGGAAGTAACCAGCCTGATCGCATGGATCGCGGCGATCCTGGCCGTCCGCCTGTTTCACGCGCCGGTGACAGAGCTGCTGACCGGACAGGTCGGCACGGCGGGCGCAGCGGCGGTGCTGGGTTATGCGCTGTTGTTCGGCGGGGTGTTCCTGCTGGGCAAATGGGCGTCGCGCGCCATGGGCATGCGCGCGCGCGCGTCGTTCGTCGGCGGGGTTGATCGCGGGCTGGGCGCGGGCTTTGGCGCGATCAAGGGCCTGATGGTGGTGACGTTGCTGTTCATGCTTGCCACGCTCATCTATGACATCGGCTTTGGCGGGGATGCGGAGCGGCCCGCGTGGATGACCGAAAGCCGCACTTATCCTGCGCTGTCCGCCACATCGGGCGCACTCAGCAGTGTCATCGCAGAGCGCCGCGCGGCGAGCAAAGCCGAATGAGCGCGCCGCTGTACAATCGTGACATATTGGCGCTGGCCGTGGCGGTTGGTGATCACCCCCGCCTCGCGGTGGCGCAGGTCAGCGGCGAACGGCGCGCACCGCTGTGCGGCAGCCGGGTCGGGCTTGACCTTGATCTGGCCGCTGACGGCACGGTGACGCAGGTGGGCATGGCGGTCGAGGCCTGCGCACTGGGGCAAGCGGCAGCGGCGCTGTTCGCGCGCGGGGCCGCCGGGCGCACTGCAACCGAACTGAGGGCGGCGGATGCAGCGCTGCGCGCATGGCTTGCAGGCGCGTCAGAAACCGCGCCGGAGTGGCCCGGCATTGCGATTCTGGCTCCGGCACGCGCCTATCCCGCGCGGCATGGCGCAATCCAGTTGCCCTTTGCCTTGGCGGCGCAGTTGACGGGCGCAGAGGTGTCGGCATGACCGCGCCGTTGATCCACGCGGCCGGTGCAGGCGAGGGCGCGGCGGCGCTGGCGCTGACCGAAGGCGCGATCCTGCTTGGCGTGGCGACGCTGTTCGTGCTGATCTTTCGCCGCCTCGGCCTGGGCGCGGTGCTGGGCTATATCGTCGCGGGCGCGCTGATCGGCCCTTATGGTTTCGGGCTGGTCGGCGACGGCGAATCAAAACTGGCAATCGCGGAAATCGGCATCGCGCTGCTGCTGTTCCTCGTCGGGCTGGAACTGCATCCCCGCCGCCTGTGGGATTTGCGGCGCGAAATTTTCGGACTGGGCCTGACACAGGTGGTGGTGACCGGGCTGATCCTGGCAGGGCTGGTGTTTCTGACATTGGGTTTCAGTCCGGCGGCGGCGCTCGCCATCGGGCTGCCGCTGGCCCTGTCGTCCACGGCGCAGATCCTGCCGGGGCTGAAAAGCTCGGGCCGGATCAATTCGCCCTATGGGGAGCGGGCCTTTTCGGTCCTGCTGTTTCAGGATCTGTCAATCGTCCCCCTGATCACCATCATCGCCGCCATGTCGCGCGCGCCCGCCGATCCGACCGCGCCGACGGGGGCGCAGATGGCATTTTATACGGTCGGTGCGGTGGTCGGGCTGGTGCTCGCCGGACGCTTTGTCCTGAACCCGCTGCTGCGGCTGGTCGGGCGGCTGGGCGAGCGCGAGCTGTTCGTCATCGTCGGGCTGCTGACTGTGCTGGCGAGCGCCGCCCTGATGCACAGCCTGCATTTGTCGACCGCGCTCGGTGCATTCATCGCGGGCGTGATGCTGGCCGATTCGCCCTATCGGCACGAGATTGAGGCGGATGTGGAGCCGTTCCGCCTGATCCTGCTTGGCCTGTTCTTCGTGGCGGTGGGTATGGTGCTCGACCTTGACGCCGTGCTCGAACGCCCCGGCCTGGTCATCCTGCTCGCACTGGGGCTCGTCGCGGTAAAGGTCGCCGTGCTGACGCTGGCCGCGCGCCTGTTTGGCATCAACTGGAAACAGGCGCTGGGCCTTGGCCTGCTGCTCAGCCAGGGGGGCGAGTTCGGCTTTGTCCTGTTCAACCAGGCGAGCGCCGCGCTGTTGATCGAGCCGGAGGCGGCGAGCCTGTTTAGCGCGGTCGTCACCCTGTCGATGGTGACGACGCCGTTTTTGATGCTGTTCGCACGCGGGCTGGAACTGGCACCCGACCCCGACGACGCCGGGCTGGACGGCCCGGAGCATGCGCCGCGCGGCCGGGCGCTGGTCATCGGCTATGGCCGTTTTGGCCAGATGGTTGCGCAGATGCTGCACGCGGTCGATTGTTCAGTCACGCTGATCGACAAGAAACCGGCGCAGATCGAGTTGTCCGACCGTTTCGACACCAAGGTTTACTATGGCGACGGCCTGCGGCTCGATCTGCTGCACCGCGCCGGGGCGGACGAGGCGCAGCTCATCATTTTCTGCATTGATGACCGCAACATGGGGGCAAAGGAGCTTGAACCCATTATTGCGGCCTTTCCCAACGCGGCGGTATTCGCGCGCGCCTATGATCGCCGCCAGCTGATTGCGCTGCATCCGCTTGAGCTGGCGGGGACGGTCCGCGAAACCTTTGAAAGCTCGATCGCGATGGGGCTTCAGGCGCTTCAGGCGCTGGAGATTTCCGACGAGGAGATCGCGGATGTAGAGGCGGCGCTGCGCCATCTCGACGAAACGCGGCTGGCGGATCAAATCCACAGCGGCGACCTGCGCGCCGGGTTCGAAAAACGCTTTACCGCCGACGACAAGCGGCAGGTCGGCCCCGTGATCGCCGCACTCAGGGCGCGGGCGGATTAGGTTGGGATGACAAGAGATTGTATTGCATGTCGTCGCCCCAGCGAAAGCTGGGGCCTCGGGGAGCCACGTACCGATGCCAGAGATGCCAGCTTTCGCTGCCATGACGAGCGTGGTTTGGATTGGTAATATGCCGCTCCAACGGAATGGGAAACAAGCTGTTGTTGTACCCGGTCCGACAAGCCCAAAGCCGACGGTGCATATGGTTGATTGAGCCTATTCCCGCTCGCTGTCCAGAAACGCCGCGACCCGGTCCAGCGCATAATCGGTGCTGACGAAGCTCTGGCCGATGCCGCGCGTCAGGATCAGCGGGACGGTGCCGCCGCGCGCCTTTTTGTCATGGGCCATATGGCTGGCCAGCGCCGCACCGTCGTCGCTAACCCGCGCGGAGGCAAGGTCGTGGGGCAGGCCCACGGCTGCCAGATGCGCCGCCACCCGCGCCGCATCCGCCGCCGGGCACAGGCCGGCAGCAGCGGAAAAACGATGCGCCAGCGCCATGCCCGCCGCCACCGCCTCACCATGCAAAAGCGCTTCGGAATAGCCCGTGGCGGCCTCCAGCGCGTGGCCGAAAGTGTGGCCAAGGTTGAGCAGCGCGCGCACATCCTGCGTCTCGCGTTCGTCGGCCGCAACGATGCGTGCCTTGGCGGCGACGCTGTGCGCGATCGCATGTTCGCGGGCCGGTTCGTCGCCACCCAGCAGCGCGGGGCCGTTCGCCTCGCACCATGCGAAAAAGGCGGCATCGTCGATCAGGCCATATTTGACCACCTCGGCATAGCCCGCGGCCAGATCGCGGCGCGGCAGGGTGGCGAGCGTCGCGGGGTCGGCAATGACCAGTGCGGGCTGGTGGAAAGCGCCGGCCATATTCTTGCCCGCCGCGATGTTGATCGCGGTCTTGCCCCCGACACTGCTGTCGACCTGCGCCAACAGGGTCGTGGGGATCTGGATGAAGGCGCATCCGCGTTTCACGATGCTGGCGGCAAAACCGACCAGATCGCCGATCACGCCGCCGCCGAGCGCCACCACATGGTCGCTGCGTTCGATGCCGCGGGCGACCAGCCATTCGGTCAGCTGCGCCAGACCCGCCCAGCTCTTGGTCGCCTCGCCCGCGTCGAGCACCAGCACGTCATGAGCGATCTCCGCCGCGTCGAGGGCAACGAGGAGCGTGGGCAGATGCACGTCCGCGACGTTGCGGTCGGTCACCACCGGCACCCAGCGGCGTTTGAGCAGCGGCGCAATTTCCTGCCCGGCATGGGCCAGCGCCCCTGCCGCAATGACGACATCATAGCTGCGCGCACCCAGCGCGACGGTTATGCGGTGCATGTTGTCAGCGCCTTCATGATGGCCTCCACCGTCACCTCGTGCGGGGTGCTGGCGGACGGGACGCGCAGGGGGGCCTGCGCATAGAGCGGATTGCGCACCGCGGCGAGTTCGGTGAGCACCGCGCGCGGGTCTTTCCCGACCAGCAGTGGGCGGGTCTGCCGCCGCGCGACGCGGGCGACCAGCGTTTCGATGTCGGCATCGAGCCACACTGCCAGCGCGTCGCGCAGGATCAGCGCGCGGGTCTCTTCATTGACGAACGCCCCGCCGCCCGTGGCCAGCACGCAGGGCGGCCCGGCAATGATTCGCGCAATAACCCGCCGTTCGCCGTCGCGAAAAGCGGGCTCGCCGAATTTGTCGAAAATTTCGGTGATGCTCATGCCCGCTGCCGTCTCGATCGCTTCGTCGGCGTCGATGAAATCCATGCCCAACCGAGCGGCCAGCCGCCGCCCGACGGTCGATTTTCCCGCGCCCATCAAGCCGATCAGCACCAGCGAGCGCCCACCGGTGGGATGGCTGGCGGCGTCGACGCGGCTTTTCTGGTTTCGCGACATGGTGCGGGCGGCTATACCGCGCACAAACGCGGGAACAAGGGCACGACAAAGATAATGCAGGTCGGGAACAAGCGGTTCATGCTGGCGGCGAGTGCGCTTGCGCTGGTCCTCGTGCTGCCTGTAGTGGCACAGGAATCGCTATTGCCCGAGGGCTTTGGCGATCCCGCTCCGGCGCCGAGTGCGGCACCAACGCCCTCTCCCGCGCCGGGCGCGCGGCCGGGCGGCAATGGCGCGGCATCGTCGGCAGGTTCGGCCACCGCATCCCCATCGTCCACATCGGGCGGCGACGCACCTGCCGAAGGTGATGCTGGCCCTGAAGCCGACGGTGAGGGCGAAGCGCCCGAAGGCGGCATCTTGCGCTATGACCTGCCCCCCGGCGCGCGGCGCTCGCTCGCCAGGATCGGGCCGCTGACACCGGAGACCGGCGGGCTGGCCAGCAATGCCTTTGGCGTGCGCGGCCAATATGCGGCGCGGATCATGGCGGCGACGGAGGCGCCCATCGCCTCGCGCTGGGCCAGCATATTGCTGCGCCGCGCGCTCACCAGTGCCATCGATACCCCGCGCACGATCCATGGCGCCGATCTTGCCGCCGAACGAGCGGCCTTGCTGCTGCGCATGGGCGAGGCCAATGCCGCGCGGCTTGTGGTTCAGGCGGTCGACGCCGATCGCGGTACGCCCCGGCTGGCGCAGGTGGCGATGCAGACAATGCTGGCCAATGCCGATCCCGCCGGGATGTGCCCGTGGACGCAAATTGGGCTAGACCGAACGAAGGATGTGGCGAGCTGGCGGCTCGCCTCTGGCATGTGTGCGGCGCTTAGCAGCGAGCCCGGCCCGGCGGGTTCGGCGGTGGAGCGCGTGCGCAGCAGCGGACGGCTGGCCAATTTCGACATTCTGCTGGCGGAACGCGTGCTGGGCGCGACGCTGACCGGCCGCCGCTCGATCACCATCCAGTGGGACGGAATCGACCGGTTGACGAGCTGGCGGTTCGGGCTTGCTACCGCCGCGGGCATTGCCATTCCCGGATCGCTGCGCAGCGCTGCGGCACCGGAGATGGCGGGGTGGGGGGTGCTTGCCCCGATGACCCCGCCCGACGAGCGGGTGGCATTGGCGGAGCGCGCGGCGCTGTTCGGGGTGCTGTCCGCCGATGCCTATACCGGGCTGGTCGCGGCGGCGGCCGGGGATGAGGCGAACGAGGCGACCAATGCGCTGGCCGATACGCTGCGCACCGTTCACGCGGGCGGCGCGGCGGCGGCCCGGCTGAGCGCGATGCGGAGCTTGTGGGACGGAGCAGCGGACCTGGACCGGCGCTATGCCGCGATGGTGCTGACGGCGCGGGCGGCGGCGGCGCTGCCCCCCGGAACCGACGTGGGCGCCGCTGCGCCGCTGGTGATCGGGTCGATGCTGGCGGGCGGTTATGACCGGAACGCCCAGGCCTGGGCCAATGCCGCGGCCGAGGGTAGCCACGCCTGGGGCCTGCTAGCCGTCGGCCTGCCCCGAGCGCTTACGAACATCGACGCCGGGGCGGTCGACAGTTTTGCGAGTGACGACGACAGCGCCGACCGTGTGCGGTCGCAGTTTCTGGTTGCGGGCCTGGCGGGGCTCGGGCGGCTGAGTGGCAGTGAATTGCAAAGTGCGGCTGGCGATCTCGACATGACGCTGACCACAGAAACGCGCTGGACCCGCGCCATCGACGATGCGGCGGCGCGGGGCGAACCGGGCATGGTGGCGTTGCTGGTCGCGACGGGAATGCAGTCGCGGGACTGGACCAAATTGCCGCCCTATCACCTGTTTCGCATGGTACGGGCGCTCCGCGAGGTTGGGCTGGCGGCAGAGGCGCGGATGCTCGCCGCCGAGGCGCTGGTGCGCGTCTGACCGCGCTGCCCGCCCCGCGCGCCGTTGATGCCGGTGCGGCCGAGCGTTTCCTGGAAATGATGAGCGCGGAGCGCGGTGCGGCGGCGAACACGCTGGCGGCCTATGCCCGCGATCTGGCGCAGGCGAGCCATGCGCTTCCCGCCGGGCTGCTGGCGGCGGACCTCGATGCGCTGCGTACCCTGCTCGCGGGCTGGCAGGCGCTGGCGGCTAGCAGCGCCGCGCGCAAGATTTCGGCGCTACGCCAATTCTATGCCTTTGCCCTCGAGGATGGCGCGCGTGCAGACAATCCCGCCGCCGCGCTGGCCCGCCCGACCCCGCGTCGCCCGCTGCCGCGTGTGCTGACGCACGGCGACGTCGCGGCATTGTTCGCACGGCTGGCCGAACGCGGCACCGCCCGTGCGGCGGACGTGCGCCTGTTGCTGCTGATCGAGCTTCTTTATGGATCGGGGCTGCGGGCCAGCGAGCTGGTCAGCCTGCCGCGCCGCGCGGTCATGCCGGGCCGGGAGTATCTGATCGTGCGGGGCAAAGGGGGCAAGGAGCGGCTGGTGCCGCTGTCGGCGCGGGCGATGGGGGCCGCCGCGCGCTGGCTGCCACATGTGCCCGTCGCATCACAATGGCTGTTCCCGTCGGGCAAGGCGCATTTGACCCGCGTGCGCCTGTTTCAGCTGATCCGCGCGCTGGCGGCCGAAGCGGGAATCGATCCGGCGGCAGTCAGCCCGCATGTCCTGCGCCACGCCTTTGCCACCCATTTGCTGGAGGGCGGAGCCGACCTGCGCGCGCTGCAACTGCTGCTGGGTCATGCCGACATCGCCACGACCGAAATCTATACCCATGTCGACAGCGCCCGGCTGGTCGAACTGGTCAACCGCCGCCATCCACTGGCGCATATGGGCTTTGCCGCGATTGACGGCGCGGCGGCGACGCCGTAACCGCTCCGCCGATGGTAGCCTATCTCGATTTTGAAAAGCAGGTCGCGGCGCTCGACACGCAAATTGCCGAGCTGCGCGACATGGGGGATGATCCTTCGCTCGACATCGACGGCGAGGTCGCGCGGCTGGAGGCGAAATCGGCAAAGCTGCTCGCCGACATCTACGCCCGGCTGACCCCGTGGCAAAAGACGCAGGTCGCCCGCCACCCCGACCGCCCGCACTTCAAACATTATGTGGCAGGCCTGTTCGACGAATGGATGCCGCTGGCTGGCGATCGCAATTTTGGTGATGATCAGGCGATCATTGGCGGTCTCGCGATGTTGCGTGGCCGCCGGGTCTTGGTGATCGGCCACGAGAAGGGCGACGATACTGCCAGCCGCCTCAAGCATAATTTCGGCATGGGCAAGCCGGAGGGGTATCGCAAGGCCATTCGCTTGATGCAGCTCGCCGATCGCTTCGGCCTGCCCGTGGTGACGCTGGTCGATACCTCCGGCGCCTTTCCTGGCGTGCAGGCAGAAGAGCGCGGGCAGGCAGAGGCTATCGCGCGTTCGACCGAACAATGTCTGGCGCTTGGTGTGCCGATGGTCGCCGCGATCGTGGGCGAGGGCGGATCGGGCGGCGCCATCGCGCTTGCGGCCGCCAACCGGGTGCTGATGTTCGAACATGCGGTCTATTCGGTGATCTCGCCCGAGGGCTGTGCCTCGATCCTGTGGCGCACGGCGGATAAGGCGGCGGATGCGGCGACGGCGATGAAGGTGACGGCGGCGGATCTGTTGGAGCTGAAAGTCATCGACCGTATTGTCCCCGAACCCGTCGGCGGTGCCCACCGGGCGCCTGACGCAGCCATCCGCGCGCTGGGCGATGCGATCGAACGCGAACTGGGCGAGCTGAGCGGCATCAGCGGCGACGCCCTGCGCACCGCGCGCGAGGACAAGTTTCTGGCGATGGGGCGGGTTTGAGCCGTCCCCCTTTACCCCGTCTGCCCTTCGACAGGCTCAGGGCAGGCCAGGGTAGAGGATTTTCGATGAAATGGGCCTCCTGTCCATAAGCGGCAAAGTCCATCTTTGCCGTGGTCTGATGGAACCTGCCATGCCATCATGGGTTAAAGCCGCAAATCGGGGAGGAACCAGAATGACCGTCATGCTTCGCCGCACTGTCGCAGGATTGGCCGCCACCGGCGCACTGGCGCTGGGCACCATTGCACTGATGTCGCCAATGGCCACCGCGCAGTCGGTCAAACTGGCCAAGATCAAAACCGCGACGACGATCTCCACCGCCGACAAGCGGCAGGGTGCAGAGGCGCATCCCCAATTGATGGCGGAGTTTGGCGGCACCTATAACGGGCCGCAGGCGGCCTATGTGACGCGGGTGGGCCAGAATATCGCGCTGCAATCGGGGCTTTCCAATGCCCGGACGGACTTTACGGTCACGCTGCTCAATTCGCCGGTGAACAACGCGTTCGCGATCCCGGGCGGCTATGTCTATGTCACGCGTCAGCTGCTGGCGCTCATGAATGACGAGGCGGAGCTGGCGGGTGTGCTGGGCCATGAGGTCGGCCATGTCGCTGCGCGTCATAGCAAAAGGCGGCAAAGCGCCGCGACGCGCAACGCGATATTGGGCGTGCTCGGCACTGTTCTGGGCGGGGTAATTGGCGACAACGGAGGTCTGCTTGGCGGGCTCGGCGGCCTGCTGCAGAATAATTCGATGCAGGCGGCGCAGTTAGCCACACTGGGATTCTCGCGCCGGCAGGAACTGGAGGCAGATCAGCTCGGCGCACAATATCTGGTAAAGGCGGGCTATGACCCCGCGGCGCTGGCAAGCATGCTGGCGAGCCTGGCCAACCAGACCGCGCTGGATGCCCGTGTGGCGGGGCGCGATGCGCGCAGCACTCCGGCGTGGGCAAGCACCCACCCCGACCCTGCCTCGCGCGTTCAGCGTGCGGCGGCACTGGCGCGTCAGATCAACGGGACGCGCGGCGGACAGCGGGGAGCAGCGGCCTTCATCGCCGCCATTGATGGGGTGATGTATGCCGACGACCCGAAGGAAGGGGTGATCGAGGGCAACGAGTTTCTTCACCCTGACTTGTCGTTGCGTTTTGCGGTGCCCGCCGGTTTTGGAATGCAGAACGGGGCGACAGCGGTAACGATCGCTGGCACCGGCGGTCAGGCGCAGTTTACGCTTGCCCCTTATGCTGGCGATATGGCGGCCTATATCGATGCGGCCTTCAAAAAACTGGGCGGCGACACCCGCATTCCCTATGGCGAGGTGCGGCGCACGACGGTCAACGGCCTGCCGGCGGCCTATGCCAGCGCGACGGTGAACAGCCAGTCGGGGCAGGTTGAGGTCACCGTCTTTGCTTATGAATTTGCGCGTGACCGCGCCTATCATTTTGTCGCGCTTACCGAGGCAGGGCGGATGCGGACCTTTGATCCACTGTTCGCCAGCCTGCGCCGGATGACGGATGCAGAGGCGCGGGCGGTGCGGCCGCGCAAGATCGATGTGGTGACAGTGGGCCGGGGCGACACGGTGGCCAGCCTGGCCAGCCGCATGGCGTTCACCACCTATCAGGCGGACCGCTTTCGTGTGCTCAACGGGCTGGCGGCCAATGCTGAGGTGCGACCGGGCCAGAAAGTCAAGCTGGTCGTTTACGGCAACCGCTGATGCCAAAATGAAAAGGGGCGCCGGTTTCCCGACGCCCCTTCGCATTTACAGCCGGCGGACGCAAAGGCCCCCGCCAGCAGCAGCAACACTTACTTCATGTTGCTGCTGACCTTGTTGAAGGTGTTCTGCACGCCCGAACCAACAGCGCCCATCGCGGTGATGCCAGCGACGGCGATCAGAGCGGCGATCAGGCCATATTCAATGGCGGTGGCGGCTTTGGTGTCGCGAGCGAACTTCTTGAAAAACTTCATGACTGGTCTCCTAATTCCGTAACTTCACTTACCCGGTTGAAGCACTGGTCAGCTCCAACTTTCTTCACATTAGACCGCAGAGGTTTTGAAATTCTTAACGGCGGCTCATGTGATGTTTTTCGGTACTTGTCCCGTTACAGGACAGCGGCCGATTTCGATGAAACATTGTTCCACATGCCATTGGTCTTGTCCGAAACCTGGCCGATGGCGCCCATGGAGGCGAGGAAGATCAGCGCCAGGATCAGCCCATATTCGACGGCAGTGGCGGCGCGCGTGCAGCGCCGAAGCTCTTGCAGTTTTTTCATAGTGCCGCCCTGGTCCAAGCGATTACAGTAAGGCGATAAGAATAAGTCACGAAAGGTTAAGAAATTGGGTGAGGCAGTGGCGATAAAATCACAGGGTGATTGGTTGACCGTTGTCGCCGCGGCACTGGTCGATGCCGATGGCCGGGTGTTGGTTCAGCAACGTCCACACGGCGGGCCAATGGCAGGCCTGTGGGAGTTTCCAGGCGGCAAGGTTGAACCTGGGGAAACACCAGAGGCCGCGCTGATCCGCGAACTGGCAGAAGAGCTGGGCATTAATGTTGAGGCCGCGTGCCTTGCCCCAGCCTGTTTCGCCAGCGAACCGCTGGACGGACGTCATTTGCTCCTCCTGCTTTATGTCTGTCGTAAATGGCAGGGGGTGCCCGAGGCCCAGCATGCCAGTGCCTTGCAATGGCTCCGCCCGGCGCAACTTTACAGCCTCGCGATGCCGCCTGCCGATCGTCCGCTCCTGGGCTTGCTTGATGCGCTGCTGTAAGGAAAGAACAGCATTATGATTCCAAGCGCGATGAAAACGCACGATGCAATACGTATGCGCGTTGCATTGCTGCGTATCATCCGCCACTGCACCGCCGTTTGCTGGCGAAAGGAATCCGCGTGGCCGTAGCGACCGAAACCATCATCATCTTCGGCGCAACTGGCGATCTGGCCCAGCGGATGCTGTTCCCCTCGCTCTATAATCTGCACAGCGACGGCCTGCTTGATCCGGCACTGACGATTGTCGGGTCGGGGCGCTCGGTGATGGACAGCGATGCATTCCGCGTGCACGTCCGCGTGGCGCTGGCCAGCTATTGTACCGCCGACGAAGCGGATAATGACAAGATGCTGGCCGGATTCCTCAACCGCGTTGAATATTGTCCGGTCGATGTTGGTGCGGGGACGGGGTTCGAGGCGCTGGCCGAGCAGCTGGGCGAACGGCGCGGCCGGCCGCTCGGCGTGTATTTGTCGACTCCGCCCTCGCTGTTCGGGCCAATCGCGACGCAGCTCGGCCGCGTCGGCATCGCCTGTTCCGATTGCCGCATCGCCATGGAAAAGCCCATCGGCACCGACCTTGCCACATCGCAGCAGGTCAATGCCGAAGTCGCGGCGGTGTTCGCCGAGGACCGGGTGTTCCGCATCGACCATTATCTGGGCAAGGAAACGGTTCAGAATCTGTTGGCGCTGCGTTTTGCCAATGCGCTGTTCGAACCGCTGTGGAATGCAAACGCGATCGAGCATGTCCAGATTACCGTGGCGGAAACGGTCGGGTTGGAAGGGCGGGTGTCCTATTATGACGGGGTCGGCGCGCTGAAGGACATGGTCCAGAACCATATGCTTCAGTTGCTTGCCATTATCGCGATGGAACCACCCGCCAGCGTTTCGGCCACGGCGGTGCGCGATGAAAAGGTCAAGCTGCTGCGCTCCTTGCGCAAGCTGACGGCGTCGGATGTCGAGGCGCACAGCGTCAAAGGCCAATATGTGAGCGGTGCCGTGGGTGGCGCTGCGGTCGCGGGCTATGCCGACGAACTGGGCGGCGCGTCGAAAACCGAGACCTTTGTCGCGATCAAGGCCTATATCGACAATTGGCGCTGGAAGGGCGTGCCCTTTTACCTGCGCACCGGCAAGCGCATGCCGCAGCGCCGGTCGGAGGTGCTGATCCAGTTCAAGCCCGTGCCGCACAACATCTTTGCACGGGTCGGGGCTGGGCGGTTAAACGCCAACCGGATGATAATCAACCTGCAACCCGAAGAGAATATCCGCCTGACCGTGATGGCGAAGCAGCCGGGGCTGGACCGCGACGGTGTGCGGCTCAAGGAAGTGCCGCTCGACGTGTCATTGTCCGCCAGCCTCGATGCCGGGCGGCGGCGGATTGCTTATGAACGGTTGCTGCTTGATTTTATCGTCGGCGACCAGACATTGTTTGTGCGGCGTGACGAGGTGGAGGCGCAGTGGCAATGGGTCGATTCGATCCGCGATGCTTGGGCCGCCGTCGATCTGGCGCCGCAGCATTATACGGCGGGCAGTTGGGGTCCTTCTGCCGCGGTCGCGCTGATCGAGCGGGATGGGGCGAGCTGGCACGATTGAGAAAATAGCGGATTGAATCAAACCCCGTTCGCCCTCAGCTTGTCGATGGCGGAAAGAGAGAGGGGCGGTCCTTCGGCAAGCCCAGGACAGACGGATTTTTTTAGATATGGTTCAGCTCCACCCCACCATTGCCGCCGTCACCGACCGGATCATCGAGCGCAGCGCCGCGCCGCGCCGCCGCTATCTGGACTTGATGGACGAACAGCGCGAACGCGGCACCAATCGCGGCAACCTGAGCTGCGGCAATCTGGCCCATGCGTTTGCAGCGGCGGGGGAGGACAAGCCCGTCATCCGCGCGGGCGGAGCGATGAACATCGGCATCGTCACCAGTTACAACGACATGCTGTCGGCGCATCATCCCTATGCCCGCTATCCTGACCAGATCAAATTGTTCGCGCGTGAGGTGGGCGCAACGGCGCAGGTCGCGGGCGGTGTTCCCGCGATGTGTGACGGGGTGACACAGGGTCAGGCGGGCATGGACCTGTCGCTGTTCAGCCGAGACAATATCGCGCAGGGCACGGCCATTGCGATGAGCCATGCGATGTTCGAAGGCGCACTGTTGCTGGGCATTTGCGACAAGATCGTGCCTGGGCTGTTGATCGGCGCGCTGCGATTCGGGCATGTGCCGACGATATTGGTGCCGGGCGGGCCGATGCCGTCGGGACTGGCCAATAAGGAAAAGGTCCGCGTGCGCCAGCTTTACGCGCAGGGGCTGGCCAGCAAGGACGAGCTGCTGGAGGCGGAGGCGGCCTCCTATCACAGTTCGGGCACCTGCACCTTTTATGGCACCGCCAATTCGAACCAGATGATGATGGAGATAATGGGCCTGCATGTCCCCGCCAGCGCCTTCGTCAATCCGGGCACGAAACTGCGCCAGGAACTGACGCGCGCGGCGGTCCACCGGGTTGCCGCCATCGGCTGGGACGGCGATGACTACCGCCCCTTGAGCCAGTGCGTCGACGAACGGGCGGTCGTCAACGCAGTGATCGGCCTGCTGGCGACCGGCGGATCGACCAATCATGCGATCCATATCCCCGCCATTGCGCGCGCGGCGGGGATCATGATCGACTGGGAGGATATGGACCGGCTGTCGTCCGTGGTGCCACTGCTCGCGCGCGTTTATCCCAACGGTGCGGGGGATGTGAACAATTTCCATGCAGCGGGCGGCATCGGCTTTGTCATCCGTGAGCTGCTGGATGCAGGCCTGCTGCACGGCGACATCATGACCGTCGGCGGCACGTTGGCCGATTATGCGAGTGAGCCGGTGATGGCGGGCGACCGCGTGGAGTGGCAGCCCGCGCCCGCCGTCTCGCGCGACGACACCATGCTGCGCCCGGCTTCCGCGCCGTTTAGCCCCGATGGCGGGATGCGCCTGCTGATGGGCAACCTGGGGCGCGCGGTCATCAAGACGAGCGCGGTTGAGGAGAGCCGCTGGACGATCGAGGCGCCGTGCCGGATCTTTGCCGAACAAAATGATGCGCTGCTCGCGTTCAAGGCGGGTGAACTCGACCGTGATGTCGTGGTCGTGATCCGGTTTCAGGGGCCCCGCGCCAACGGCATGCCCGAACTGCACAAGCTGACCCCGGCGCTGGGTGTGTTGCAGGACAAGGGGTATAAAGTCGCGATGCTGACCGATGGGCGCATGTCGGGGGCGAGCGGCAAGGTGCCCGCCGCCATCCACCTGTCGCCCGAGGCGCTGGGCGGCGGTCCGCTCGCGCGCCTGATGGACGGCGATGTCGTGCGCATCTGCGCCCGCGATGGCAGCGTTACCGCGCTGGTCGACCCGGCAGTATGGGCGGCGCGCATGCCCGCGGAGGCTCCGCCGCCCGCGCTCGGTGTGGGCCGCGAGCTGTTCGCGCTGTTCCGCCTGCACGCCGACGAGGCGGAGAAGGGCGGGTCAGCCATGCTCGCCGCGATGGAAACAGTCAGTTGAACCCACCCCGTCCGCTCTGAGCTTGTCAAAGCGCCGTTCTTTCTTCGGCGATGGTCAAGAAAAGGACAGCCCTTCGACAAGCTCAGGGCGAACGGTTTAATCGAAGAATCGGAGCACCCCATGACCATCGACCAAATCATGCGCACCGCCCCCGTCATTCCGGTGATCGTCATCGACGATGCCCGCGATGCCGTGCCGATGGCGGAGGCGCTGGTGGCGGGGGGGCTGTGCGTGCTGGAGGTTACACTGCGTACCCCCGCTGCGCTGGAAGCCATGCGGGCGATGAAGTCGGTTGCTGGTGCGATTGTCGGCGCGGGCACGGTGCTCAACCCCGCGATGCTGGCTGAGGCGGAGGCGGCGGGGGCCGAATTCATCGTGTCGCCCGGCCTGACCGAACCTCTGGGCCGCGCCGCGCTGGCGAGCGGCATCCCCTTTCTGCCCGGCACCGCCAATGCGGGCGACATCATGCGCGGCATGGACATGGGCCTGTCGCGTTTCAAATTTTTTCCCGCGATGGCAGCGGGCGGCCTGCCCGCCCTGAAATCTCTGGCCGCGCCCTTTGGCGAGGCGCGCTTTTGCCCCACGGGCGGCATCAGCCTGACCACCGCGCCGGAATGGCTGGCGCATCCTGCAGTGCTGTGCGTGGGGGGCAGCTGGGTGGTGCCTGCCGGCCCACTTGATCCTGCGCGGGTCGAGGCGTTGGCGCGCGAAGCGGCGGGGCTGGGCATCGCGGGTTAACCCCCCTTTCCAAGTTCGCCGATTCTTGCCACTGTCGCATGAATAACAAAGGACGAGAGGGGAACCGGGTGGCGGGCTCGCAAAAACATCTGGAGGAGGTACTGGCCTCCGAACCCGGCGCGCATATCGGCGCGCTGTTCGATTTCGATGGCACGCTGACCACGGTCGAGACCTTCCCGCTGTTCGT
>ERZ1066122.943-NODE-943-length-26619-cov-24.744504_pt1 | contig 26619 bp, 21 predicted proteins | sample MGYA00382769_ERZ1066122 | MGnify/ENA primary metagenome ERZ1066122 (study PRJEB33369, sample SAMEA5778352) | biofilm metagenome | biome: Industrial cooling water; feature: Water cooling tower basin; material: Biofilm | place: United Arab Emirates | collected... | reverse complement strand
GAGCAGGGGATTGAAAATCCCCGTGTCGGGGGTTCGATTCCCTCCCCGGCCACCAGATCGCGGCTTCGGTTCGTTCCAGACAGCCCGAAGCCCAAAAAACCCGCGGAAACGCGGGTTTTTTGTTGCCAGGCATCCGGCGCCGCAGGCATGCGCCCGGCTCACCGGATGTGTTGGATATGCCCCGGGCAGGGCGGGTCGAGCGCGCTCAGCTGCGCATGGGCGAGATCAGCGCCACGGCGGCCAGGAAGATCAGCCACGGGGTCACGCCGACGAGCCACCGCCGCCAGCGCGGGCGTCCATGCAGTGTGGGGGCAGCGGCCTGGGCGGTTCGATTCATGGCATGACAGGGGGAAGTGGGGGAAAGATGGAACTGGAGGGCAGCGTCAGCCGCTCGAACGCAACCGACGGCGGGGTGTCAACGTCCGGACGAGAGGACAGTGCACAGGGGCAAGAGAGACGCCCTGCGGTGCGGACGCGGAGATGGAGCGGGAATTGCTGCAGCGCGGCGAATGCTAACCCCCTGATTTGAAAATGTGTCCTGTCTGAACTGACAGGGTGGGAGCCGATTCAGCTTGATCCCGGGACGGCAGAGGCAGGCATCGATGCGATCCTCGGCGGCGGTCGCGGAGCGGCGCAGCCCACGATGCGCAGCCGCCCCGCTCCCGGCCGCCAGGCCATGGACGGAGGCGTCATCGCGGGCCGCCCCCGTCGACCGGCTATGATCGAGCGCCCGCCGCAATCCGCGGCCGCTCCGGAGGTCGCATGCGTCTCCTTCCCTGGCTGGTGTTCTGCCTGCTTGCATCGCCGATACTCGCCCTCCCCGGCACCGCCCGCGCGGCGGACGTGCAGGCGGTGGAGGCGTTGGACATCACCCGCTACGCCGGCACGTGGCACGAGATCGCCCGGCTGCCGGTGTTCTTCCAGCGCAAGTGCGCGACGGAGATCACGGCGCAGTACACGCTGCAGGACGACGGCACGCTGGGCGTGCGCAACAGCTGCCGCAACGACGAGGGCAAGCTGGAGGTGGCCGATGGCGTGGCGAAGCGCGACCCCGCGCATCCCGGACGGCTGGAGGTGCGTTTCGCGCCCGACTGGCTGTCCTGGCTGCCGTTCACCTGGGCCGACTACTGGGTGATCGCGGTGGATCCCGATTACCAGTGGGCGATGGTGGGCGAGCCGGGCCGGGACTATCTGTGGATCCTCGCGCGCACGCCGAGCCTGCCGGCGGAGCGGCTGTCGGCGCTGAAGCGCGAAGCCGAAGGCATGGGGTATTCCCTCGAAACCCTGATCGTGAACGCCCCCGGCGCCGCGCCTTCCGACGCCACCCCGGACTGACCCGCTTCGGGCGACCCACAGCCGCATCCGCGGCAGCCCCCCCATCGACCTGCATCCGCCTGGATGGCGCCCGGCCTGGCCATCCTGCCGGCACCGCACCTGCCGCAGCCGGACAGTACGCGCTAGTATGGTCGCCCTGCCCGGGGCGCTCCGGCCCGCATTCCAAACGCCACAGGAGAGTTTCGACGATGCGATTCCCACCGACCCGACGCCTCCGGACCGGCGGCACCCCGCAGGATGCGGTCTGGCTCATGCGCGTACTGTTGGCAGCAGGTGTCCTCAGCCTGCTCGCCGCCTGCACCGGGGGCCCGGTCAAGCGCGTGTCCGAGCCCACGGCCGCGATCCAGGAGCTGGAAGTGCGCGCCGACGGCAGCTGGCGCGTCGCCCTGCGGCTGCAGAACTACAGCAGCGTGCCGATGCGCTTCGAACGCGCCGCCCTGCAGCTGGAGGTGGACGGGATCGATGCCGGCCGTCTGACGGCCACGCCGCAGATCGATATCGGCCCGGAATCGGCGGACACCGCGATGGTGGAGTTCGCCCCGACCGCCCAGGCGCGGATCGCGGTGACGACCGCCCTGGCCGAAGGCCGCTCCCTGCCCTACGTGCTGGAGGGCGACATCGCCGCCTCCGCCCGCGAAGGCCGCAGCCGCGACTACCAGGTCAGGCGCCGCAGCGCCCTCAACCCGGTGCCCGGCCTGCCGGGAGTGCTGAGATAGGGTGCGCGCCGCGGACCTGGCCCGCTTCGCGAGGCGTCCGGCGCATCACACCGTGCCAGCGCCTGCTGCATCCAGCCACGACAGCGAACGTCCGTACCGGTTCCACCCATCGACCACGCAGGCCACCCGTCTTCGCCCCCGGGATGACAGCGCGCAAATGACAGCGCGCAAGCGCATGCGACCTCCGCACACGTCGATGGCATGGTGTTCCGAGCGGCCGACGCAGCACCCGCACTCGACGCCCGACTTCCGTCATCCCGCACACCGACACACATCCCCGACTCCTCAATCCCGAATCCCGGACCATGAACACCTATAAAGCCCCGCTCACCGACCTTCGTTTCGCCCTGTTCGACGTGCTGGACGCCGAATCCACCTTCGCCCGCCTCGGCTTTTCCGATGCCAACCGCGAACTGGTGGACGCCGTGCTCGAGGAAAGCGCGCGCTTCTCCGAAACCGTGATCGCGCCGCTCAACAGGACCGGCGACCAGGTGGGCGCGGTCTACGACAAGGCCACCGGCAAGGTGACCACGCCCCCGGGCTTCAAGGAGGCCTATGCACAGTTCGCCGAAGGCGGCTGGAGCGGGCTGGAGGCGCCGACCGAATTCGGCGGCCAGGGCATGCCCTACACCCTCGGGGGCGCGATGAAGGAAATGCTGCACGCCTCCAATCTGGCGTGGGCGAACTTTCCGCTGCTCTCGCATGGCGCCATCGATGCCCTGCTCCAGCACGGCGCGGAGTGGCAGCAGCAGATCTTCCTGCCGCCGATGGTCGAAGGCCGCTGGACCGGCACCATGTGCCTGACCGAGCCGCACTGCGGCAGCGACCTGGGCCTGCTGAAGACCCGTGCCGAACCGCTGGAAGACGGCAGCTACGCCATCACCGGCACCAAGATCTTCATCACCGCCGGCGAGCACGATTTCACCGACAACATCGTGCACCTGGTGCTGGCGCGCCTGCCCGACGCGCCGGCCGGCAGCCGCGGCATCTCGATGTTCATCGTGCCCAAGGTCAAGGTGAACGCCGACGGTTCGCTGGGCGAGGCCAATGCGGTGCGCTGCGGCGCGATCGAGCACAAGATGGGCATCCACGCCTCGGCCACCTGCGTGATGAATTTCGACGGCGCGATCGGCACCCTGATCGGCGAGCCGCACAAGGGCCTGATGGCGATGTTCACCATGATGAACGGCGCGCGTCTTTCGGTCGGTCTGCAGGGCCTGGGCCTGTCGGAGCGTGCCTACCAGAATGCGCTGCGCTACAGCCGTGAACGGCTGCAGATGCGTGCGCTGTCCGGCGCCAAACTGCCGGAAAAACCGGCGGATCCGATCATCGTCCACCCCGACGTGCGGCGCATGCTGCTGACACAGAAGGCGCTCGTCGAGGGCGGCCGCCTGCTCGGGCTGCAGGCGTATCTGGCGCTGGACACCGCCGAGCACAGCACGGACGACGCCGAACGCGAACAGGCCGACGCGCTGCTCGGTTTCCTGACCCCCATCGTCAAGGCCTGTCTCACCGAGTGGGGCGTGGAATGCACCTACCACGCGCTGCAGTGCTTCGGCGGCCACGGCTACATCGCCGAATGGGGCATTGAACAGCTGGCGCGCGATGCGCGCATCACCACGCTCTATGAAGGCACCACCGGCATCCAGGCGCTGGACCTGATGGGCCGCAAGACCATGCAGCTCAAGGGTGCGGGCCTGAAAGTGTTCCTCGGACAGGTGGAGGCCTTCTGCAGGGCCGAGGCCGGCAATGCGGCGCTGGCGGAATTCGTCGGCCCGCTGGCCGAGCTGGCGCAGGAATGGGGCCGGATCACCCGCGAGATCGGCCAGCGCGCGGCGGGCGACGCCGAGGAAGTCGGCGCCGCTGCCTGGGATTACCTGTTCTACTCCGGCTATGCCTGCCTGGCCTACTGGTGGGCGCGCAGCGTGGCGGCGGCGGACGCATCCGCGCATCCGCAGGCATTCAAGGACGCCAAGCGCGAGACCGCACGGTTCTATTTCGCACGGATCCTGCCGCGCACGCGCACGCATGCGCTGTCGATCGCCAGCGGCGCCGCGCCGCTGATGGCGCTGGACGCGGACGCGTTCGACGCCTGATCGCGTTCCACTGTCGGGCCCGCCGACCGGCCCCGACCTCAGCGGTCGGGGCGTCGGCCGCCCTGTGGACGGCGCGACGAAGCGTCTGCCAACCCGACGCCATCCCTCTGGCCGGCCTTTACCACGGCCCTCATCGGCACGCAGCGGGCCGCGAGCGGTACACAAACTGTCGCCGATCGCGTATAAGCTGGTGTCCCCATGAAGGACACCCGCTCGCTCGGCAGTCCCACGGCCCGCCTGGAATCAGGCGAGGTTCCCCGTCTGCGGATCGCGGCCTCGCAGGCCGCATCACCGGCGGCAGTTTCCGCCCAGACCGGCGCAGGCCCCTACCGCCTCGACAGCATCCGCCTGCTCTCGCTCGACGCGCACGGCCGCGTACTCGACTGGATCAGCTGGCAGGATGCCGCCTGTCTCTACGCGCGCGATGCCGTCGCCTGGACGCTGGGCGAGCCCTGCGCCACGGTGCATGGCGGCCTGTGCCGCGCCACCGGCCGCCAAAGCCTGCTCGATCTGCACCCGATCATCGCCGCCCGCGGCCAGGCCCGCGCGCATGCGCTCGATCCCACGCCGACGCTCACCAACGCGGCGCTGTTCGCTCGCGACCAGCATCTGTGCCTGTACTGCGGCAAGCAGTTCAGCCGGCAGAGCCTGACCCGCGATCACGTGATGCCGCTCTCGCGCGGCGGCCGCGACACGTGGGTGAACGTGGTTGCCGCATGTTTCCAGTGCAATTCGCGCAAGGGCGGGCGCACCCCGCAGCAGGCATCGATGCCGCTGCTGGCCATCCCCTACCGCCCGAGCTGGGTGGAGCATCTGATCCTGTCGAACCGCAACATCCTCGCGGACCAGATGGCGTTCCTGAAGACCCATCTGCCGCGCAACCCACGCGAACGCGACCGCCAGCACTGAGCGGGTTCCGGTGCGGCGCAGCATGTTGCGGCGTCGATCCATGACCGCGGCCCGCGACGAGTGCGACTGCCGACACAGAACCCTCCGCCGATCCGGCCGCCTGCGCCCGATGTGACGAAACGCGCCAGATTCCGCCGCGCTGCGCGCGTTGACGTGCGCAAGAGGCATGGCCGACACTTGGGAGTCGCCCCACTTCCGAACCGCGATCATGGCGCTCACGCTCGGCTTCACCGGCATGGACCAGTCCACCGAGACATCGCTGCGCTCGGTGTTCTCCGATGCGAATGCGCGGGTCGGCCATTGGGTACTGGTCAACGAAAGCGACGCGCAGTTCGTCGTGGTCGACATGGACAGCATGTACGGCCCGATGAGCTGGCTGCGGCTGCATGCGTCCGGCAAGCACGTGATCGGCTTCACCAGCGCGCCGCGCACGCAGGCGGATTACCGTCTGGGCCGCCCGGCCGACATGGCGCAGATGGCGGAATTGTTGCGGAGCATCGCCATCGAACAGGGCATCGAGGTCGGCGCCGCGCCTGTCGCCGCCGCCCCCGCGTCAGCCGCGGCGTCAGCCCCCGCACCTGCACCAGCCCCGGCACCGCCGTCCCCCGCTGCCGCGTCGATGCCGCCCCCGGCACCACCGGTGGCCGCACAACCCGCACCGCCGCCTGTCATGCCGCCTGCGATGCCTCCGGCGGCACCGGTGCCGCCGCCGGCACAGGCGCCGGTCGCGCAGGCTCCGGTGGCACCTCCGGTGGCCGCACCCACTCCGCCACCCGCTCCGGCTCCGGCCGACGCCCCGCCGCCGTCGTCGGGGGCGGGGCTGGTCGACTGGCTGCGGCCGGGCGCCCTCAGCGGGCGTGCCCGCCTGCAGCGCGGCAAAGCGCCGGCGCTGCTCATCGACTTCATCGGCCGCCAGTACTTCGGCCCGGCCACGCTCAAGCCGCTGAGCCCGTATTTCGAGTCGCAGATCGCCATGCGCGAGTTCGAGCAGTTGGACGACGCCGGCTGGCAGACCGCCATCGGCGCCCTGGGCGAACCGCAGTCGATGACCCGCCTGCTCTGGCTGGGTGGACTGCTGGCCGGCGGCGGCAAGCTGCTGCCCGGCCTGGATCCGGGCGGGCGCTTCATCCTGAACAAATGGCCGCAGACCGAACGCGAATATCCGCGGCATTTCCGCATCGCCACCGTGATGATGAAGGGCCCGCAGACCATCGCCGAGATCGCCGCGGGCAGCGGTTCGTCCGCGGAGGATGTGGCCGACTTCATCAACGCCAACCTGTCCACCGGCTTCGCCGAGCCGGCGCCGGGCGGCGGCGGCGGCCTGCTGGGTCGCCTGCGCGGCACGCGCTGAGGCCCCGTCCGGGCCGGGCGTCCGGGCACACTGCCGGACCGGGGCCGGGCAAGCCCTGCATTCCTTGCCGAGCCATGGCCCGCAGGGGGACAATAGCCGGATGATCGCCTCCGGCCTCGCCTCGCCCATCGACAGCGCACGCTACCCGCGACTGTCGCGCATCCAGACTCCTGCCGACCTGCGCACGTTCGACGTCTCCGAACTGGGCGCCATCGCCGACGAACTACGCGCCTACCTCATCGAATCGGTGGGCAAGAGCGGCGGCCACTTCGGCGCCGGGCTCGGCGTGATCGAGCTCACCGTCGCCTTGCACTACCTCTACGACACCCCGGACGACCGCATCGTCTGGGACGTGGGTCACCAGACCTACCCGCACAAGATCCTCACCGGCCGCCGCGACGTGATCCACACCGTCAAGCAGCAGGGCGGCGTCTCGCCTTTCCCCAAGCGCGAGGAAAGCGAGTACGACACCTTCGGGGTGGGCCATTCCTCCACCTCGATCTCGGCCGCACTGGGCATGGCCATCGCCGCGAAGCGTGCCGGCCACGACCGGCGCATGGTCGCCGTGATCGGCGACGGCGCGATGACCGCCGGCATGGCGTACGAGGCGCTGAACCACGCCGGCGGCATGGACGAGGAGCCCGACCTGCTGGTCATCCTCAACGACAACCAGATGTCGATCAGCGAGAACGTCGGCGGGCTGACCAAGATGCTCGGCCGGCTCACCGGCAGCCGCACGCTCAACGCGCTGCGCGAGGGCGGCAAGAAGCTGCTCGGCGACAAGCGCCGCCCGGCCGCGCGCTTCATGCGCCGCTGGGAAGAGCACTGGAAGGGCATGTTCGTGCCGTCCACGCTGTTCGAGGAAATGGGCTTCCATTACACCGGCCCGCTCGACGGCCACGACATCGGCGACCTCGTCGCCACGCTCAAGACCCTGAAGACCCTGCGCGGCCCGCAGCTGCTGCACATCATCACCACCAAGGGCAAGGGCTACGAGTTGGCCGAGGGCGACCAGATCGGCTACCACGCGGTCTCGCCGTTCGACCCCGAGAAGGGCGTGGTCGCCAAGGCCGGCGCCAAGAAGCCCACCTACACCGACGTGTTCGGCGACTGGCTGTGCGACATGGCCGCCGCCGACCCGCTGCTGCTGGGCATCACCCCGGCGATGCGCGAGGGCTCGGGGCTGGTGCGTTTCAGCAGGGAGTATCCCGACCGCTATTTCGATGTCGCCATCGCCGAGCAGCACGCGGTGACGCTGGCCGCGGGCATGGCCTGCGAGGGCGCGAAGCCCGTGGTTGCGATCTATTCCACCTTCCTGCAGCGCGGCTACGACCAGCTGGTGCACGACGTGGCGATCCAGAACCTGGACGTGCTGTTCGCGATCGACCGCGGCGGCGTGGTCGGCCCGGACGGCGCCACCCACGCGGGCAATCTGGACCTGAGCTACCTGCGCTGCGTGCCGAACATGGTGGTGATGACGCCGGCCGACGAGAACGAGTGCCGGCAGATGCTGAGCACCGGGCATCGCTACGCCGGCCCGGCCGCGGTGCGCTATCCGCGCGGCACCGGCCCCGGCGTCGCCATCGATCCCGGTCTGGACACGCTGCCGATCGGCAAGGCCGAGGTCCGGCGCACGGGCGCGCGCATCGCGCTGCTGGCCTTCGGCGCGACCGTGCCGGCGGCCGAGCAGGCCGGCGACGCGCTCGGCCTGACCGTGGTCAACATGCGCTTCGTGCGCCCGCTGGACCGCGCGCTGATCCTCGAACTGGCGAAGACGCACGCGGGCTTCGTCACCCTCGAAGACAACGTGGTCGCTGGCGGTGCCGGCTCCGGCGTGGCGGAACTGCTGGCGGCCGAAGGCATCGCCATGCCGATCCTGCACCTGGGGCTGCCCGACGCCTTCCAGCACCACGCCAGCCGCGAGCAGCTGCTCGCCGAGGCCGGACTGGATGTCGACGGCATCCGCAGCGCGGTGCAGGCACGCTGGCCACAGCAGCCGGGCCAGACTGCGGCACGCGCGACGGGCTGAGCGCACCGATGGCATCGATGCCCCGCCTGGCCGCCGCCGTCGGCGCCGGCCTGTTGTGCATCGCGGCCGGGTGGTGGATCGGCCGCAGCACCGCCGTCAGTGGCGATCCCGGCGTCCACGCACCCATCGGCATGGCCACTGCCACTGCCACCTCGGCCGATGCGGCGCCCGCGACCGGGACGGGTGCGGACAGCGCCGAGCCCGCACCCGCCTACGCGCTGCCCAACACCCATGTGCATGCGGTGCCCGACGCCCGCGCAGGTCGGGCCTACGAGGTCTGGGTGGATCTGCCGCCGTCGTATGTCGAGAACGACCGCCCCTATCCGGTGGTGTTCACCACCGATGCCGACGTGGGGTTCCCGCTGATCCGCAGCCTGCGGCGCCGGATCGGCGCGAAGGGGCAGAACATCGAGGACTTCGTGCTGGTCGGCCTGTCCTTCGCGGTGGGCGAGGAGTCGATGCCTAGCAAGCGGCGCGACTACACCCCGACCGACCCGTTCGCCCGGCCTTCACCGCCCGCGAACACCAGGGCGTACCGTCGTGGCGACACCTATGGCCAGGCGGCGGCCTATCGCGACTACATCGAGCGCGACGTGTTCCCGCTGATCGCCAGCCGCTACCGGGTCGACATGACGCGTTCGGTGTACGTCGGCCACTCGCTGGGCGGCCTGTTCGGCAGCTATGTGCTGCTGACCCGACCGGAGATGTTCCGGCATTACGTGCTCGGCAGCCCGTCGCTGTGGTTCGACCGCCGGACCATCTTCGACATCGAGGCCGACTACGCGCGTGCGCATCGCGACCTCCAGGCGGACGTCCAGCTGTACATCGGCGAGTACGAAACCTTCGGCGACGGGCCGCGCCACATGAAGACCGTGGACATGGTGGGCGACACGCATCGCTTCGCGGCGACGCTGCGCCAGCGGCGCTACCCCGGCCTGCGCGTGCATGCCGAAACCCTTCCCGACGAAGACCACCTCACGATCCTGCCGCGGATGATCGTGCGCGGGCTGCAGCGCGCCCTGCCCGGCCGCGGGCCCTACACCGGCGCGTGAGCGCAGGCGCAAGGCCGGCGCACGCGCCGTACGCGCGCGTCAGGGCTCCTCGATCGTGTATCCCCGCGCCTGCAGCAGGCCCAGGGCGTTGTCCTCGCCGATCAGGAACTCCACCGGCAGAATGGCGAAGCTGGCCGTGTGCGCGTCCAGCATCGTGTCGACCTCCTTCAGCCACGCATCGCGCACACGCGCCCGCAGGCTCTCGATACCGAGCTGGCGCGCCGCCTCGGCGCTGCCGAAGGCGTCGGCGCAGGCCTTGAACTGGCTGCGATGGCCGGACAGTGCGCGCAGGCGCCCGACATCGCCCGTCGCCCAGGCGTTGGCGCGCGCGCGCATGTTCTGCAGATCGCCTTCGATGCGGTCGAGCGTAAGCCGGAAACATTCCTGATCGGCCAGCGTGGTCCGCGAGAACTCGCGCACGAGCTTCTTGGGGTCGACGATCTTCAGCGTGATCGTGGGCTGGGTGATCGGCACCTTCGCCCGCTTGGCCGCACGCTCGACGACGTCCTCGGCCACCTCGCGGTGGGTCATGCCCTGCTGCTCGATGGCCTTTTCGTAGAGCTGGAACGCAGCGAAGATCGGCCGCCACTCCTCGACATCCCGGTCGCGGCCGATGTAGCGCGCCTTCAGCGGCAACCAGCGCGCGTACTGCTCGGCCGACACCATCTGCTGCAGGGTCTTGCCGTCGGGGTTGCGCCGCGCCTTCAACAGGGACGGGATCAGCGACAGGCGCCTGAAAAACCCGGCATCCGTGTCGAACTCCACCTTGGGCATCAGCAGCAGGCGCTCGGCATTGACCACGCGCCGCTCGACCGTGCTGGAATCCCATTCCATCCGCTTGGGCAGCGGGTCCTGGGTGCCGAGGATCCACATCACGTGATCGCCCTTGCGGACCTTCCACAGCCCCGGGCCGGGCTGCGCACCGACGACGACGATGGTGTCCAGCTGGCGTTCGCCCGCAGTGGGTGCGTAGGAATCCTCGGCGGGCTCCGCGGGCGGCGTGGATGCGGTGCCGGTGTCCAGCGGGGGAGCACCCGCATGCCCGAGGCCTGCGGTCGAAAGCAGCGCGGTGCACAGCACGGCGCGCAGAAGCAAGGAAGGCTGGGGCATCGGGATCTCGTGGGGGGACGGGAAAGGGAAGAACGGTGCGGAGACCTGCGGAAGGAGGGCGGCCCGCAGGATCCGGGCATCACGCATCCGTGGTGAATCTCAGCGGCAGACATCAACAGCCGAGCTCGACGGCCTGCCACGAAGGTCGAGCCTCGACCGGCTCTGTCCAGGGCCCACCGGACAGTGGCCGGAGCGCGGTGCAGACTACGACGCCGGGGCCGATGCGCGATGAACGGGACGATACCCCCGCACGGATGGATGCGCGCCGCGGCCGCTCCCGGGCCCGCGCATCGCGCAGGCGGCGCCGCGGACGCCGGCATGGGCAGCCCGCACGCGCTGTGGTTACACTCCCCTCCTTTCGGGGATCACACGATCGGGGAGCTGCACGATGACAGGACCGACCCAGCCCGCGCCCGACGCGACGCCAGGCTCGACCACGGCGTACCGGGAGCCGACGCTGTGGCAGGCGCTGCTGCCGCTGATCGCGCTGTTCGCGATGCTGGCCGCCTCGGTCTACGTCTTCGCCGACAACTCCTCCTACGGCGGCAACCAGATCGCGCTGCTGCTGGCCGGCGGCCTGGCGGCGGTGATCGGCCTGCGCAACGGCCTGCGCTGGGACGACATCCAGGACGCCATCACCCACGGCGTGGCGATCTCGACCAACGCCATCCTGATCCTGCTCAGCGTGGGTGCGCTCATCGGCACCTGGATCCTGTGCGGCGCGGTGCCCACCCTGATCCACTACGGCCTGCTGCTGCTGCATCCGTCCTATTTCTATCCGGCCACCTGTCTGGTCTGCGCGCTGGTCGCGCTGAGCATCGGCAGCTCGTGGACGGTGGCAGGCACGCTGGGCGTGGCGCTGATGGGCGTGGCCCAGGGTCTGGGACTCGACCCTGCGATCACCGCCGGCGCGGTGATTTCCGGCGCGTACTTCGGCGACAAGATGTCGCCGCTGTCGGACACCACCAATCTCGCGCCCGCCGCCGCCGGCAGCGAGCTGTTCGCGCACATCCGGCACATGAGCTGGACCACCATGCCCAGCATCGCGCTGGCCCTGATCGGCTTCGCGATCATCGGCCTCGGCGCGGACGCGCCCGCGGCGCAGTCCGGCTTCGGCGACCTCTCGGCCGAACTCGCCAAGCGCTTCGCCATCGGCCCGCACCTGCTGCTGCCGCTGGTCGCCGTGTTCGTGCTGGCGATGCGCCGGTTCCCGGCCTATCCCACCATCCTGATCGGCGCCCTGCTCGGCGGCGTGTTCGCGATCGTCTTCCAGCCCGAGGCCACGCTCGCCCTGTCCCCGCGCGACGACCTCAGCCGGCCCGCGGCGCTGGTCGCCGGCGCCTGGCAGGCGCTGATCGGCGGCTACAGCGCCGAATCGGGCAACGCGGCGGTGGACGAGCTGCTCAACCGCGGCGGCATGTCCAGCATGCTCAACACCGTGTGGCTGATCGTGTGCGCGATGAGCTTCGGTGCGGTGATGGAGAAGACCGGCCTGCTGGAGCGGATGATCCGCAGCGTGCTGCGCGTCGCGCGCTCGACCGGGTCGCTGATCGTCGCGACGCTCGCGACCAGTTTCGGCACCAACGTGCTGGCCGCCGACCAGTACCTCGCCATCGTCCTGCCCGGCCGGATCTACCGGTCCGAATACGAAAAACGCGGTCTGGCGCCGGTGAACCTGTCGCGTGCCCTGGAGGACGCCGGCACCATCACCTCGCCGCTGGTGCCCTGGAACACCTGCGGCGCGTACATGGCGGCCACCTTGGGCGTGGCGACGCTGGATTACCTGCCCTATGCGCTGTTCAACCTGATCAACCCGCTGCTGGCCGGCGTGCTGGCCTATGTCGGCTTCAAGATCCTGCGGATCGAGATCGCCGGCAAGGTGGCGACACACCACGACGCCTGAGCGCGACGCCGGGGCGCGGCAACGGGCGCGATGCCCGGCACCGCGCGTCGTCGCCCGCGCCGGTGCATCGCCCTTTTCATTCAATCCCGTATCGGACCTGCGACATGGACAATCGATCGATTCACGGCATGTGGTCCTCGCGCCTGGCCTTCATCCTCGCCGCCACCGGTTCGGCCGTGGGCCTCGGCAACATCTGGCGCTTTCCGTACATGACCTCGGACAACGGCGGTGGCGCCTTCGTGCTGGTCTATCTGGCCTGCGTGGCCCTGGTCGCACTGCCGATCCTGTTCGCGGAGCTGGCCATCGGCCGTCGCGGGCGGCGCAGCCCGATCAACACGCTGCTGGACGTCTCGCGCGAGGACGGTCTGGGCCGCAGCTGGTCCGGACTCGGCTGGATGGGCATCGTGGCGGGCGTGTTCATCCTGTCCTTCTACAGCGTGGTCGCGGGCTGGACGCTGCACTACGCGTGGCTGTATCTGATGCAGCTGTTCGGCGGCGCCGGCATTTCGGACCCGGCCGCCACCTTCGGCGAACTGCTGTCCAACCCGGGCGAGCTGATCTTCTGGCACGGCATCTTCATGCTGATGACCGTGCTGGTGGTCGCCCTCGGCGTGGAGAAGGGCCTGGAGCGTTCGGTCAAGCTGCTGATGCCCGCACTGCTGCTGATGCTGCTGGTGCTGCTGGGCTACGGCATCTCCACCGGGCACCTGGCCGAAGCCGCGACCTTCCTGTTCCGCCCGGACTTCAGCAAGATCACGCCCGGCGTGGTGCTGAGCGCGATGGGCCAGGCGTTCTTCTCGCTGAGCCTGGGCATGTGCGCGATGATGACCTACGGCGCGTATCTGCCCCGCGATGTGTCGATCCCGCGCGTCGGCGCGGCGGTGGCGCTGGCCGATACCGGCATCGCCCTGCTCGCGGGGCTGGCGATCTTCCCGATCGTGATCCAGTTCCTGGGCACGCCCACCGGCGGTGGCGCGGGGCTGATCTTCACCTCGCTGCCGTCGGCGTTCAACCAGATGGGCGCGGTGTTCGGCCTGCTGTTCTTCGTGCTGCTGGCGGTGGCGGCCTGGACCAGTTCGATCTCCCTGCTCGAGCCGGCCTCGGCGTATCTGGTCGAACGCGGCTGGAGCCGCAAGCGCGCGGCGATCGCGATGGCCGTGCTGTGCTGGGCGCTGGGCCTGCTGTCGGCACTGGGCTTCAACGTGCTGAGCGATGTCCGCCCGCTGGGGCAGGACACCATCCTTGATGCGATCAATCTGGTCGCCAACGACATCCTGCTGCCGGTGGGCGGCCTGGTGATCGCGATCTATGCCGGCTGGCGTCTGGATCGCCAGCGCCTGCGCGAGCAGATGCACGGCGCACCGGCCGCGTTCTTCACCGTGTGGACCTGGCTGCTGCGCGTGGTCGCACCGCTTGCGGTCACCGCGGTGCTGGCGGTCAAGCTGTACGACGCCCTGCAGCGGCTCTGACCTCGCCCCGCCCGGACGAAAACGGCCACGCCCCGGGGCGTGGCCGTTTTCATGTGCGGACCGAGGTCCGCGTTGTAGCCCGCATGCCGTGCGGCACGAACCTTCGCGTCAGGATCGACAGGGCCGGCATGCACGGAGCGGCGCATTCCGCCTGCTCAGGGATGGAACCCACCCGAGGCGTGGCGCCTCGGGCCGGCGGCTTCAGGCGACTTGCCTCAAGCGGACGCCGCCGCCCGTGCCGGCCCATGGCGATCGAATCCGGGTCATCGAAACCGGGCCATCGAAACCGCGCCATCAAATGGGGCGATCGAACCGGAAAGGCATCGATCGCATGTCCGCATCTCGGGCCTGACGCCTGAGGCTGCAGCCTCAGGCGCCCTGCGCCTTCAGTCGCGCCAGATAGCCATTCAATTCCCGCTTCACCACCGGGAACAGCATGTACACACCGATCAGGTTGGGGATGGCCATGATGAACAGCAGCGCGTCGGCGACATCGACGATGCTGCTGAGATTCATCGTGCAGCCCACCACCGCCATCGCCAGGAAGAAGACCTTGAAGCCGTAGAGCGCGGCCTTGGATTCCCGCGCGAGGAAGCTGGCGGCCTTGGCGCCGTAGTACGCCCAGGTGATGGTGGTGGAGAAGGCGAACAGGAACACCGCCACCGTCAGCAGATACGGGAACCACGACACCACCGAGGCGAAGGCCTGCGAGGTCAGCTGCACGCCCTGCGCGGTGCCGCTCACGGCCGAGCCCTGCAGCGCGGCGAGTTCGCCGGAGATGATGATCACCAGCGCGGTCATGGTGCAGATCACCACGGTGTCGATGAAGGGCTCCCACAGCGCGACGAAACCCTCGGTCACCGGCTCGGGCGTCTTCACCGCGGAATGCGCGATGGCCGCCGAACCCAGGCCCGCCTCGTTCGAGAACGCCGCGCGGCGGAAGCCCTGGATCAGCGCGCCGATCACGCCGCCGGTCACGCCTTCGGCCGTGAACGCACCATTGAGGATCTGCATCAGGGCATCCGGCACGCGCTCCACATGCACGCCGATCACGAACAGACAGCCGACCACGTACAGCGCGGCCATCGCCGGCACCAACTTCGAGGTCACGCTGCCGATGCGCTTGATGCCGCCGATCACCACCAGGCCGGCCATCACCGCGATCACGACGCCGAACAGCCAGCCGCGTCCCGCCAGCGGGCCGGCGTCGCCGCCGGTGATCGCGAGGAACTGCGCGTAGGCCTGGTTGGCCTGGAACATCGAGCCGGCGCCGATCGCGCCGAACATGGTGCAGACCGCGAACACCGTCGCCAGCAGCACGCCGAAGCCCTTCAGGCCCGGATAGTTCTCGGCGATGCCGCGGCTGAGGTAGTACATCGGGCCGCCGGAGACGGTGCCGTCGGCCTTCACCAGGCGGTACTTCACGCCCAGCGTGCACTCCACGAACTTGGTCGACATGCCGAGCAGGCCGGCCAGGATCATCCAGAACGTGGCGCCCGCGCCGCCGATGCTCAGGGCGACCGCCACGCCGGCGATGTTGCCCAGGCCCACGGTGCCGGACACCGCGGAGGTCAGTGCCTGGAAGTGGCTGATCTCGCCCGAGCTGTGCGGGTCGGAAAAATCGCCCCGGATCAGGCGGAAGCCATGAGTGAAGCCGCGGATGTTGATGAAGCCGAAGTAGAGGGTGGACGCGATGCCGGCGAGGATCAGCCAGCCGAGGATCAACGGGAACATCACCGGCGCCTCGTCGGTGCCTCCCACGCGCACCGCGTAGAAAATGGCATTCGAGACGGCGGCGGCCACCGGCTGCATCGCCGCGTCGATGCGCGCATCCAGCGATTGCGGCGGCGCCTGTTCTGCCTCTACAACGGTTTGGCCCGCCTCGGCGGCCGGCTCCTGGGCGGACAGCCCGAACGGGGCGGCTAGTGCGATCAGGGCGAAGACGGCGGCCAGCAGGCCGACCGACAGGGCGCGTATCCGCATGGGGGAGCTCCTCGGCAAAACGCCGAGTCTACCCGTTCCGGGCGTTCAGGCAACGCTCATGCGCCGGCTGCAAAGCGCACTGCAGCCGCGGCGATGAGGTCTGCCGCGCCGTGCGCATGCCCCCGCATGTGCCGGGCCACCCGCCTGGGGGCACCACGGCGGCCACCATGCCGGGCCGTCGGCGCCGATCCCAATGGCTACATCTTCTTCGCCCAGGCGCTGCACCAGCCCTTGGCCGCGACCGTGTTCTTGGGGAACAGCGTGCACGGGCCGTACGCCTGCCCTGCCCCGGCCTTGTAGAAGTTGCAGTTGGCGCAGGAACTGCCGGGCTTGAAGGCGGCGTGCTTCACCGCGGCGGCATTGTCGGTATAGGCCAGCGCCTTGGCCGCGGGGTCCGTGAGCGGCAGTGCCGGCAGCGGAGCGCTGGCGGCCTGCACCCGTGCGGCACCAGCGAGCAGCGGCACCGACGCGGCGGCGGCGACTGCGGAGAGGAGGAAACGACGGCGGCATGGGTCGTGCGGCATGGGATCGGTCCTGCGCATGAAGAATGCGGCCAGTATGGGCAGCCCGCCTGCGCCCACCTTGAGCGGGGTCAAATCCGCAGGACGCCCCGTGCCCGCGTATCGGCCGGCGAAGCACGTCGCGCGCTGCACGTGTGGTTGTTCGCGTGTGTGTGCGCGTGCGGAAGCGGCACGGACGGTGACTGCGACGCAAGCAGTGCCTGCGGTGAGTGCGGTGAACGCAGCAGGACCGTCCGCATGCGCAGCGATCGAGACGCGGCTCTCGAGACACCCGGCGGTCATGGGCGACCGGAGACGGACCGGATGCATCCGGCTTGATCGTCACACACCAGCACCTGCCCCGATGAGGCCCCGACCAAGGGCCCGCACGGCCGCCTGGCCGCGTCCCCGCGACATGAGTCGTATCCTTGCCACCTCGCCAGACCGACCACCGCCATGCTCGACCACGAACGTTCCGCCCGCCAATCGCTGATCGACACCTGCTGCGCGATGAGCGCCGGCGGCCTGTCGGTGGGCACCTCCGGCAACGCCAGCCTGCGCTGGGGGACGGGCCTGCTGATCACCCCGACCGGCCGCGCCTACGACCGCCTGCAGCCGGAGGACATCGTGTTCCTGCAGGCCGACGGTCACTGCCCACCCGGTCAACTGATCCCGTCCAGCGAATGGCGCTTCCACTGCGACATCCTCGCCCGTTACCCGGACATCGGCGCGGTGGTCCACACCCATTCCACCTACGCCACCGCCCTGGCCTGCCTGGGCCAGCCGATCCCACCCTTCCACTACATGGTGGCCGTGGCCGGCGGCCACGACATCCCCTGCGCCGCGTACGCCACCTTCGGCACGCCGGAGCTGTCGGCCCACGTGCTGCGCGCGCTGGACGGCCGCCGCGCCTGCCTGATGGCCAACCACGGCCAGATCGCCACCGGTCCCACGCTCTCGGCGGCCTACGCGCTGGCGCAGGAGGTCGAGAACCTGGCCCGGCAGTACATGCTGGCGCGCAGTCTGGGCCCGACCCGCGACCTGCCCGCAGAGGAAATGGCCCGGGTGCTGGAAAAATTTCGCAGCTACGGCCAGCAGCGTTCGGACGACTGAATCTGCGCCGGCGGGTTCTCGTGGCCGGCATGACGCGCCGGCATGAATGGTTGCCGCAATGTCATGCGGCCGGCGCGCGGGGTCCGCTACACTTCGGCGCATGAATACGCCCAACTCCGCCCCCGCTTTCGACCACAACCTCTACGCCGGCTGCGCCGCGCAGATCGTCTCCCACACCCGCGAACTCGCGGCCAAGGGCTGGACCCCGGCCACCGCCGGCAATTTCTCGATCCGGATGGACGCCAACCACGCCGCGATCACCATCTCCGGCAAGGACAAGGGCCGTCTGACCGAGGCCGACATCATGGTGGTGGACATGGACAACACCCCCGTGGCCACCCACCACCGGCCCTCCGCCGAGACCGCCCTGCACACCCACCTCTACCGCCGCTACCCGGACGTGGGCGCAGTGCTGCACACCCACTCGCCCAACCAGACCATCGCCGGCCTGCTGTTCGCCGAGGAAGGCCGCGTGCGCCTGCGCGGCTACGAGCTGTTCAAGGCCCTGCGCGGCCACACCACCCACGAGGGCGAACTCGACCTGCCGGTGGTCCCCAACGCGCAGGACATGGACGTACTGACCGCCAGTGTGGACGCCGTACTGACGCAGCCCAACACCTGGGGCTACCTGATCGCCGGCCACGGCCTGTACGCCTGGGGCCGCGACATCAGCGAAGCCCGCCGGCATCTGGATGCGTTCGAATTCATGCTGGACTGCGAACTGCAGCTGCGCCGCCTGCGCGGCGCGTAGGCGCCGCTTCCCGCTCGCCACCGCAGGAGGGCCTTCAGGCCCGACCGATGCGCCCCGAAGATCCGCAGGAGGGCCTTCAGGCCCGAACACCGGCATCCGGATCGCATCCAGCTGCATGCGCGCGACATTCGAGGGCTGACGTTCGGGCCTGAAGGCCCTCCTGCGAAATCGTGATCCTGCCGCCGAGGCCGCTGCATCCCGCCGCCCGCGATTGAACCCCGCCCCACCCTGCCGCATAGTCGGCAGGTCCCCGCCGACACCGGAGCCCCGCCCATGAGCCGCCTGCGCATCTTCATCGCCGACCGCCCCGACATGCCGCTGAGCACCACCCACGACCATGCCGAGATGGCCACCGCGCTGGCGAAGATCGGCGTCGACTTCGAGCAGTGGGAGGCCGCGCAGCCGATCACGCCCGGCGACCCGCCGGAGGCCATCATCGCCGCCTACAAGCCCGACATCGACCGCATCAGCGCCGAACGCGGCTTCACCACCATCGACGTGGTCAGCATCGCCCCGGACAACCCCAAGCGCGACGAGATGCGCGCCAAGTTCCTGGACGAGCATTTCCACAAGGAAGACGAAGTGCGCTTCTTCGTCGCCGGCTCGGGCCTGTTCACGCTCCACGTCGAGGGCAGGGTCTACGAGGTGCTGTGCGAAGCGGGCGATCTGATCTCGGTCCCCGACGGCACCCTGCACTGGTTCGACATGGGCCCGGAGCCGAGTTTCGTCGCGATCCGGTTTTTCCAGCAGCCGGACGGCTGGGTGGGGCATTTCACGGGGACGGACATCGCGCGGCGGTTTCCGCGGTATGAGGTGGGGCAGGCGGATTGATCGCACTTGCGAGTTGCGCCAAGTGATCGCCTCATGGAAAAGCAGAAGCTTCCGCTCTTGCGCGCGGGTGACTTTTCTTTGCGTGCCCAAAGAAAAGTCACCAAAAGAAAGGGCAGCCCATCGTCGCGCCCGGCGCTGCGCGCCGGGTCCGCAGGCCTCGCGGGGTTTTTCGAAGGCACATCCCTGTGCCATCGAAAAACGCACGACATCCTGTCGTGCGCCCTGCGGGCCCGATCCACGAGGCCTGCCGCTCCGAAGGGCCATCGAAAAGCGCCACCTCGGCAACAAAGAAAGTAGATTTCCAACGAACACTTCGGGTAAGAACGCGATGTTCGTTGAAAGCACCGCAGGCACACAAGCCACCGCATTATCATTGAGACGCATCGAGTTGACTGCGAAACGACTGGACTCTCCACGTCCAGAAGTGACAAGCAAGCAATCCCACGAGTTGCTGTTGCAGTTGACTTTGACTTCAACCGCCCTCCGAAGCGGCGGGTCTCGCGGACAAGGCCCGCAGGGCGCGCGGCAGGAAGCCGCGCGTTTTTCGATGGCACAGGGATGTGCCTTCGAAAAACCCCGCGAGACCCGCGTACCCGGCGCGAAGCGCCGGGCGCGACGATGGGCTGTGCTTTCTTTTGCCTACTTTTCTTTGCACAAGCAAAGAAAAGTATGGTCGCGCGACAGCGCGAAAGCCTTGCTTTCCGGTCAACCATAAGCGCCCAACACTCATGCTCATCCTCACCGACATCGAAGGCACCACCTCCTCCATCTCCTTCGTCAAGGACGTGCTGTTCCCGTACGCCCGCCGCGCGCTGCCCGCCTTCGTCCGCGCCCGCGGCCATGAGCCCGAGGTCCGGCGCTGGCTGGATGCGGTGGCGACCGAACACGGCGGCGTCTGCGACGACGGCATGATCGTGGAGATCCTGCAGGGCTGGATCGACGAAGACCGCAAGCACACCGCGCTCAAGGCGCTGCAGGGCATGATCTGGCAGGATGGCTACCGCGGCGCGGATTTCACCGCGCACATCTATCCCGATGCCGCCGAGCGCCTGCGCGCATGGGAGGCCGCGGGCATCGCGATGGCGGTGTATTCCTCCGGCTCGGTGCCGGCGCAGCGCCTGTTCTTCGCGCATACCGACGCGGGCGACCTCAGCCCGCTGTTCGGCGCCTGGTTCGATACCGAGGTCGGGCACAAGCGCGATGCCGACAGCTATCGGGAGATCGCGCGGCGCCTGCAGCGCGCGCCGGCGGAGATCCTGTTCCTGTCCGATGTGGTGGAGGAACTGGACGCCGCACGCGACGCCGGCATGCGCACCACCCTGATCGACCGGCGCGAGGACTACCCGCAGCCGCGCGTGGGCGAGGCCGCGCACGGGCACCCGCGCTGCGAGCGCTTCGACGGCGTCAAGGTGGGTTGAGGCCATGCGCACGGCGACCGCGATGCACGGGATGCTGTCCTGCCTCGCGCCGCGTCGGCCGCGCGCAGAGGGTCGCGGACGCAGGTACGCGCCGACGCTGGCATGGGCGATGGCCTGGGTCATGGCATGCGCACTGCTCGCCAGTGCGACGGCGTCCGCGCAGTTCCGCTACACCGACGGCATCCGCCAGCGCGATGCCGAGCTGCTGCAGCGTCAGATCGCCGCACTGACGCCGCAGCGCGCGGGCACGGTCGACCTGTACACGCTGGGCTTCGCCGGGGACAGCACCGAGAACGTGTTCCGCAACGAGGTGCACTACTTCGAGGATCTGATGCGGCAGCGCTTCGGTGCAGACGGCCGCACGCTGGCGCTGGTCAATCACGCCGACAGCCTGTTCGTGCGCCCGCGCCCGCTCGCCACGCTGGAAAACCTGCGCACCGCGCTGGCCGGGATCGGCGACGCGATGGACCCGGACGAGGACATGCTGCTGCTGTTCATGACCATGCACGGCAGCCGCAACCATCGCCTGCAGGTGCAGATGGCGCCGGCCATCAGCGAATGGCTCAGCCCGGAGGACATCCGCGAGGCGCTGGACGACGCCGGCATCCGCAACCGCGTGGTGGTCATCTCCGCATGTTTCTCCGGCGGCTTCATCCCGGCGCTGCGCGACGAGCACACGGCGGTGCTGACCGCGGCGCGCGCCAACCGGCCCTCGTTCGGCTGCGGCACCGAGTCGGTGGCCACGTACTTCGGCCGCGCGTGGATGATCGAAGGCCTCAACGCCACCACAGACCCGCTGGCGGCATTCGACAGCGCGCGCACGCGCATCCGCGAGCGCGAACGCGCGGAAGGCTTCGACCCGTCCCTGCCCCAGCGCCACATCGGCAACGGCATCCGCAGGACGCTGGCCGCCTGGCAGGCACAGCTGCAGCCGGGGCCACCGCTGGCCTATCCCTACGTGGAAGAGGCTCCGGACGTGCAGACAGCCGACAAGGACGGCCGCGGCCTCATCCGCCACAACGGCCCGCGGCCCACGGACAAGGGCCGAGACCGCGCATCCGGCCCGGCACCGGCCGATGACGCAGCCCTGGAGGCGTCGCAGGACGATGCGGAGTCGCGTGTTGAGGATGTGTTGGACGATCCGCACGCGGACGGCGCCGCACAGGACGGCCCCTCGACGTCGCGACACTGATCGGAACCGCACGGTCCGTCGACGCAGGATTCACCACGGCACGGTGCACGGCGGCACGGTCCACGGCTGCACTGTCCATTGCAGCACGACCAATGACCATCCGGTCGAAAGCGGCGCGTTCTGGCGCGCACGTCGCCGCATCGCTCAGCCGTGCGGCGTTTCGCCCCGCGCGAGTTTCTCCAGCAGATCCGCTGCCCGTGCTTCGCGCGTCTGCGCGCGCTTCGCGGTCGCGACGCGCCAGCAGATGGCGTAACGGTTGGTGCGGTTCAGCGCCTCGAAGGCGGCGCGCATCTCCGGATTCCGCGCCAGCGCAGCAGCCAGCTCCTCTGGCACTTCCATCGTGGCGGCGCCCGCGTAGGCCGCGTCCCAGCGCCCGTCGGCCCTGGCCGCCTCGATTTCGCGCAGCCCGCCCGCGCACATGCGTCCGGCGGCGATCAGGCGCTCGGCATGGCCGATGTTGATCTTCGACCAGAGGCTGCGCGCACGCCGCGGGGTGAAGCGCTGCAGGAACCACTGCGCATCGTCGCCGCGCTTCTGGCCGTCGATCCACCCGTGGCAGAGCGCGACATCCAGCGCGTCGGCGTAGTTCACGCTGGCGATGTCGGCACCCTTCTTGGCGATGCGCAGCCACAGGCCGGGCGCGTCCGCGTGCGCGGTCAGCCAGGCCTCCCATGCACGCGCGTCGGCGAACGCGATGATCGGCAATCCGTCCGGCCCGCTGCGGGCCGGCGTGTCCGGCGAAACGCCGCGCTGGCTCGGGCGACGTGCGCTCATGGTGCGACACCGGCCTCAGGCGCGGGGGCAGGCACTTCGACCAGGCGATACGCGGTGGCGGCACGCTGCTCGCCCTGCCAGCGGTCGAACACGCGCACCTCGATCCGGTGCTCGCCCGCGGGCAGGTCGGTGGGCAGCGTGCCGCGCCACAGGTGCGGCGAGGGTGCGGCTTCCGGCGAACGGTCGTAGCCGCGCGGAACGGCCGCGCGGTCGTCGGCCACGTTCTCGGCAAGCAGACGCGGGTCGGGCCGGACCACCCGGGTCATCGGACGCCATTCGCCGTCGTCGATGCGGTAGTCCACCCGGCTGTCCGCTTCGCCCATGTAGACGTTGGCATACACGCCGAAGGCCGGGTACGCGCCGTGACGCAGGCTGGCGGGCGCGTGCAGGTGCATCGCATGCGTCTGCGCGGACGCGTGCGCCGGCGCATAGGGCGCGGGCCCGGCCACGCGCCAGGCCAGGCGATAGGCGCCGCCGTCGGCGGGCACATGCAGCCGGGCATAGCCGTTCGGCGTACCGTCGTCCATGGTCGCGTCGGGTACGCCGCGCGCATCGGGCACACCGGTCCAGAACGCACCGCAGGCGGCGCCGGTCACGAACTCGTGCAGCGGCTGCGCACCGTGCCAGCCGCTGGCGATGCCGTGGCGCACATGCCGCTGGGCATGCGCATGCCCGCTGAGCACCAGCACCTGCGGCACGTCTCGCAGCAGCGCGAACAGCCGCTCGCGGTCGGCATCGCGGAAGGTGTCTCGCCCGTCCGGTTCCCACAGCGGGATGTGGATCGCCAGCACCAGCAGGCGGTCGCGGCGCAGCGTGCGCAGATAGGCCTCGAGGAAGGCGAACTGCTCCTCGCGGAAGCCACCGATGTAGGCCGGACGCTCGCCGGGGCGATAGATCACATCGTCCAGCACCACGAAGCTGGCCTCCGGCTCCTCCCAGGCATAGCTGTCGGGACCGTAGTGCGCGCGGAACGTGGCGAGCGAGTCGGCATCGTGCGCCGCATCGAAATCGATGTCGTGATTGCCCGGCGCATGCAGCCACGGCGTCTGCAGACGGCGCGTCTGCGCATCCAGCGCCGGGTACAGCGGCAGCACGTCGTCCACGATGTCGCCCAGGCTCAGCCCGAGCGCGTCGTGGCCGGCCTCGCCGCGACGCCGCGCGTCGAGCACGCTGTCGACGATGTCGCGGCCGTAGTGGCCGACATCGGCCATGGACTTCACCTGCGGGTCGGCGAAGACCAGCACATCGAGCCCGCCCGGCCGTGCGGCCGCCCGCTGCAGGCCCAGATCGAAACGCGCCGGCGCGGGCCCCGGCTTCAGAGCGCCGTCGGGGCGCGACGCCGCCGTGTGCGCAGGCACCTGATGCCAGAACCGCGGCCGTGCCGGGTCGTTGCCCGGCAGACGCCAGCCCGGCGGCTTGATCGCGAACACGGTGTCTCCGGCACGCACGGGCAGCACGTAGTCGCCCCGGGCATCGGTATGGGCCAGTTCACGGCCGTTGCTCACGCCCACGCCGGCCACTCCTGCTTCGCCGGGATCCCGTCGGCCATCGCCGTCGCGGTCGTGCCAGACATGGCCATGCAGCCGGGTCGTCGGCTCCGCGGGCTCCAGCGCACCGACCCGTCCGGGCAGCCCCGTCAGACCGGTCAGGCCAACCACCGCAGCCAGCACGGGCAGGCGCATCGCGGCGCATGCCCGCGCCCGCATGCGGGCCGCAGGGCGGGCCTGCGCACGGCCCAACACGACGGCCACGGTGCCCGCAGCGGCGTCCGCAGCCACCCGGTTGTCGCGTTGTCGATCCTGATGCCTCATCCGCACGACGCTTGCCCTCCGGCCGGCTCGCCCGGACCTTCGGGCAGGATTATGCGACAGCCGTGGACCGGGCGACGCCGGGCCGCGGCCACCACGGCCGCGGCGCGTCCTTGCCGGGGCGACACCGGCAGCAGTCCCTGACGGCAGCTGCAGTAAGATGGCGGCGAGTCGACGGGTTCGCGGTGATCGGCGGCCCAGGGCACCAGCGCAGGGGGACAGCATGAACGTGAAGCGGTCATGGTCGTAATGCGGTTGGCACAACCCAGCGTGTGCGCAAGGTACGGCGCGGCCCTGCTCTGGCTGCTGCTCCTGCTGTTCGCGGCCGGTGCGCAGGCGCGCACGCTGGTGCTCGCGCCCGGCAGCAGCGAGGCCTCCCTCGGCGCGCATCTGGATTATTTCCACGACACCACCGCCAGCGACGACATCGACACCGCGCTGACGCGGGTGCGCAGGGGCGAATACATTCCCGTCCCCGGCGGCAATGCCGCCTTCGGCTTCCAGAGCGGTGCCTACTGGTTCCATACCACCCTCGTGAACCGCAACCCCAGCGAGCCACGCTGGATGCTGGTCCAGCGTTACGCACTGAGCGACCACATCGACGTCTACGCCCGCTTCCCCGACGGGCGCACGGTGCACATGCGCAGCGGCGACAGCCTGCCGTTCACCGCGCGCAGCATTCCCTACCGCCATCCCAACTTCCGCCTGGACCTGCCCCTGGGCGAAACCGTCGAGCTGCTGGTGCGGGTGCGCAGCCAGAGCTCGATGCAGGTGCCGCTCGACCTCTACACCCCCTCGGCCTTCACCTCGCTCTCGCGCGACGCCCAGTTCATCATGGGCATCTATTACGGCATCCTGCTGGCGCTGTTTGTCTACAACCTGGTGCTGTGGGTGAGCCTGCGCGACGCCAGCTATTTCTGGTACCTGCTGCACATCAGCGCCTTCGGGCTGGTGCTGTTCACCCTCAACGGCTTCGGTTTCGAATATCTGTGGCCGCGCTCGCCATGGCTGGCCGACAAGGCGGTGCCGCTGTCGATCTGCCTGGCGCTGGTGGGCATGCAGCAGTTCGCACGCACCTTCCTCGAGCTGCCCGTGCGTTTCCGCGCCGGCAATCGCGTGAGCCAGGGCTGGATCGCGTTCTTCGTGCTGCTCGGCCTGGCCTCGCTGCAGCTGCCCTATCGCATCTCGGTGCCGCTGGCCTCGGCCGCGGTGCTGCTGGGTGTGGCCTGGATCTTCGTCGCCACCCTCGTGGTGCTGCGCCGCGGCTATACCCCGGCGCGGCTGTTCCTGCTGGCCTGGTCGATGTTCCTGCTGGGCACCACCGTCTTCACCCTGCTCGCCTTCGGTCTGCTGCCCAAGAACATGTTCACCGAATACGGCGTGCAGATCGGCTCGGCGCTGGAGATGCTGCTGCTGTCGGTGGCGCTGGGCTACCGCTACGCCGCACTGCGCAACGAGAACGAACGCATCGTCAACGAAGCCAACCTGCAGCTGGAGCGGAAAGTCGCGCAGCGCACCCAGGAACTGCGCAGCGCATTGACCCAGCTGGAGGAAGCGCATCGCCGGCTGCACGATTCCAGCCGCCGCGACGGCCTGACCGGCCTGTACAACCGCAGCCATTTCCACGACACCTTCCAGGCCCTGCTGACGAAGGGCCGCGAGCAGCACCGCCCGGTGTCGCTGCTGATGATCGACCTCGACCATTTCAAGTCGATCAACGACCGCTACGGCCACCTGGTGGGCGACGACTGCCTGCGCTGGGCCGCCCAGCGCATCGGCCAGAGCCTGCGCACCCAGGAGAACGCACTGCTGGCCCGCTTCGGCGGCGAGGAGTTCGTGGTGGTGCTGCCCGAGCACGACCTCGGCGCTGCGGTGGCGGTGGCCGAGCAGCTTCGCCGGCGTCTCGTCGAGGAGCCCTGCATCAGCGGCGAACACCGCCTGCGGGTGTCGGCCAGCATCGGGGTGCATACGGTCGAGGCGGGCAGCGACACCGATTCGGATGGGGCGTTGTCGGTGGCGGATCAGGCCTTGTATGCCGCCAAGGCGAATGGACGGGATTGTGTGAGGACGTCGATTACGGCGGCGTAGGGGGCTTGCCTTCCTTTGCATCGGCCCAGCCCAATATCCCAATAAGTCATTTAAATTCAAAGGCTTTCGCGCTCTCGCGCGACCATACTTTTCTTTGCTTGTGCAAAGAAAAGTAGGCAAAAGAAAGCACAGCCCATCGTCGCGCCCGGCGCTGCGCGCCGGGTTCGCAGGTCTCGCGGGGTTTTTCGAAG
>ERZ1066122.942-NODE-942-length-26637-cov-15.776428_pt1 | contig 26637 bp, 30 predicted proteins | sample MGYA00382769_ERZ1066122 | MGnify/ENA primary metagenome ERZ1066122 (study PRJEB33369, sample SAMEA5778352) | biofilm metagenome | biome: Industrial cooling water; feature: Water cooling tower basin; material: Biofilm | place: United Arab Emirates | collected... | reverse complement strand
GCGAGAGCGATGCCTGCCGGTACCTCGACCGCGAGTTCAAGATCAGCATCGACACGCTGTCCGACTCGATCAATTCCACCAACGGCTACATCCGCAGCGTCGGCGGGCAGATCTGCCGCATCGATCGCATGCGCGAGGTGGACGTGAAGGCCTGGAAGCAAGCCGAGCGCCAGGCCGGCATCCGCAAGTAAGCAACGAGGAGAAACCCCATGAAGATCCGTCTTGCCGCCCTTGGCCTTGCCGCCACCCTCTCGCTTGCGCTGGCGCTGCCGGCCCTGGGCTCCGAACCGCTGGGCAAGGACGAGCAGCGCCTGGCCCTGCTCGACGCCCATGTCGGCGAACCGGTGGACCACGCCCGCTTCCAGCGCGCCGCCCATTCCTACGAGGTGCTGGGTCCGCGCAACGTGCTGATCTGGGAAACGCCGTCCAGGGCCTGGCTGGTGGACCTGCGCAGCAGCGCCGCCTGCCGCCACCTCGACCGCGGCTTCGTGATCGGCATCGACACCGTCACCGAATCGATCAACGTGCGCAACTCCTACATCGTCGCGCCCGGTGGCGTCAGCTGCCGTGTTGATGGACTGCGCCGCGTCGACGTGCAGGCCTGGAAGGCCGCCAAGCGCGAGGCCGGCATCCGCGCCTGAGGCGCGGCGATTCAGCCCGCCGGCGGCACGTAGCCGGCGGGTTTCTCGGCGCCATCGCCGAACAGGAACTTTTCCATCTCGCCTTCCAGGAAGGCCCGGTGCTTCGGGTCCAGCGGCGAGAGCCGGTTCTCGTTGATCAGCATGGTCTGGTGCGCCAGCCACTGCTGCCAGGCCTCCCGGCCGATGTTCTCGAACACGCGCTTGCCCAGCGGGCCAGGCCAGGGCACGAAGCCCAGGCCTTCGGTCTGGGCTTGCGTCTTTTGGCAGAACACGGTGCGGCTCATGGCAATCCTTCCAGCAGTTTCTTGACGGGGGCGGGCAGGCCGAGCTCGTGCAGGCGCGCGCGCGGCTGCCAGCGCAGGTCGGCATTATCGCCCGCGGTGGCGTCGTTGTCGGCGATGCGCCAGCGCAGCGGCTCGATGTGCAGCCGGTAGTGGCTGAAGACGTGCTCGAACACCGGCAGCTGCTCGCCGGCGTCGAAATCGGCGCGGGCGTGGCTGGCCAGCAGCGCACGGGCTTCGTCGTGGTCAACCGCCTCGGGCAGCGACCACAGGCCGTTCCACACGCCCTTGCCGGTGCGGCGCGCCAGCAGGATGCGGTCGGCCTGGTCGTGCAGCAGCAGCATCAGCGTGCGCCGCTCGGGCAGCGGCTTGCCGGGCTTGGCCTCGGGCAGCTGGGCAACGCGGCCCTCGCGCCGCGCCACGCAGTCGTCCTGCAGCGGGCAGAGCACGCAGGCCGGGTCGTGGCGGGTGCACAGCGTGGCGCCGAAATCCATGATCGCCTGGGTGTAGTCGGCCAGCCGCGACTCGGGCAGGTGCGATTCGCTCAGCGCCCAAAGCTGCTTTTCCACCGGCGCGCTGCCGGGCCAGCCGGCGATGCCGTGGTACCGCGCCAGCGTGCGCTTGACGTTGCCGTCGAGGATGGGAAAGCGCAGCCCGTGCGCCTGCGCCAGGATGGCGCCGGCCGTGCTGCGGCCGATGCCGGGCAGGGCGGCGAGGGCGTCGAAGTCGGTGGGCAGGTCGCCGTCGTGCTTGTCGACGCAAACCTGCGCGGCCTTGTGCAGGTTGCGGGCGCGGGCGTAGTAGCCCAGGCCCGCCCACAGCGCCAGCACGCGGTCGGTGTCGGCGGCGGCGAGGTCGGGCAGGGTGGGCAGCGCGTCCAGGAAGCGCAGGTAGTAGGGAATCACCGTCTGCACCTGGGTCTGCTGCAGCATGATTTCCGACAGCCACACGCGATAGGGCGTGCGCGGGTGCTGCCAGGGCAGGTCGTGGCGGCCGTCGCGGTCGAACCACTGCAGCAGGCGTTGGGCGAACTCACTCATCGCCGTTGCCTTCCGTGGGAGGGACTTCAGTCCCGACGCCCTCGGCCATCGGGACTGAAGTCCCTCCCACACTGGTTTGGTCGAGGGTGATGCGCACGCCTTCAAGCGTGGCGCCGCCCATTTGCAGCGTCGGCGCCTGCAGCTCGCCCGTCAGCGGCGGCAGCGGGTTGGCGGCGTCGGCGTCAAGCCAGGCCAGGAGCTCGGGCAGCACCAGCGCCGTCTTGAGCACGGTGTCGTCGCGCTGCAGCTGTAGCGACAACGGATCGCTGGCGTCGGGCTTGCCGGCATAGCGCAGCGCGTAGGCGAAGGCCGAGGTCGAGGACGCCAGCGGCTCGGGCAGGGCCGGCCAGCCCCCGGGCCAGCGCGCCAGCTCGCCTTCGAGCGCAAGGCCGAGGGTCTGCCCGTAGTCCACGCGGCCCCTGCCGGTGAGGTCGGGCAGCGGCGGTTCGGAGCGCCACTGCAGCGAGTCGATCGCCAGCGACATCGGGTCGGCGACGGCGTCGAGTTGGCCCGCCATCGCCAGGGTCCACGGCAAATCCATGTCGCCGCTGCGCAGCCGGCCGCTGGCGGCCAGCCTGATGCCGGAGGCCAGGCCGGCGCGGTCGAGGTCGAGCCGTCCGGCGAAGGTCAGCCGGGTGGCGTCCTGCACGAACTCACCCGACAGTTCCGCGTTCGCCGGCGATCCGGGCACCAGCGTCGGCACCGCCAGCGACAGCGAGTCGACCGCCCAGCCCGCGCCCGAAATGCGGCCGCCGCGCACGTCGATGCCATCGGTGAAGGCCGGCAGCTCGAACGGCTCCGTGGAAGCCGGGCGCGAGGCCATCCAGGTCGCCAGCGCGCCGGTATCGAGCTCGGGGCGCTGCAATGCGAGGCGCGTGATCACCAGCGATCCGCCGCCGGTCACCGTGTCCCAGGGCAGCGACACCTCGGCGCGTTCGGCGCGAAGTAGCCAGGGCGCGGCTGCACCGGGCTGCCGGACTTTCAGGCCCGGCAGCACCAGCCGCGGCTCGGGCCGCAGCGCGTATTCGGGCGTGCCTTCGATGGTGAGCTCGAGCCCCATCGCCTCGCCGGCGCGCGCGAGCACGGTGGCTGTGAGCCGGTTGGGTTCAAGCTGCCGGTTGACCCAGATCGCGGCCAGCCCGGCCAGGACGGCGAAGGCCGCCAGGATCCACGGCCAGCGGCGCTTGCGCGGCGCGTCCGCCATCAGGCCCCGAGCGCGCCGGGCAGCAGCGCGTCCACGAAGCCCTCGGGGTCGAACACCCGCAGGTCCTCGGGCTTCTCGCCCAGGCCTATGAAGCGGATCGGGATGCCGAACTCACGCGCCAGCGCGAACAGCACGCCGCCCTTGGCGGTGCCGTCGAGCTTGGTCACGACCAGGCCGGTCACGTTCACGGCGGCGTGGAACTGGCGCAGCTGGTTGAGCGCGTTCTGGCCGGTGGTGCCGTCGATCACCAGCAGCACCTCGTGCGGCGCGCGCGCGTCGACCTTGCCCAGCACGCGGCGGATCTTGCCCAGCTCGGCCATCAGGCCCTGCTGCGTGTGCAGGCGGCCGGCGGTGTCGGCGATCAGCACGTCCACGCCGCGCGCCTTGGCGGCCTGCAGTCCGTCGAAGGCCACCGAGGCCGGGTCGGCATCCTGGCCCTGGGCGACCACGGCGACGTCGTTGCGCTCGCCCCAGATCCTGAGCTGCTCGACCGCGGCGGCGCGGAAGGTGTCGCCCGCGGCCAGCATCAGCGTGTGGCCGTCGAGCTGGAACCGGCGCGCCAGCTTGCCGATGGTGGTGGTCTTGCCGACGCCGTTCACGCCGACCGTGAGGATGACGAAGGGCTTGGCGGCGGGGTCGATCTCGAGCGGCTTGGCCACCGGCTTGAGCATGGCCAGCAGGTCGTTGCGCAGCGCGGTCAGCAGCGCCTGGGCGTCGGCGAAGTCGCGGGCCTTCATGCGCTTGCGCATGCGCTCGACGATCTCGCTGGTCGCGGTGACGCCGACGTCGGCGGTGAGCAGCGAGGTCTCGATCTCGTCGAGCAGGTCTTCATCGAGCTTGGGGTTGCGCGAGAACAGCCCGCCCAGGCTGCGCGCGAACAGCGTGCCGCCCAGGGTGCCGCGCATGGCCTCGCGGCCCTCGGCGCGCTCGGCCTCGAGCCGGGCCTGCTTTTCCTCCTGGTGCACGGTGAAGGCGCGGGCCAGGTCCTCGGGGCTGAAACCGGCGCGCGCGGGCGCCTCGGCCGGCTTGGCCGGCTGGGGCTTCTCGGGCTTCTTCTTCAGGAAATCGAACATCGCGCTGCTTTCGCGGACAATGCGCGGATGTTACCACCCGGCCCCCGGACTCCCCGATGAACCCGCGACCGCCCGGCTCCGTCCGCATCATCGCCGGCCACCTGCGCGGCTCGAAGCTCGCCGTGGCCGACCGCCCCGGCCTGCGCCCCAGCAGCGACCGCGTGCGCGAGACCCTGTTCAACTGGCTGCAGGCAACGACGCCGGGGGCGCGGGTGCTCGACCTGTTCGCCGGCACCGGGGCCCTGGGCTTCGAGGCGGCCTCGCGCGGGGCCGCCGGGGTGCTGATGGTCGAGCGCGACCCGGCCCTGGCGGAAGCGCTGCGCGCCAACGCCGCCCGGCTGAAGGTCGGGCAGGCCCGGGTCGAGGTGGCGGACGCGCTGGCCTGGCTCGGCCGCGCGCCGTCCGAAGCCTTCGACCTGGTGTTCGTGGACCCGCCGTTCGAGGCGGGCCTCTGGGCCGGGGCGCTGGCCCGGCTGGGGCCCTGGCTGGCCCCGGAAGCCTGGATCTACGTCGAAAGCCCCGCCAACGTCACGCCCGACGTGCCCGCCGGCTGGCGCCTGCACCGCGAGGGAAGGACCCGCGAGGTGCGCTTCGCGCTGTTCCAGGCCGGGAACGGCCGGGGCCCGGCCTCCGCTGCTACACTTGCGGGCGATTCCACTCCGCAGGGCGAAACCCCGGAATGAGCCTGGCCCGAAACCGTGTCGCGCTGTACCCCGGCACCTTCGACCCCATCACCAACGGCCACATCGACCTGGTCGCCCGGGCCTCGTCGCTGTTCGACCGCGTGGTGGTCGGCGTGGCCGAAAGCCCCGGCAAGGGCCCGGCGCTGCCGCTGGCCGAGCGGGTGGAGCTGGCCCGGCTGGCCCTGTCCGACTTCGGCAACGTCGAGGTCGCCGGCTTCAACTCGCTGCTGGCCCACTTCGTGCACGAGGTCGGCGCCGGCGTGCTGCTGCGCGGCCTGCGCGCGGTGTCGGACTTCGAGTACGAGTTCCAGCTCGCCAGCATGAACCGCCACCTCATCCCCGACGTCGAGACCCTGTTCCTGACGCCGGCCGAGCAGCACAGCTTCATCTCCTCCAGCCTGGTGCGTGAAGTCGCGCGCCTGGGCGGCGACGTGTCCGGGTTCGTGCACCCGGCCGTGGCCAAGGCCCTGTCGGCCCGTTGGAAGCGTCCCTGATACCCATTACAAGAGAGGCATCACCATGAACCGCATCCTTGCTCCGCTTGCCCTGCTGCTTTCTCTCACCCTGCTGGCCGGCTGCCAGAAGGAAGAAGAGGCCGCGCCGGCCCCGGCCGCCCTGGTCGCCCCGGCCGACGGCGACGACATGGCGTGGAAGGAATACCTGGGCAAGGTGGTCGCCCAGAACCAGGCCGGCGTCACCGACCGCATCTTCCCGTACTACCTGCCGGCCAACAGCGACACCCTGAACGAGGGTGACCAGGACGGCCGCACCCAGTACGCGCGCCAGCTCGAGAACGTCTCGGCCGTGGTCGCCCGCACCGTGCTGCCGGGCAACATGCTGGCCTTCGGTTCGCCCGACAGCGCCAAGATGGCCGACATGATCGTCGCCGCCTTCACCGGCGCCGAACCGACCGCGCTCAAGGGCTCGATCGTGCTGTTCATCGGTACCCCGGCCGACAGCGAGCGCGTGAAGCCGGCGGTCGAGGCCGCGGGCGCGACCTACGTCTTCGTCGAAGCCAAGTAATGCCTGGCGCGCGTCCCGGCCGCGGCCGGGACGCGCGTGATCGACCATGTCCCTGCTGATCAACCAGCTTTGCATCAACTGCGACGTCTGCGCGCCGGCCTGCCCGAACGATGCGATCAGCCAGGGTGAAACGATCTACGTGATCGACCCGCGCCGCTGCACCGAGTGCGTCGGCCACCATGACGAGCCGCAGTGCGTCGTCGTCTGCCCGGTCGAGTGCATCGACCCCGACCCGGCGCATCCCGAATCCCACGAGCAGCTGCTCGCCAAATTGCTGAACCTGCAGCAGGAGTCCGCCGCGTGACCCGAGCTTTCATCCTGGGCCTGTTGTTCCTGCCGATGCTGGCGCTGGCCGACGCGCCGGCCGCCAAGCCGCGCCAGGCCGCGATCGCCAGCGCCAACGCCTACGCCACCGACGCCGGCATGGAAGTGCTGGCCAAGGGCGGCAACGCCTTCGACGCCGCGGTGGCGGTCAGCGCCACGCTGGGCCTGGTCGAGCCGGAGAGTTCGGGCCTGGGCGGCGGCGGCTTCATGCTGCTGCACGTGGCCAGGGACGGGCGCGACGTGTTCGTGGATGCGCGCGAGCGCGCGCCCTACGCCGCCACCCGCGACATGTTCCTGGACGCCGAAGGCAACGCGAACCGCCGCCTGTCGGTGGACGGCGCGTTGGCCGCCGGCATCCCCGGCTTGCCCGCGGGCCTGGAGCACCTGGCGAAGCGATACGGCAAGCTGCCACTGTCCGAATCGCTGGCGCCGGCCATCCGCCTCGCACGCGAGGGCTGGAAGTTCGGGCCGAAGAACGCCGCGATGATGGGCTACCGGCGCGACGCGCTGGCCGCCAACGCCGGCGCCGCGAAGCTCTTCCTGCGCGACGGCCAGGTGCCGGCGCAGGGCACGCTGATGCGCAACGAGGACTACGCGCGCACGCTCGAGGCGATCGCGCGCGACGGCGCCGATGGCTTCTACCGCGGCGCCAACGGCCGCCGCCTGGTGGCCGGCGTGCGCAAGGCCGGCGGCCTGTGGACCACGCGCGACCTCGAGGAATACCGCGTGGTCGAGCGCGAGCCGATCCGCATCCGCCACCGCGGCGTCGAGATCGTCACCGCGCCGCCGCCGTCCTCGGGCGGCGTGGCGCTGGCCACCATCTTCAACATCCTCGAGGGCTACGACTATCCGGCGATGGGCAAGGTGGCGCGCACCCACCTGGTGGTCGAGGCCATGCGCCGCGCTTACCGCGACCGCGCCGTCTACCTGGGCGACCCCGACTTCGTGCAGGTGCCGGTGCCGCTGCTCACCGGCAAGGACTACGCGGCGGGCCTGCGCGCGGGCATCAACACCGAGCGCGCCACGCCCAGCGACCTGCTGCCGGGCGTCACGGTGCCGCCGTCGCGCCCGGACACCACGCACTTCTCGGTGATCGACGCGGAAGGGAACCTCGCCGCCGTCACCCAGACCGTGAACCTGCCCTACGGCAACGCCGTGGTGGTGCCGGGCACCGGTTTCCTGCTCAACAACGAGATGGACGATTTCTCGGTGAAGCCGGGCGTGCCCAATGCCTTCGGCCTGGTCGGCGAGGACGCCAACGCGATCGCGCCGGGCAAGCGCCCGCTGTCGTCGATGACGCCCACCTTCCTCATCGGCCAGGACCGCGTGGCCGTGCTGGGCACGCCGGGCGGCAGCCGCATCGTCACCATGGTGCTGCTGGGCCTGTTCGAATTGATGGAAGGCGAGGGCGCGCAGGCCACGGCCGACGCGCCGCGCTTCCACCACCAGTACCTGCCAGACCAGCTGTCGGCCGAGCCGGGGGCGTTCACCGCCGCCGAGATCGAGGCGCTCGAGGCGCGCGGCCACGACGTGCAGGCCGGCGATCGCACCTGGGGCAACATGCAGGTGGTGCTGTGGCGCCGCGACACCGGCGAAGTCGAGGCCGGCACCGACCCGCGCTGGAAGGGCGTGGGCAAGGGCAGTTCCTCCGACGAGTCCGCCATCTACCGCTAGGAGCACCGCCATGAAACTCTGGTCGATCATGGGTAATTCGCAGCGCCTCGACGGCGGCGCGATGTTCGGCAATGCGCCGCGGGCGATGTGGGCCAAGTGGGTGCAGCCGGACGAACAGAACCGCATCCCGCTGGCCTGCCGCGCGCTGCTGGCCAGCCCGCTCAACGGCAAGACGGTGCTGTTCGAGACCGGCATCGGCGCCTTCTTCGAGCCGAGGATGCGCGAGCGCTACGGCGTGGTCGAGCCGCAGCACGTGCTGCTCGAATCGTTGGCCAAGGCCGGCTTCAGCCACGAGGACATCGACGTGGTGGTGCTCAGCCACCTGCACTTCGACCACGCCGGCGGCCTGCTGGCGCCGTGGAAGGAAGGCGAGGCGCCGTCGCTGCTGTTCCCCAACGCCACCTTCGTGGTGGGCGCGGAGCACTGGCAGCGCGCGGTGGACCCGCACTCGCGCGACCGCGCCAGCTTCATCCCGGAGCTCGCGCCGCTGCTGGAGGCCAGCGGCCGGCTCGAGCTCGTCGACGGCCCGCACTGCCGCGCGCTCGGCGACAGCGTGCGCTTCCACCTCAGCCAGGGCCACACGCCGGGCCTGCTGCTGGCCGAGATCGTCGGCGCGCCCGACGCCAGCGGCCGCCCGCATGGCGGCCTGGTGTTCTGCGCCGACCTGATCCCGGGCCGGCACTGGGTGCACGTGCCGATCACGATGGGCTACGACCGCTTCCCCGAGATGGTCATCGACGAGAAGCGCGCCTTCCTCGAGGACAAGCTCGCCCGCAACGTGCACCTGTACTTCACCCACGACCACGAGTGCGCGCTGGCGCAGGTGACGCGGGACGAGAAGGGCCGTTTCGGCACCACCCACGAAGTCGCCGAGCTGTCGGCGCGTTCCCTTGCCGCCTGAGGACATCCTGATGAAGACGACGCTGAGCCTGCTGTTGCTGTGCGCCACCCCCGCCGCGTTCGCCGCCAACTACGGCGAGCCCATGCCCGCCGGCGAGCCGGTGGCGATCTCGGCCGCCGCGGCGGACCCCGCCGTGCACGCGGACGCGCCCGCCAAGTTCAGCGGCCGCATCACCCAGGTCTGCCAGAAGAAGGGCTGCTGGGTCGTGCTCGAGGACGAGGGCAGCAGCGCCCGGGTGATGGCCAAGGACCATGGCTTCGAAGTGCCCAAGGACGCCAGCGGCCCCGCCGTGGCCTACGGCCAGCTGCAGATGGAGCCGATCAGCGAAGAGCACGCCCGCCACCTGGTCGAGGACGACGGCGCGGCGCCGCCGGCCGCGCGCGAACTGCGCATCGTCGCCACCGCGATCGAGATCCTCGACTGAGCAGTCTCGCCAGGCCAGACCGTTCGCGACGGCGCGCTGTCACGTCCCTGATACCTGGCGCTGGTGCAATGGCGGCCTGTTTTCCGGGGGCCGCCACGGCATGGATCCACTGAAAGACGCATCACTCGCTTCCCGCCGCCGCCTGCTCAAGGCCGGCGGCCTGGGCCTTGGCGCGGCCGCGCTGGGGCTCACGCCCATCGGCCGGCTGTTGGCTCAGGCCGGCACGCCCGGCCCGGCGCACGCCGGCTACGGCCCGCTGCGGCCGGTGCGCGACCTCAACACCGGCCTGCCGCTGCTGCAGCTGCCAACGGGCTTCAGCTACACCACCTTCGGCTGGGCCAACGAGCCGATGGCCGGTGGCGAGCGTACGCCGGATTCGCACGACGGCATGGGCGTGGTGCGCGCCGACGGCGATGTGGTCACGCTGGTGCGCAACCACGAGGTCAAGGCGGCTTGGGGCAGCTTCGCGCCCGCCGCGGCCACCTACGATCCGCGCTGCAGCGGCGGCACCGCGACCCTGCGCTTCGACACCGCCAGCGGCCGCCTGCTCGAATCGCGGCCGTCGCTGGGCGGCACCGTCAACAACTGCGGCGGCGGCACCACGCCCTGGGGCACGTGGCTGAGCTGCGAGGAGTTCGTGAGCGCCGCCGGCCCGGTGACGCTGTCCAATGCCGACCACGTGCTGGCGCGCGACCACGGCTTCGTGTTCGAGGTGCCGGCGGACGGCGCCTCGCGGGCCGAACCGCTGCTGGCGATGGGCCAGTTCAAGCACGAGGCGGTGTCGGTCGATCCCGGCACCGGCATCTTCTACCTCACCGAGGACACCGACCCCGAGGCCGGCTTCTACCGGATGGTGCCGAAGGTGCCCGGCCAGCCGTTGCGCGGCGGGCGCCTGCAGATGCTGCGCGCGGTGGGCGCGCCGGACCTTCGCACCGGCCGCCGCGTCGGCGAGCGGCTGGAGGTGCAGTGGGTCGACATCCCCGACCCGCTGGCGGGCAGCAGCGACGACGGCGAGGGCCTGGGCGTGCTGCGCCAGGGGCTGGCCGCGGGCGCGTCGCGCTTCACCCGGCTCGAGGGCGTGATCGTCGGCGACGGGCGGGTGTACTTCACCGCCACCAACGGCGGCGACGCCGCCTGCGGCCAGGTGTGGGTCTACCATCCCGGCGCGGAGGTGCTGGAGCTTGCCTATGAATCGCCCGACCCGCTGGAACTCGACTACCCCGACAACGTGGTGCTCAGCCCGCGCGGCGGCCTGGTGATCTGCGAGGACTCCGACCAGCCCGTGCAGCGGCTGTACGGCCTGACCCGCGACGGCGGCCTGTTCGAGTTCTGCCGGAACCACGTCCGGCTGGAGGGGCAGATGGGCTTCGCCCGCGATTTCCGCGATGCCGAGTGGGCCGGCGCCTGCTTCTCGCCCGACGGCAAGTGGCTGTTCGCGAACGTCTATGCCCCGGGATTCACGGTGGCGATCACCGGCCCCTGGCGCAACGGCCTGATCTGACCGCGGGATTGCGTACGCCGGCCTGGCCGGCGGATCATGGCGGCCACTCCCACCGGATGGCCTCGTGATGATCACCTTGCTTTACGCCGCGCTCTGCACCTTGCTGGTCCTGTTCCTCGCCGGGCGGGTGATGGCCTACCGGGTCAAGCACAAGGTCGGCCTGGGCGACGGCGGCCACGGCGAGTTGAACCGCCGCGTGCGCGCCCACGCCAACGCCGTCGAATACCTGCCGCTGGCGCTGATCCTGCTCGGCGGCATGGAGCTCAACGGCTATTCCGACGCGGTGATCCACGCCTTCGGCGCGACCCTGCTGGTCTCGCGCCTGCTGCACGCCTGGGGCCTGAGCCGCAGCGCGGGCACCAGCCCCGGCCGTCTCATCGGCACCCTGCTGACGCTGCTGCTGATGATCACCATGGCCGTCTTCGCCATCCACGGCTTCGTCACCCAACTCCCCTGACCCCCGCCGTGCGCCCTGCGCACGAACCGCGTTACACCCTGGCATCGCGGCAGCGCCGCCGCCCACCGACATAGGTCTGCGGCCCGACTCAGGAGCGTCATCCTGACCACTGATGTCGGCCGTTCCGGCCTCCTGCCTCCACTTCCGCAGACCTATGTCGGTGTGCGACGTCGCCCCGGATGCCCGTCGCACACTGCATCGAGATCAAGAGCCAAGCCGGGGCAACGGCTTTTGAACTTGCTGTTGCTCTCGCTCTTGCTCTCGCTCCTATTCCCGCCTTTGACCTTGAACCGGTGTGCGACGGACGGTCGGAGCGCCGCCCTGCGACGATAGGGTTCGACGAAGTGGAGGCAGGATGCCGTAACGGCCGCCCTTCAATGGGCAGGACGCCGTGTTGAAGGGCGGGCGGCGAACCCTATCGTTGCTGGGCGGAGCTGCCGAGACGTTCCGGCGCGCGGCGGCTCGTGCGCAAGGCGCACGTGCACTTCAGCGGCGGGGTGGGGCGAGGAGTTCGGCGGGGGTTAGGTGGCCGTCGCCGTTGGCGTCCTGGCGGTGGAACTGCGCGGTGAAGCGTTCGTGGTGCTCGGCCAGCGTGATCGTGGGCGCGTTCGGGATGTGCTGCTCGCCGGGCTCGAGCACGTCGTTGAGGTTCACGTCCATCTGCCGGAAGGCGAAGCTCATCCGCTCCAGGAACTCCGGCAGCGACACCCGGCCGTCGCCGTCCAGGTCGACCCGCGAGAAATAGTCGTCCGCCGCACCGGCCGGCGCGGCGAGCAGCAGCGCCAGCAGCGCGTGGCTAGCCCGCATAGACCGTGATCTCCTCGCGGTCGTGGTAGAGCTGCTTGGCCCGCAGCGTCAGCGGCCGGCCCGCGTGGTCGACGAAGTGCTGCAGGCAGTCGCGGGTCTCGTCCCAGCGCTTCTTCATCGGCAGCTTGAGGTTGAAGATGGCGTGCTTGCACCAGCCCTCGCGGAACCAGGTGGCCATGCGGTCGGCCACCTTGCGCGGCGACTCGACCATGTCGCAGACCATCCAGTCCAGCGGCTTGGGCGGCTGCCAGCGGAAGCCGTCGGCGCGGATGTGCTCGATCACCGGCATGTCCAGCGCACTCTGCGCCATCGGGCCGTTGTCGATCGAGAACACGCGCAGGTGCTGGCGCGCCAGCACCCAGCTCCAGCCGCCCGGCGCGGCGCCGAGGTCGGCGGCGAACATGCCGGGCCGGATGAACTCGGCGCGCTCCTTCTCGGTCAGCAGCATCATCAGCGCCTCCTCGAGCTTGAGCGCCGAACGGCTGGGCGCATCGGCGTGCGCGCGCAGCCGCGGCACGCCCAGCGGCCAGGGCGAGGCGTCCTTCGGGTCGGCGCTGCCGAGCAGGGCGTGGTCGCCGGCGAGCATCAACACGTGCAGGCGCGGGAGCCGCGGATCTTCCTTCTCGGTGATCAGCCCGCGCTGGCGCAGGGCCGGGCGCAGCGCGTTGCCGAAGGAGCGAGCCAGGCCGGCCAGCTGCTTGCCCTCGTCGGAATCGGGATGCTCGACCCAGACGTCGCCGTGCCGGCCGCGGCCACCGAGCGCATCCATGATCGGCGCGATCCGGTCCTTCGGGTCCATGCCGGCGATGTCGGCCAGCAGGCGCAGCTTCTGGCGCGCGAAGATCAGCGTCGACCAGGGCAGGGCCTTGGCCAGGGCGGCGCCGTCCTCGACGCCCAGGAACTGCACGTGGCCGGAATTGCGCTCGGTGCGCGCATAGCCCGGGAACCCGGCGATCGCGGCGCGCTCGCTCAGCTCGGCGGCGAGCTCGGGTTCGAAGCCGGGGCGGCAGTAGGCCAGCAGGCCGTCAGTAGACAAGTCCGGATTCCCCGTAGTCGCGCAGCACGTCGCGCGCATGGTCGCGCATCAGGTCGGTGCGCACGGCGATGCCGCGCTTCTCCAGTTCGCCCTTCCAGTCGGCAGGCAGCGGGCCTTCGTCGAAGCCGGCCAGCGACTGGACGTCGTCGGCCCGTGCCGCGATCAGCAGTTCGTCGATGCCGGCCCAGATCAGCGCGCCGTAGCACATGCTGCAAGGCTGGGCCGAGGTGGCCAGCGTGATGCGGCCGCCGGCCTGGTTCAGGCGGAAGCTCTGCAGGCGCTGCTGGCTGGTGGTCAGCGCCATCACCTCGGCGTGCGCCGCCGAGCAGTTGTGCGGCACCACGCGGTTCACGCCGACGCCGATGAGGCGGCCCTCCTCGTTGAACACCGCCGCGCCGAACGGCCCGCCGCTGCGATGGTCGACGTTGCGGCGCGAGAGCTGGATGGCCAGCGCGATGCGGCTCTCGGCGTCCGGGTAGCGGCGCTGGGCGTCCACTTCCTCGTGGATCCAGGCCGGCAGCGTCAGGTGCAGCTGGGCGTAGAGCATCTCAGGCGCCGCCCTTCGCGGCCCAGGTGTCGCGCAGGGTGACGGTGCGGTTGAACACCGGCGCGCCGGGCGCGTGGTCGCGGCGGTCGGCGGTGAAGAAGCCCAGGCGCTCGAACTGCACCGGGGCCTCCGGCGCCAGCGACGCCGCCGAGGGCTCGAGCCAGCCGCGCACGACGCGCACCGAATCGGGGTTGAGGTAGTCGCGGTAGGTCTTGCCGGCCTCGTCCTTGTCCGGGTCGGGCACGCTGAACAGGCGGTCGTACAGGCGCACCTCGGCCGCGACCGCGGTGGCGGCGGCAACCCAGTGGATGGTGCCCTTGACCTTGCGGTTGGCGCCTTCCATGCCGGCGCGCGACGACGGATCGAGCGTGCAGCGAAGCTCGACGACCGCGTCGCCGTCCTTCACCACCTCGTCGCAGCGGACGATGCCGACGCCGCGCAGGCGCACTTCGCCGCCCGGCACCAGGCGGTGGAAGCCCTTGGGCGGCACTTCCATGAAGTCCTCGCGCTCGATCCACACCTCGCGCGAGAACGGCACCTCGCGCTCGCCCAAGGCCGGGTCCTTGGGATGGTTGGCGAACACCAGCGACTCGGCGTGGCCCTCCGGCAGGTTGGTGACCACCAGCTTCACCGGGTCGATCACCGCCATGCGGCGCGGCGCGGCCGCGTCCATCACCTCGCGGATGCAGCCCTCGAGCACCGAGAAGTCGATCAGCGAATTCTGCTTGCTGATGCCCACGCGGTCGGCCAGCAGGCGCAGCGCCGCCGGCGGGCAGCCGCGGCGGCGCAGGCCCTGCAGGGTGGGCATGCGCGGGTCGTCCCAGCCCGACACCAGGCCCTCGTTCACCAGCGCGAGCAGCTTGCGCTTGCTCATCACGGTGTAGTTGATGTTCAGGCGCGAGAACTCGATCTGGCGCGGCTTGGCGGCGGGCACGGCGAAGCCGGCGTCCACCAGCGGCTGGTACAGGTGCGGGTTGCGCACCAGGTCCACGTGGTCCACGCACCAGTCGTACAGCGGCCGGTGGTCTTCGAACTCGAGCGTGCACAGCGAATGCGTGATGCCTTCCAGCGCGTCGCTCAGGCAGTGCGCGTAGTCGTACATCGGGTAGATCGGCCAGGCGTTGCCGGTGTTCTGGTGCTCGACGTGCTTGATGCGGTAGATCGCCGGGTCGCGCAGGTTGATGTTGCCGCTGGCCATGTCGATCTTGGCGCGCAGGGTGCGGGCGCCGTCCGGGAACTCGCCGGCGCGCATCCGCGTGAACAGGTCGAGGTTCTCGGCCACGCTGCGGTCGCGGAAGGGCGAGTTGCGGCCCGGCTCGGTCAGGGTGCCGCGGTATTCGCGCACCTGTTCGGCGTTGAGGTCGCAGACGTAGGCCTTGCCGTCCTCGATCAGCTTGATCGCGCTGCGGTAGAAGACCTCGAAGTAGTCGGAGGCATGGCGCAGTTCGGCCCACTCGAAGCCCAGCCAGCGCACGTCCTCCTTGATGGCCTCGACGTATTCGGGGTCTTCCTTGGCCGGGTTGGTGTCGTCGAAGCGCAGGTTCACCGGCCCGCCGAACTCGCGGCCGATGCCGAAGTTCAGGCAGATCGACTTGGCGTGGCCGATGTGGAGGTAGCCGTTGGGCTCGGGCGGGAAGCGGGTGCGGACCGCGGCGTGCTTACCCGAGGCCAGGTCCTCGCGGATGATCTGGCGGATGAAGTCGTTCTTCTCCGGCGCGGTGGCGTCGGTGGGGGCGGGCGTGGCGGTCATGCGTCCGGGGTAGGCTGGCTGGGGTCGCCCAGTTTACCGGCTCGGGCGCCCCGGCGTTCCGGCCCCCGCCACCGGCGCCCGGGGCGAGTATAGAATCGGGCGGGCCGGGGGGCGCCACACACCAATGGGGAGTTCGAGCTTGCGCTATCTGCCGGCGTTCTTCATCGCAAGCTTGTGGGCCCTGGTGCTGCTGGCCGCGCCCGCACGGGCGGCGGGGCCGGCGCCCAGCCTCGACCTCGCGGTGATGGAAACGCCGGTCGGCACCACGCTCGACGACATCCTCACCGGGCGGGCCCAGCCGGGCTTCACGCCGCTGCTCACGCCCGGCTTCTCCTTCCAGGCCCGGCCGGGCCGCGACCTCTGGGTGCGCATCCGCACCGAACTGCCCGACGACGGCGGCACCAATTGGCAACTGGCCATCGTGCGCGCCCCGCTCGACCGGCTGCAGCTCAAGCTGCTGCCCGACGCCCGCGTGGTCGCCGAGGACAGCTTCTTCCGCGCCGCCGGGGAGGAGAACCCCTGGCCGGCCAACTTCCTGCTGCCGCTGCCGGCCGAGCTGTCGGGCAGGAGCGAGTTCTACCTGCACCTCCAGGGCAAGGTGAACGGCGGCCTGCACCTGCGCCTGCAGGACCCCGCCACCGCCCGCGCCGAAGAGGACCGGGCGCGCGGTTTCTTCCGCTTCACCTATGGCCTGCTGCTGGTGGTCGCGGCCCTGTCGCTGGTGCGGCATGTCGAAGACAGCCGCGCCGGCGCGCCGGCGGTGGGCGGCGCCGCGCTCGGCATCTGGTTCGCCTGCCTGGGCATCAACGGACACCTTTACTCGCTGCCGGAGCTGTCGCTGCTGGCCGACCGCGGCGCCGCCGTGCCGCAGGGCCTGCTGCTGCTCTGCGCCGGCCCGATGGTGCTCGCCACCCGCTACTACAGCGGCCTGGCCAAGGCGGCGCCGGGCCTGGTGCCCTGGGCGCGCGGCCTGGGCTGGGGCCTGGTGCTGCTGGCGCTGTGGGGCATGCTGGGCAGCGCGCTTTCGCCGCTGGCCACGCAGTGGCTGGCCTGGGTCGGCAGCGGCGTGGCGCTGGGGGCCTGCCTGGTGATGCTGCTGCTCGATTCGCGCAGCTATCGCTGGGCCCCGCTGCTGACCCTGCTGGCCGCCGCGGTGGCCGTGGGGCTGCGCGTGCTGGCCGACGCCCAGGTGCTGCCGCCCACCTTGCTCAACCTCTACGGCTGGCAACCGATGCTGGCCGTCACCGTGGCGCTCTACCTGGCCCTGCCCTGGATCCGGGCGCGCCTGCAGCGCTGGTCCATGCGCAAGCGCGCCGAGGCGCCGGAGCCGACCGCGGCCGAGAAGATCCAGCAGGCCCGCGAGCGCCTGGTCGAGAGCCTGCAGGCCGGCCTGAAGTCCGCCGCCGACGGCGACCTGAAGTGGATCGCGTTCCGGCGCCTGCTCGACGGCCTCAAGCCGGTGCTGAGCCAGACCTCGGCCGCGGTGGTGGCCATGCATTTCCACGGCGAGGACATGATGCAGGTCGAGCCCCCCGAGGCCGAGGGGCGCTACCGCGAGTTGCTCGCCCAGCGCACGACCTTGCTCAAGAACCTCAGCCGCCTGCGCGCCCCGCAGCAGCTGGGCATCGATTTCGACGGCCCGGCCGGCCCGCTGGAGCAGGTGCAGCTGGCGGTGATCCCGCTGCCGATCCCGAAGCCGGGCTGGGGCGCGCTGCTGGTCGAGCGCGAGGCCGACGTCACCTACAGCGACGCCGAGCTGGCGCTGTGCGCCGAGTTCGCGGCGATGGCGATCCTGGCCGGCGAAGAGGCCGCGGGCGCGGTGAAGGCGCAGAAGTCGGCCGAGACCGACCCGGCCACCGGCGTGCTGCGCGTCGAGGCCCTGCACGCCCGGCTCGACAAGCACATGGAAACCGCGCGCCTGAAGCAGCATCCGCTGAGCCTGCTGTGCATCCAGCTCGACCAGGCCCAGGCCCTGCGCGAGGGCAGCGGCGAGGTCGGTGCCGCCGCGGGGCTGCGTCCGGTCGGCGAACTGTTGCTCGAGGAGATCGAGTACGGCGACGTCGTCGGCCGCTCGGGTCCGGACGGCTTCCTGGTGGTCGCGCCGGGACGGCGCCTGCTGCAGGCCCGTGACTACGCCGAACGCCTGCGCGCGGCCATCAGCCGCCTGCGCATCGACCCGCGCATCGCGCCGGTCCTGAGCGTCAGCGTGGGCGTCGCCCAGGCCGGTGCCGAGGAGCGCGACCCCGCCGGCATCCTCGAGCGCGCCGGGCGCGCGGCCCGGATCGCCAACAAGAACGGCGGCAACCAGATCTTCAGCTGAGGCAACCGATGGCCACCACACTCGTGATCGGCAACAAGAACTACTCGTCCTGGTCGCTGCGGCCCTGGCTGCTGCTTCGCCACGCCGGCGTCACCTTCGACGAGGTGCGGCTGCCGCTCGACACGCCCCAGTTCCGCGAACAGGTCGGGCGCTGGTCGCCGAGCCGGCGGGTGCCGGTGCTGCACGACGGCGAACTGGCGGTCTGGGATTCGCTGGCGATCTGCGAATACGCCAACGAGCGCTGGCTCGCCGGCGAGGGCTGGCCGGTCGATCCCGCGGCCCGCGCCGTCGCGCGCAGCGCCGCGGCCGAGATGCACTCGGGCTTCGGCGCGCTGCGCGCCCAGCTGCCGATGAACCTGCGCCGGCTGCCGCGCGGCAAGCACTGGGATGCCGACGCCGACCGCGACATCGCCCGCGTCCAGGGACTGTGGCGCGAGCTGCGCAGCCGCTTCGGCGCGGGCGGGCCCTTCCTGTGCGGGCGCTTCGGCATCGTCGACGCGATGTTCGCGCCGGTGTGCGTGCGCTTCCGCGGCTACGGCGTGGACTGCGACGACACCGCGCGCGCCTTCATGGCGGCCATCTTCGCGCTGCCGGCGATGAAGGAGTGGGAGGCCGCGGGCCTGGCCGAAACCGAGCGCGTCGGCGCGGACGAGGCCTGAGCCGGTGGCGCCGTTCGCCGCGCTGGTGCGCGAGGTTCCCGACTTCCCCAAGCCCGGCATCCGCTTCAAGGACATCAGCCCGCTGCTGGCCGACGGGCCCGGCTTCGCGGCGGCGATCAGCGCCATGGCCGAGCCCTGGCGCGAGGCGCGGCTGGACGCGGTGGTGGGCATCGAGGCGCGCGGCTTCATCCTGGGCGCGCCGCTGGCGCGCGAGCTGGGCACCGGCTTCGTGCCGGTGCGCAAGCCCGGGAAGCTGCCGGGCGCGGTGATCGAGGAAAGCTACGCGCTGGAATACGGCACCGACCGCCTGCAGGTGCATCGCGACGCGCTGCCCGCGGGCGCGCGCGTGCTGTTGGTGGACGACGTGCTGGCGACCGGCGGCACGCTGGCGGCCGCGGCCCGGCTGGTGTCCCGGCTCGGGCTGGAACTGGTGGGCGGGGCGGTGCTGATGGAGCTGGCGGTGCTCGACGGCCGCCGCCACTGGACGTCCCCGGCGCCGCTGCTGGCCACGCTGCGCTACTGAGTCAGTACGACGCCAGGGCGCACACGTAGACCAGCTCGCAGCCGCCGTCGCCGCTGTCGTTGCGGCTGAGCGAGCTGCGCCAGGTCCAGCCGTCGTCGGCGCGCGCCTCCACCAGCCAGCCGCGCAGGCGCACCGTCTGGCCCGGCCGGACCCGGGCCAGCGCGGCGGCCACGTCCGCGTCGGCCGGGATCATGTGCATGTTGGCGCTGCTGGCGATGATCTCGTCCAGCGGCAGCGGCGGACCCTCGCGGCCCCAGCGGTAGAAGTACCAGCGACCCGACTGCGAGATGTCCAGCGGGCCGTAGTACTCTTCGCGCGCCATCCGGCCCCAGCCCAGCGCAAGGTCGGTCGGCGACAGCGCGGCGTTGCGGTCGAAGCGGTAGTCCTCGCGCGCCAGCACCCGCGCCTCGATGGCGAAGCCGGCCAGCGGCGTCACGTCGTGCCCGGCCAGCCGGAACGGCGGCATCTCGCGCGTGGACCGGGTCTGCAGCGGCTGGCGGATGTCGAACTCGCCGGGAGGCGGCACGCAGCGCACCGTGGCGCCGTCGCGCAGCGCCTGCGGCCCGGCCTCGTCGCGGCTGGCGGCCCAGAGCAGTGCCGCCAGCGATGCGGCCAGCAGGATCCAGAGCCAGCGCGGCATCAGTCGAAATCCCCGGCCAGGGTGGCGCGCGTGGCGGCATCCAGCGTGACCTCGAGCGGCAGCCGCGGGTCGTCGATGCCGAAGGCCAGGTCGTCGCCGGCACGAACGGCGGCGATGGCGCCCGGCGTGAACTCGAAGCGCAGGAAATGCACGGCGGAGGTCTTGCCGCCCTCGCTGCGCGGCAGGTCCTCGTCGGCGATCGCGAACACCGGGGCCTGGCCGCGCACGCGCGCGAACACGCGGTGCTCGATGCCGCCCAGCGCGGCCAGCGCGCGCCGGCGCGCGCCCGCGTCGTCGAAGCCCAGCAGCAGGGTCGCCTTGAGGTTGGCGCCATCGGGCACGAGCGGGTTGTAGGCCGCCAGTTCGTCCTCGACCGCGCGCGGGTCGGTGGTCCGTTCGATCCGCAGCATTTCCTGCACCTGGTACTGCACGGTCAGCCGGTCCTCGAACAGCAGGCTGGCGTGCGCGCCCAGCGCGACGCGGCGGCGCTGCTTGTGCGCCATCAGGCGCGCGCGCAGGCCGGGGCGCAGCGACTCGTAGGCCTCGGGCGGCAGCAGGCCGGCGGGCGTGAGCTTCTGCATCGCCGGCTCAGGGCCCGGCCGCGGCCGTGAGTTCGTCCAGGGCCTTCTGGAAGCGGTTGGCGTGCGAGCGCTCGGCCTTGGCCAGGGTCTCGAACCAGTCGGCGATCTCGTCGAAGCCTTCCTCGCGCGCGGTGCGGGCCATGGACGGGTACATGTCGGCGTACTCGTGGGTTTCGCCGGCGATGGCCGAGCGCAGGTTGTCGAGCGTGCCGCCGAAGGGCAGGCCGGTGGCGGGGTCGCTGCAGGCCTCGAGGTACTCGAGGTGGCCGTGGGCGTGGCCGGTTTCGCCCTCGGCGGTGGAGCGGAAGACCGAGGCCACGTCGCCCAGGCCCTCGACGTCGGCCTTCTGCGCGAAGTAGAGGTAGCGGCGGTTGGCCTCGGCCTCGCGGGTGAAGGCCAGCTTGAGGTTTTCCTCGGTCCGGGTGCCCTTGGGCGTCATCACGTCACCTGTTCGCGCCACCGGGGACGGGCCCGGCCCGCCGACTATTGCCGTGCCCGCTCAGCGATGCAAGTTGCCGGCCGACGCCGGGGTCGCGGCCACCGACGTCACCCGCAGCTTGAGCGCGCGGCCGCCCGGGGCCTGCCAGTCGATCACCTGGCCGACCGACAGGCCGAGCAGGGCGCTGCCCACCGGCGCCAGCACCGACACGCGGGCGGTCGCCACGTCGGCGTCCTGCGGGAAGACCAGGATGAACTGGTGCTGCTCGCCGCTGACTTCGTCCACGCAGGTGACGGTGGCGTTCATGGTCACCACGTCGGCCGGCACCTGGTCGTCGGGCAGCACCCGGGCGCGCTCGAGCTCGGCGCCCAGTGCCTGCGCGGCGGGCAGCTGCCGCAGGGACGGCGCTTCCAGCATCTGCTCGAGCCGGGCGAGGTCGCGGCTGCCGAGGGTGATCGGGGGCAGGCTGTGCTGGTTTTCCATGGCGTACTCCAAAAAAGGAAACGGGCGGCGCGCGTTGCGCACCGCCCGGGGGTTCACGTGTTGTGGCGATACCGTAGCCCGCGCCGTCGCCGTCTTCAAGCCCCGGCGCGGCGCCTGCCGCGGCCGGCGGCCGAAGCCTGCTGGGGCGGATCGAGCAGGCCCGGCGGCAGGTCGCGCAGCACTTCGGCCAGCTGGTGCAGGAATCCCCCCATCGCCGAGCTCTTGCGCCAGGCCAGCGCCAGGCGGCGGGTCGGCGGCGGGTTGCCGAACTCGAGCAGCCGGATGTTCTCCGAGGGCGACACCGGCGGCTTCACCGCCAGCATCGGCAGCAGGGTCACGCCGACGCCGGCGGCGACCATCTGGCGCAGCGTTTCCAGGCTGGTGGCGCGGAAGCCTTCCTTTTCGCCGGCGCCGGCGAGGCTGCACACCGCCAGGGCCTGGTCGCGCAGGCAGTGGCCTTCCTCGAGCAGCAGCAGGTGCTGGTCGCTGAGTTCGGCCAGGCGCAGGTTGCGGTGGCCGGCCAGCGGGTGGCCTTCCGGCACCGCGAGCATGAAGGGCTCCTCGAACAGGAAGTGCGTCTCCAGCCAGTCCTCGTGCAGCGGCAGCGCCAGCACCGCGGCGTCGAGCTTGCCGTCGCGCAGCAGCTGCAGCACGACCTCGGTCTTCTCCTCGACCAACAGCAGCTCCAGCCGCGGGAATCGCGCGCGGATGCGCGGCACCACGTGCGGCAGCAGGTAGGGGCCGAGCGTGGGGAAGAAGCCGATGCGCACGCTGCCGGCCTCGGGATCGCTGGTGCGGCGCGCGGTCTCGCGCATCTGTTCGACCTCCGCCAGCACGCGGCGCGCGCGCGCGGCGATGTCGTGGCCGGCCGGCGTCAGCATCACGTGGCGCGGCGCGCGCTCGACCAGGGCCACGCCCAGCTCGTCCTCCAGCTTCTTGATCTGGGTGGACAGGGTGGGCTGGCTGACGTGGCAGGCATCGGCGGCGCGCCCGAAGTGCCGCAGCTCCGCCAGGGCCACCAGGTATCTGAGGTCGCGCAGGTTCATCGGGATGGCCACCGCCTATGGATCCGGCGCCAGTAATGCGCCCCGGGAATCGGTTTGTCGAGTGCAATATATACAAAATCTATCAATATGATTGAATCAATCTAATTTTCACATCAATAGGTTTTGTCTAATATCAGCGCCAGTTTCAATTCACCCCAGCTCCCAACCCAAGGAACCCCCATGTCCCTGATCAATACCGAAGTGAAGCCGTTCAAGGCCCAGGCCTTCCACAACGGCAAGTTCGTCGAAGTGACCGAGGCCAACCTGAAGGGCAAGTGGTCCGTGCTGATCTTCATGCCGGCCGCCTTCACCTTCAACTGCCCGACCGAGGTCGAGGACGCGGCCGAGAACTACGGTGAGTTCCAGGCCTCCGGCGCCGAGGTCTACATCGTCACCACCGACACCCATTTCTCGCACAAGGTCTGGCACGAGACCTCGCCGGCCGTGGGCAAGGCGAAGTTCCCGCTGGTCGGCGACCCCACCCACCAGCTGACCCGCGCCTTCGGCGTGCACATCGAGGAAGAGGGCCTGGCCCTGCGCGGCACCTTCGTCATCAACCCGGAAGGCGTGGTCAAGACGGCGGAGATCCACGACAACGCCATCGCCCGCGACGTCACCGAGACCCTGCGCAAGCTCAAGGCCGCGCAGTTCGTCGCCGCCAACCCCGGCCAGGTCTGCCCGGCCAAGTGGAAGGAAGGCCAGAAGACCCTGGCGCCATCCCTGGACCTCGTCGGCAAGATCTGACCCCCCGCAGCAAGGACGGGGTCAGGTTCGGAACCTGACCCCGTTTTTTTTCGGACCCCGTTTTTTTCGCCCCCCATTCCACGGAGCCACGCCATGCTCGACGCCAACCTGAAGACCCAGCTGTCGTCCTACCTGGAGAAGCTGCAGCTGCCGATCGAACTGCGCGCCTCGCTCGACGACGGCGACGCTTCGCGCGAGCTGCAGGCGCTGCTCGAGGACATCGCCTCGCTTTCCGACAAGATCACCTACGCGCGCACCGACGACGATGCGCGCCGGCCCTCGTTCGCGATCCTGCGCAGCGGTACCGACACCGCGGTGCGCTTCGCCGGCCTGCCGATGGGCCATGAGTTCACCTCGCTGGTGCTGGCCCTGCTGCAGGTCGGCGGCCATCCCTCGCGGGAATCGCAGGAGCTGCTGGCGCAGATCGCCGCGCTCGAAGGCGAGTTCCGCTTCGAAAGCTATTTCTCGCAGTCCTGCCAGAACTGCCCGGACGTGGTGCAGGCGTTGAACCTGATGGCGGTGCTCAACCCGGGCATCACCCACGTCGCGATCGACGGCGCGCTGTTCCAGGCCGAGGTCGAGGCGCGGCAGGTGATGGCGGTGCCCAGCGTCTACCTCAACGGCGAGCTGTTCGGCGCCGGCCGCATGGGCCTGGCCGAGATCGTGGGCAGGCTCGACACCGGCGCCGCCGCGCGCGAGGCGCGCGCACTCGATGACAAGGCGCCCTTCGACGTGCTGGTGGTCGGCGGCGGCCCCGCCGGCGCGGCCGCGGCGATCTACGCCGCGCGCAAGGGCATCCGCACCGGCGTCGCCGCCGAGCGCTTCGGCGGCCAGGTGCTGGACACGATGGGCATCGAGAACCTGGTCGCCGTGGCCGAGACCGAAGGCCCCAGGCTGGCCGCCGCGCTCGAGCAGAACGTGCGCGCCAACGACGTCGACGTGATGAACGGCCAGCGCGCGGCGAAGCTGCTGCCGGCCGGCGACGACGGCCTGGTGCGGGTCGAGCTGGCCAGCGGCGCGGTGCTGAAGTCGCGCAGCGTGGTGCTGGCCACCGGCGCGCGCTGGCGCCAGATGGGCGTGCCCGGCGAAGACCAGTACCGCAACAAGGGCGTGGCCTATTGCCCGCACTGCGATGGCCCGCTGTTCAAGGGCAAGCGCGTGGCCGTGATCGGCGGCGGCAACTCCGGCGTCGAGGCGGCGATCGACCTGGCGGGCATCGTCGCCCACGTCACCCTGGTCGAGTTCGACGCGAAGCTGCGCGCCGACGAGGTGCTGCAGCGCAAGCTGCGCAGCCTGGCCAACGTCACCGTGCTGGTGAACGCGCAGACCACCGAGGTGCTGGGCGACGGCGGCAAGGTGAACGGCCTGGCCTGGCGCGACCGCCTGCTGGGCAGCGAGCACCGGCTCGAGCTCGAGGGCATCTTCGTGCAGATCGGCCTGCTGCCCAACACCGAATGGCTCAAGGGCACGGTCGAGCTGTCGGCCCGCGGCGAGATCGTGATCGACGAGCGCGGCCAGACCTCGGTGCCCGGCGTGTTCGCCGCCGGCGACGCCACCACGGTGCCCTACAAGCAGATCGTGGTGGCGATGGGCGCCGGCTCCACCGCGGCGCTGGGGGCCTTCGACCACCTGATCCGCGCGCCGCTGCGGGTCGTCGACGGCAAGCTGTCCGCCGCGGCCTGAGCCCCGGGCCCGCGCCGGCCCGCGCGGCCGGCGCTATGATGGCGCGGTCCCGAAAGGATCGCGCCATCATGCCCCCCGCCGAAATCCCCACGCCCGCCGAAGTCGAGAAGCTCTTCGCCGCGGTGCCCGAACGCAACACCGGCGACACCCTGCTGCGCACCATGCAGATGCACCATGTGCAGCTGTCGTCCATGGCCGACACCAAGGCCAACATCATCATCACCATGTCGTCGATCGTGCTGACCCTGGTGCTGGGCCGCCTGAGCGACCCGGTGCTGCGCAGCGCCTCGCTCACGCTCGCCGCCTTCACCCTGCTGGCGCTGCTGCTGGCCGTGCTGGCGGTTCTGCCCAAGTACCGGCCGCTGAAGCTGGTGGACGACAAGATCCCGCCGCAGTTCAACCTGCTGTTCTTCGGCCACTTCGCCGAGCTGCCGCGCGAGCGTTTCCTGGCCGAGATCGCCGGCGCGCTGAAGTCCGACGGTTCGGTGTACGAGACCATGGCGCGCGACACCTACGCCCTGGGCTGGTACCTGGCCCACCACAAGTACCGCTACCTGCGGCTGTCCTACATCTTCTTCCTCGCCGGGTTCCTGCTCGCCTGCATGGTCCAGGTGGCCAGCCTGCTGGCCGGCTGAGGTGGCGACGCTCGCCAACGCCATCCGCGACGCCGCCGCGCGCCTGCCGGGCGAGGAGGCACGGCTGGAGGCCGAGCTGCTGCTGGCGCACGCGATGCAGCGGCCGCGCAGCTGGTTCTACGCGCACGCCAGCGACGTGCTGGAGGCGCCGGAGGCCGGGGTCTTCGAGGCGCTGGTGCGGCGCCGCCTGCACGGCGAGCCGGTGGCCCAGATCACCGGCCAGCGCGGCTTCTGGTCGCTGGAGCTGGCGGTGACCGCGGACACGCTGATCCCGCGACCCGAGACCGAGCTGCTGGTGGAGCTGGCGCTGGCGCGGATGCCGCGCGCCGAGCCGCTGCGCGTGCTCGACCTGGGGACCGGCACCGGGGCGATCGCGCTGGCCGTGGCCAGCGAGCGCCCGCTGGCCGACGTCACCGCCACCGACGCCAGCGCCGCCGCGTTGGCGGTGGCGGCCGGCAATGCCCGCGACGCTGGGCTGCCGGTGCGTTTCCTGCAAGGCAGCTGGTTCGAGGCGGTGCCGCGCGAACAGTTCGACCTGGTGTTGAGCAATCCGCCCTACCTCGCCGACGACGATCCGCACCTGCAGCAGGGCGACCTGCGCTTCGAGCCGCGCGGCGCGCTGGCCTCGGGCGCGGACGGGCTGGAGGCCCTCCGCGCGATCTGCGCCGGCGCGCCGCGGCACCTGGCGCCCGGCGGCTGGCTGCTGGTCGAGCACGGGTACGAGCAGGGCGCGGCGGTGCGCGCCTTGTTCAAGCGCGCAGGGCTGGAGCAGGTGGCGACCGAACGCGACCTCGAGCACCGCGACCGGGTGACGCTGGGGCGGCGCCCCCGCGGCTGATCAGCCCGCCTGCACCCGCGGCGCGGCGGCGGCCAGGCCCGGCCAGCGCGCCAGCAGGGTGGCGCGGATGCCGTCGGCGTCGAGGCCGGCTTCGGCCAGCAGCTGCTCGCGGCTGGCGTGTTCCTGGTAGCGGTCGGGCAGGCCCAGGTGCAGCACCGGCAACGTGATGCCCTCGGCGGCCAGCAGTTCGGCCACGCCGCTGCCGGCGCCGCCCATCACGACGTTGTCCTCGAGGGTCACGATGGCTTCGTGGCTGCGCGCCAGCTCGAGCACCAGGGCGCGGTCGAGCGGCTTGACGAAGCGCATGTTGGCGACGGTGAGGCCGAGTTCCTTGCCCACCTTTTCCGCCGGCGCCACCAGCGCCCCGAAGGCGAGCAGGGCGATCCGGCCGCCGCGCTGGCGCAGTTCGGCCTTGCCGATCGGCAGCGAGTCGAGCGCCGGCTGCACGGCCACGCCCGGGCCGGTGCCGCGCGGGTAGCGCACCGCGGCCGGGCCGGCATGGCGGTAGCCGGTGCTCAGCATCTGCCGGCACTCGTTCTCGTCGGCGGGCGCCATCACCACCATGTTCGGGATGCAGCGCAGGAAGCTGAGGTCGAAGCTGCCGGCGTGGGTGGCGCCGTCCGGCCCGACCACGCCGCCGCGGTCGATCGCGAACAGCACGTCCAGGTTCTGGATCGCCA
>ERZ1066122.939-NODE-939-length-26676-cov-8.629916_pt1 | contig 26676 bp, 29 predicted proteins | sample MGYA00382769_ERZ1066122 | MGnify/ENA primary metagenome ERZ1066122 (study PRJEB33369, sample SAMEA5778352) | biofilm metagenome | biome: Industrial cooling water; feature: Water cooling tower basin; material: Biofilm | place: United Arab Emirates | collected... | reverse complement strand
TCGATACCGGCGAGGCGTTTCTTGCGCTCCTCGGCGATCAGGCGGCCAAAGGTGATGCCGGGATCGGTTGCCTTTTCCTCATAGGCGCTTTCGATTTCGCGCAGGCCACAGCCGGTCCAGCCGCCCGCGCCCGAGGGAGAACAGCTCATATTGCCCTCGCGCCCGACATAGCGATAGCCGATGACGCGCTGGGTCCAGCTCTGGTTTTTGGGATCATTGGGGTCGCTGCGCAGCGCAGGGGGAATGCGATAGCGATCCGCCTCGACCAAAATGGCGCAGACATTTATCTGTTCGTCGGTGCTTTCGGGGCAGTCATCCTCGCCAAAGATGATGACGGTGTTGATCTTGGGATCGGCAGCGGTGCCCGCGCCCGTATCGTCCTGCGCATGGGCAGATGCGCTTGCCATCATTGCTGCGGCATAGGCAAAGGCGGTCAGGCGTTTCATCTTTTGGTCTCCACTGGCATGCTATTCATCTGCGCGTTGTAAACTGAACCGTGCATGAAAAGTGCCATCTTTCAAATGCGCTTCGACACGGCAATAGCAAGGCGGCAGCCTGCGCGGATCGCGGCGCTCATCAGCGGATAGGCAGGCGCGCGTTCGGCGCCTTCGGCAATCGCGGTTGCCTTATGCTCCAGCTCCTCCGCCTGGAATTCCGCGATCATCGCCGACAAGGCAGGGTCGCTGTCGCCCAGTTCGCCCAGTTGCTCGGCATAATGACGGTCGATTTCGGTCTCTACCGCAGCGGTACAGGCCATGGCGGCTTCGGGCCCGATCGCCGCCGTCACCGCGCCCAGCGCAAAGCCTGCTGCGTTCCAGACCGGGTGCAGCAGCGTAGGGCGGACGCCGCGCTCCGCCATCAGTTTCTCGAAGGCATCGAGATGGCGCTGCTCCTGCGTTGCCATATGCGCGATGCTGCGCGCGGCGGGATGGCGGTCGCCCATGATCGCAAGCTGGCCTGCGTAAATTCGCTTCGCGCCAAATTCGCCCGCCTGGTTGACACGGATCATGCTGGTGACATTCTGTTCCATCATACGGACTTGTCCTTCCATAGCCAGCCCAAGATGGCGATGGCCCCGCCAGTGGACAAGAGGAAGTTGAACCCTGCAAGCGAAATGCCGAACAGGTCCCACGGTGCCACATCGCAGCGGATCGTCGGCGCGTTCAATATCTGCTCCATTACCTCGGCGGCGCTGCCCGTCGGCACGGTCGAACAGGTGCTAAGCCCCTGCCACCAGCCATATTCAACACCGGCATGATAGCCGCCGATCAATCCGCTGGTCAGGATGGCAAAGGCGGCAAGCGCGGTCGCAACGCGTTTCAGCATCGGATTGGTCGTAAACAGCCCCAATAGGGCAAGCGGGACCGCCGCATAATGGGGATAACGCTGCCACCAGCACATTTCGCAAGGGTGCAGCCCGCCAATATATTGCGAGCCATAGGCCCCTGCGAGGAGGCCTGCAGGCAGCAGGAAAGCCAGCCATGTTGCGCGTTGGAGGTTGGTCATGGGTGGCGCATCAGAGAGTTCACCTTCGCTACTTCGTCACCCCGTACTTGATGCGGGGTCCCGATTTTACTGCGGTGTAGGAAAGCGGGACCCCGTGTCAAGCACGGGGTGACGGAAGACAACAAGCGCGGACTGACGCACAGTTATATGCGCCAATCAGCCGATAGCCTGAAGACCCGCAATCAATTCAGCGCGCCAGCCTTTGCGGGCTTGTCGGCCAGCTTCATCGTTTTCGACCCCAGCCGCTCCAGCGTTTCCATCGCATAATGCAGCTGGAAATCCTCGATGCCCTTCGCTTTCAACTCTTCGGTGGTCATCGCAAAGCGCGGGTCGTCGGTCAGGTCGCTTTCCAGTTCCTTGTCCTCCACCGCCAGTTCGTTGACCAGATGGCGGCGCAGATCGGTTTCGCGCAGCGTGATGCGCTTTTTGTAATCGGGGTCGGAAATCTGAGGCACATTGATGTCGGGCTTTATCCCGCCTTCCTGCACCGAGCGACCAGAGGGCAGGTGATAGCGCGCAATGGTGAGCCGCAGGCCTGTATCGCGCGAAAGCGGCAGCACATTCTGCACGCTGCCTTTGCCAAAGCTGCGTTCGCCCATGATCAGCGCGCGGTGATGGTCCTGCAATGCGCCTGCGACGATCTCCGATGCCGAGGCAGAGCCTGCATCGACGAGCACGATCACGGGCTTGCCGCCGGTCACATCGCCGGGAAAGGCTTTTTCCGCAAACCAGCGTTGCACCACGACCTTGTTGCGGCCGCGCTCCGAAACAATCTCACCCTTGTCGAGGAATGCGTCGGATACCTTCACGGCCTCATCCAAAATGCCACCGGGGTTGGAGCGCAGATCGACGATATAGCCAAGCGGCTTTGCGCCCAGTTGGCGCTCGATGCCGCGAATGGCGGAGACGACATCCTCGCCGGTTTCTTCGCTGAACCCGGTGATGGTGATGACGCCGATCTTGTCCTTCACCTCCCAGCGGACAGGTTTCAGGTCGATAATCGCGCGGGTGATGGTCACGTCAAAGGGACCATCGCGGCCGGGGCGGAATATGGTTAGTTTGATCGCGGTGCCCGGCTCGCCGCGCATCCGGTTCACTGCTTCGTCCAGCGTGCCGCCGACGATCAGTTCGCCGTCGAGGTGGGTGATATAGTCACCCGATTTGACCCCGGCCTTGTCAGCGGGCGTGTCGATGGTCGGCGCAATTACCTTGACGGTGCCTTCCTCCAGCGTGACAGACAAGCCAAGCCCGCCATATTCGCCATCGATCTGCGTCTGCAGGCTCTGGAAATCGCTTTTGTTGAGGAAGGCGCTGTGCGGGTCGAGCGTGTTGAGCATGCCCTGGATCGCGCCCTCCATCAGCTGCTTGTCATCGACCTTGTCGACATAGCTTGCCTTTACCCGTTTATAGACCGCAATGAATTCGTCCATTTCCTTCAGCGGATCGGCCTGCTGCGCGGTCTGCGCGCTGGCGGATGTGGCAAGGACCGCAGCGATTGCGGCCAGAGCGGGGAATAATGCGGATTTCTTGATCATGCGCGGGACTCCTAGTCGTGCGGATATATCCACGACATGAACATGGTCAAAGCATGTTTACCACGAAAGTGGATTTTGCGGCGATGAAGGGGCGTTTTGGTTGACCCGCGGCGCATTGAGACATGCGTTATCACCTCTCGTCACCCCGCACTTGATGCGGGGTCCCGCTTTTGCCGCAGCATCAAGAAAAAGCGGGCCCCCCCTTCGACTGCCTGCAAGGCAGGCGCTCAGGAAAGGCGTGTCAAGCACGGGGTGACGATTCCTTAAGGCTGACCGTTCTGTTCAACCCACCAGCGCCAATATATCCATGGTGCGGCCATAACGGCGCAGTTCGACCATGATTTCAGGCGCGTCGCTTCCTGCGCGGCCAATTGCGGCACCTTGTGCCACGCTGGACCCTGCAGCGACGCCGAGTTGCTCGATATTGGTGACCAATGTGGTCCAGCCGCCGCCATGGTCGATGATGATGATATTGCCAAAGCTGCGATAGCGCCCGGCATAGGTGACCTTACCGGCAGCGGGCGCGACGATCCGCGCCGATGGAGCGACTGCCAGCCGGATGCCGCGTTCGCGATAGCCGGTGGGATTAAGCTCGCCAAAGCCTGACACGATCCGCCCGCGCGCGGGCAGCAAATAGGCTCCGCTCTTGGCGGCTTGCTGCCCATTGCCGCGCGGATCGGGCGGGTCGAGTTCGGCCAGTGCCGCTGCATTTTGCGTCGAATCGCGTGTCGCATCGATCTGCTCGACCAGATCGCGGGCGCGCTCGCCCTGGCCGATGGCGCGTTCATATTCCAGCGCGGCGTCGGCCCCCAGCATGATGGCCTTGTCGCGGCTTTCCGCTTCCAGCGCGAGCAGGGCGTTGCGCCGTTCGTTCAATTGCTTGCTGGCCGCCTCCAGGCTGCGGATCGCCACCAGCTCCTGTTCGCGCAATTCGCGTTGGGCGGCGATCTGGCTGCGCAGCTGCTCGGTGCGTTTCGTAATGGCGGGTTCGATCGCTGCCATCGTAGCGCGCAGATGGATATAGTCGCGCCGGTCCCCCGGCTGGGTCAGCATCAGCGAAACGGGCTGCTGGGTCATTTTCTGCAGCAGGGCGTTGAGCCGGAGCAATGGCTCGCTCGCCGCGCCAAGCTCCGCATTTTGCCGCCTCTGTTCGGCAGCGATGATGGCGATACGCGCGCGCGCCGCCGCGATCTGAGCGTTGGCGGCATCGATCTCGGCAGCCATGGCGGCGCGCTGGGCCAGCAGCCGGTCGGCGCTGCCTTCGGCGCTTGCCGCCTCCTGCCGAAGCAATTCGCTACGCGCCTGCGCGTCGGCAGCGCGCTTCTTGGCGTTGCGTAGCGCATCGACATCGCTGTTTTGCGCGGACAGGGCCGCAGCAAGCCCGGCCGCTGCCACTGCTGTCACCAATATGCGCCACCCGCGTCCCATAGGACTATCCTTCACGATGATAGGGGTGGTTGGCAAGGATCGATGTCGCGCGGTACAATTGTTCGGCGAGCATCGCGCGCGCCAGCATATGTGGCCAGGTTGCCCTGCCGAAGGCGATCAGCCGGTCGGCGCTCGCGCGTGTGGCATCGTCGAACCCGTCGGCACCGCCAAGGCAGAAACGCACTTCGGCAACGCCATCATCGCGCCAGCGCGCAAGCATTTCGGCGATCTGCATCGAGGAAAGCTGCTCGCCCTTTTCGTCGAGCAATAGGGTTCGGCTGTTCTTTTCGGCTTGCGGAAGGGTTTTGGCGTTTTCCGCCTGCTCGGTAATCTTCGTGGGCCAAGCGATCCGCTTCATATAACGGTCGACCAGTTCGCTTTCGGGCGAGCGACCCATTTTGCCGCGCGCAACGATGTGCAGCCGCATTGGCGCTCCCCCACCATCAAATAATTAAATAGGGACAGTCCCTAATTAATTTCAGCCGTTCACGGCCTCGCTCATGTCGCCGAACGACCACATGCGCTCGAGGTTGTAAAAGCTGCGCACTTCGGGGCGGAAAATGTGCACGACGACATCCTCGGCATCGATCAGCACCCAGTCGGCGCTGGGCAGGCCTTCGATACGCGCGGCGCGGCCGGCATGCTTTACCCGCTCGGCGAGTTTTTGCGCGATGGCGGCGACCTGCCTGCTCGACCGGCCGCTGGCAACGACCATATGGTCGGCAATGCTGCTTTTACCTTCGAGCGGGATGGTGACCACATCCTGTGCCTGGTCATCGTCAAGCGACTGGAGGATCAGGGTGTGCAAGGCATCGGCGTCAATGGCCGGGCCTTTTGCTGCTCTGGCATGCGCCGGCGAAACGGGTGCGGATTGGATCAAAATGGCTCCTTAAACCAATAAAAGATGCGTGACGCCGTCCCTGACAGCGCGTCCTTCATAGCATCTGTGCCAAAAGGGATCGGCCTGGCGAATTGCCGTTGCCGAACGTGGATCGGGACGGAAGCGCAAGAAAACAAGCGCGGGCGTACTCCACATTGTCCAGTCTTGTCGCTGGTCCGTTCGCCGGACAAAACGCCTGAACCAGGCCATGGCGGGATCCGTCACGGCGCGGCTATCATAGCCGGGGCGCGCGATGACTGCAATCGGCATTAATCGGGCAATTTCGCGCCAGCGCCGCCAACGTGTGAAATTTATCACATTGTCCGCTCCCATGATCCAGATGAAACGCCGCCGCGGATAGCGGCGCACCAGCCTCCTCAACGTATCGATGGTATATTGTGTTCCGAGCTGCTGCTCGATCGCGGTTGCGCGGATCGGGCTGCGCCGCGCCTGCCTTTGCGCCGAAGCCAGTCTGGCCTTTAATGGCGCCATCCCGGCCTTTGGCTTCAACGGATTGCCCGGTGACACAAGCCACCACAGCTCATCCAGTTCCAATGCCTCCATGGCAAACAGGCTGATCGCCCGGTGCCCGCCATGCGCCGGATTGAACGACCCGCCGAGAAGGCCCGTTGTGGTCATTCGGGGAAGGTTCTGACCACGCGAATATTGCCCACGATCGCCGCGTTGAAATCGTCTAAATTTTCGGCCGGAATCCAATACTCTTCATGTTCCCGGCCGCCAGCTTGCTCAACCGGATAATTTTTCAGATACTCATTGGCTACTTCAAATTCGGTTACATAACCGCCGCCGGAAGCCGGCACGTTCCAATCGCGCGCAATTTTGATCGCATACTCAATCGTTGTGACGGGATAGAAGATCGGCTGTTCGGGCAGCCTTGGCGGGAATGCCCTCATTCCACGTTCTTTGATTAGCTCAAGCTCCTTTGGCCCGACCGGTCGCCATAAGGTCGTTGTATCTGTCATGGCCGTATCTGCCCAGTCCCGCGCACGATCCACTTATAGGTGGTCAGCCCTTCCAGCGCCACGGGGCCGCGCGCATGGAGGCGCCCGGTCGCGATGCCAATCTCTGCGCCAAGGCCGAATTCGCCGCCGTCGGCAAATTGCGTTGAGGCATTGTGCATAACAATGGCGCTGTCGCACAGCGCGAGGAATTTGTCGGCTGCAGCCTGGTCCTCCGTGATGATCGCCTCGGTATGCTGTGAGCCATAGCGGGCGATATGGGCGACGGCCTCTTCGACGCCCGACACCATTTTGGCAGAAACGACCGTGTCGAGATATTCGGTGCCCCAATCATCCTCCTCGGCTTGCACCGTGCGGTGATCGAGTTCCATCAACATGTTATCGGCGCGCACCTCGCAGCCTGCCTCGATCAATTTGCCGATCAGTCTTGCGGGCTTGGGATAATCCTGATCGATCAATAGCGTCTCGGTCGCTCCGCAAATGCCCGTTCGCCGCATTTTCGCGTTGACGACGATAGCTTCAGCCATCGCCGGATCGGCTGCGGCGTGAACATAGCTGTGGCAGATGCCGTCGAGATGCGCGAGCACGGGCACGCGCGCCTCATCCTGCACGCGCGCGACCAGCGACTTGCCGCCGCGCGGGATAACCATGTCGATCTGCCCCTGCGCGCGGAGCAGGGCACCCACGACTTCGCGGTCCTGCACCGGCACGAACTGCACCGCTTCGGCAGGAAGCCCGGCTTCGCTGATGCCAGCAACCATTGCCGCATGGATTGCCCGGTTGCTGTTCGCCGCCTCGCTGCCGCCGCGCAATATGACGGCGTTCCCCGCACGCAGGGCAATCGCGGCGGCATCGGCGGTCACATTGGGTCGGCTTTCATAGATGATTGCAACAACGCCGACCGGCACGCGGATTCGCTGCAGGTGCAGGCCGTTGGCTGGGCGACTTTCGTCGATCAGCGCGCCGACAGGGTCGGGTAGGGCGGCGACCTGTTCGATGGCGCTGGCAATCCCCTCCAACCGCGCAGGATCGAGCCGCAGCCGGTCGACCATTGCTGGAGAAAGCCCGCGCGCAGTGCCTGCCTCCATATCCGCCGCATTGGCCGCTAGGATATTGGCTGCATCGCGGCGCAAATGCTGCGCCGCAAGCGTCAGCGCTTCCGACTTCTGCGCGTCGGGGGCGGTCGCAAGGATGCGCGCGGCATCGCGTGCTTGCGCGGTCATTTGGCGCACCAGGCTTTCAAATTCGCAGCTCATGCCCTGCGGCCTAGGCATTTATCGTCAGAAACGAAAGACGATGCGCAGGGTCGAAACTGTCGGTTCTTAGGCGAATCGTCGCATATCTCTGAAAATAAGAGATATTTCGCAATTATCGGCGGGTGTGTCATGGAACGGGTCAACCGCTGGACAGTCACATTAACGCAATCGATATCGGTTCGCCGCGCGAGTCGCCCGATTCGTCACGACTCGCACCTCTGCGATTCGTCAAGCGGACGGCAATCTGTTAATGGCCCGCCCAACAAACAAAAACGGGGTGTCATAGGGTCGTGTCTTTATTGGCCAAATGGTCCGGTGTGAAACACCGGCTGGCCGGATGGTTCGTGGATCGCGAGTTTTTCATGCGCGCCAATGGACAGGTCCGGTTCCTGAAAATTTCCGCACATCTGCAGCGCCGCGTCGCAACCGTTGTGGCGTCGGTCGTCGGCCTGTGGCTGGTCATCACGCTTGGCATGTTCGTCAACCAGATCAGCGTTTCGGCGCAGCGTCTGGCGCTGAGCGCGGAGCAGGAGCGTGTCGAAACCGCGAATGAGCGGATCACCAAATATCGCGAGGATATTGACAAGGTAACCTCCGAACTCGAGGCGCGCCAGAAAATGGTGGAGGACGCCGCTGCGCAATTTGGCGGCGATCTGCCTGCTCCCACCGAAGGCGGTAGCGGTGCAGAGGCCGCAGCCAAAATCGGCGCTGCCATTCCCGAGGCAGCAAAGCTGGCCGCAATAGAAGCGCGCCAGATCGCGCTGGCCGAACATCTGACCCACATCGCAACGATCCGCTCGCAAAAGGCCGAGGCGGCGATTCGCGAATTCGGGCTTGATCCCAAGGTCCTTGCGGCTGAGGCCAAGTCCGGCATGGGTGGTCCCTTCATTCCTTTCTTTGGGAGCGCAAAGCAGAGTGCCGGCGACCCGCGCTTTACGAAAATGTTTGCAGCGCTTGAGCAAATGAACGCGATGGAAACCGCGCTCGCTGGTATCCCGACCAGCATGCCCGCCTCCATTTCGCTGATGTCGAGCGGCTTTGGCTATCGCAGCGACCCGTTCACAGGTGGCGGCGCGATGCATAGCGGCCTCGATTTCAAAGGCCCGATTGGCACGCCCATCTTGGCAGCAGCCGATGGCACTGTGACTTCGGTCGGCTGGCAGGGCGGCTATGGTAAAACCATCGAAATCACCCATGCCAATGGCCTTGTCACCCGCTATGCGCACCTGTCCAGCTTTGATGTAAATGTTGGCCAAAAGGTCGAACGTGGCGTAAAGATCGGCGGAATGGGCAGCACGGGCCGGTCGACCGGGCCGCATCTGCATTTCGAAGTCCGCCTGAATGGCCAGGCGATCAACCCGATGAAGTTTCTGGAGGCTAATCCCGATGTTCTCGAAATCCAGGCCGTCGCCGGAAGCCGTACCAACGGTCGGCTCGCAGGCGTCCGCTAATATGCGCGGTTCGGGCCATACCTTTTCGATCATTGCCTCCGATGTTGAGATTACCGGCAATCTGACCGCGAAGGTCGATCTGCACATCGACGGCAAAGTGCATGGCGACGTTGTCTGTGGTTCGCTGGTGCAGGGCGAGGGCAGTGCGATCACCGGCAAGGTGGTTGCGGAAAGCGCACGGCTGTCGGGTAAGGTCGATGGTTCGATCGAGGCGACTGATCTGGTGATCGAGGCCAGCGCGCGGATTACCGGCGATGTGCTCTACCAGAATTTGACCATTGCCCCCGGCGGGCAGGTTGAAGGCAAGTTCAAGCATCGCGGCAGCGCTGCGCCCAATTTGCGCACCGCAACGGTGGATATCAGCAAGAGCGAGCCGCTGATATTGGGTGAAGCGGCGAAGGTCGCTTAAACCAGCATTTCCAAAGCCGCGCCCTGCCCCAAGAAATTGGCCGGACTGGCGCTTGCACCATAGGCACCGGCGCAGAAGATCGCGACTAGATCGCCGACCTCGGCGCGCGGCAGCATCGCCTGGTTGCTAAGCAGGTCCAGCGGCGTGCACAGGCAGCCGACAATTGTCTGCACTTCTTGAGGCGCGGCATTGAAACGGTTGGCAATCGCAAGCGGATAGTTGCGACGGATAACCGTGCCGAAATTGCCCGATGCCGCCAGCTGGTGGTGAAGTCCGCCATCGGTGATCAGGAATGTCTCGCCATGGCTGACCTTACGGTCGACCACGCGGCACAGATAGACCCCCGCCTCGCCGACCAAAAAACGGCCAAGCTCGATGCAGAAATGCGTGTCCTGAAGAATATCGGGAAGGGAGGACAAGGCCTGACCCAGCGCGCCGCCCACTGCATCAAGATCGACAGGCGTGTCGCCCGGAAAATAGGGAATGCCGAACCCGCCGCCCAGATTGACATGCGGCGGCGCGGCTCCGGCTGCGTCGGCGAGCTCGCCCGCCAGAGCCAGCGTCTGCGCCTGCATGGCAATGATTGCCTCTGCGTCCAGCGCCTGCGAGCCAGCATAAATGTGAAAGCCGCGCCATTCGGCTCCGGCGGCGATGATCGTCCGTACTAGCGCAGGCACGCGCTCGGCATCGACGCCAAACTGTTTGGCACCGCCGCCCATCTTCATGCCCGATCCTTTGAGATCGAAGGAGGGGTTTACACGTATGGCAAGTTTCGGTGTCAGGCCCAGCCGGTCGCCGATGATAAAGGCGCGTGCCGCCTCGCCTTCGGACTCGCAGTTGAGGGTAACGCCTCCGGAAATCGCCAGTTCAAGTTCGCGGTCCCGCTTTCCCGGTCCTGCAAAGCTGATCCGTTCAGGCGCAACGCCTGCGACCAGCGCCAGTTCCAGTTCGCCGCCCGACGCAACGTCAAACCCGTCCACCCTGTCGCGCATCCATTGCAACAGCGGCGCAAAGGGGTTGGCTTTCATCGCATAATGTAAGCCCAGTTGCAGGGGCAGCGCGGCGCGCAATTCCGCGACGCGGCGAGCCAGTGCATCGGTCGAATAAACAAAAAGCGGCGTATCGCCAGCCTCAGCAACCAGCGCCGACGCCGTGCGTCCGCCAATCGCGAGTTCGCCATCCTGCGCGGAGAAATAGGGAGGAATGGGGCCGACCGGTTTCATGCGTTGCCCTTAGCCCAAAGGCGTAAAAGCTTCGATAACCTTCTGTTGAATGAAAATGGCGATAGCGGAAAATCAGTTCGTATGGCCAAGTTATACTAGTGCATTAAGGGTCAAGCTGCATTAAAATGCTTGCATGAATATAGGAAAGCAAACGCCAGTGGTTGTGACCGTTGAACAGGTAGAAGCGGACCCGAATCACTTTCTGTGGCGCGCGCAGCAGGGCGAAATTTTCGAGGTTACGAGAGACGGGGTGGTATTCGCCACACTAGGCCCGTCATCGAAAATGGAAGAAGTGATGGCGCGAGAAATCTAGCCTAACTTTCCTGTAATCTTCTGAACTCTGACCTTTAGAGATTTCTCCAAACGCACCATCGCATCAACCATGAAGGCAATCATGTTGGGCCATTGCTCTTGGTCATATACATTGCCCGTTGTTTCAGCTTTGATGCGGGAAGCGCGCTTGCTATCCAAACGCTCCCAAATCAAACGACCGCCAAAGTCGCTTTCAATCGCCTCTCGCTCACGTTCGAGGAGGTCGAAAATCTGCTTGTTTTCGTCGAACTCTCCGCGGTCGATATAAAGTTCGGCGCGAGCGTAGTCTTTGGTTGCAACTAGGTTTAAGCCCAGTCCTCGGACGCCCGAGCCAGCAGATATCCAACTGGAAATCCCAGGTGAAATATTCTGATACAGATTAGATGGCGATGCTTGCATCGCTTTGATTGCATCAGCCCAAAATTGGCGTCTGATTGTATGGCGCCGAGCTTCAGTTTCGATGCCTTCAACTTCATCTTTGGCTTTGTTGGCAAGGCCAATAGTAAAGTCCTCTGTATCCTTCGTGGGAATAATTTGCTCGATGTTCAGGAAAATCTCATCGCCCATCGTGAACGGTGTTGCTTGGAAACACTTAATCCGAACACGGAAATTACTTAGCCAAAGCACTGTCGACGTCACTTCTTTCCGGAAGTTGGCGGCGATCAGAATTATCCGCTGTCCAAATCCTTTGTTCAACGTCAAATCTTCGTACGCTTCGTCAAAAAATGCGAACAAGGCTTCCTCGGCGGACTGCTGATCACCTTGCGTACGAAGATAGTCTTGGAAAATTCCCTTGATTTCATCCTTGGAAAGCGTGGAGCAGTATGAAGCATATTTCAGCGACTGCCACGTTACGTCTCGCCCAGTGTCATCAAGTTTGTTTTCTATAATGACCAGCGAGCCTTGCTTGTCGAGCGCTAACAAATCGAGACGTTCGTTTGTGTCTGAAAACCCAGCAAATTCCTTTTGAATAATCAAAAGTTCTTCGCCTAGCGACATAGGTTCGCGCGCAATCCACTCCTGTAAGTGCGCTCGTTCGCGAAAGCCTAATTCCTTGAAGGAAACCTTTTTAAGCGGCTGAATCCGATTTTGATGCCGATCAACACGATACATACATGCCCCACAGGTTGAAAGTTAGCTTTGGGTCTCAATCAAACTCCCTCCAATAAACCCTCTTCCGCAATCTTCTTCTTCCACAACATCGGTGCGCTTTGGTGCACATTTTCGCCGCTACTGTCGACTGCAACCGTCACCGGGAAATCGCTGACCTCGAATTCGTAGATTGCTTCCATGCCAAGGTCTTCAAAGCCTACTACCTTGCTGCCCTTGATCGCGCGCGCGACCAGATAGGCTGCTCCGCCGACGGCCATCAGATAGGCACTTTTATGCTTGGCAATGGCCTGCGTTGCGGCGGGGCCGCGCTCAGCCTTTCCTACACAACCGAGCAGTCCCTGTTCGAGCATCATGTCCATAAACTTGTCCATGCGGGTCGCGGTCGTGGGGCCGGCGGGGCCGACAATTTCCTCACCCACCGGATCGACCGGGCCGACATAATAGATCATCCGGCCCTTGAACGACACCGGCAGTTCCTCGCCCTTGGCCAGCATGTCGGAGATGCGTTTGTGCGCGGCGTCGCGGCCGGTGAGCATCTTGCCCTTGAGCAGTAACCGGTCGCCCGCCTTCCAGCTTGCAACCACCTCCGGCGTCAGCGTGTCGAGATCGACGCGCTTGGCCGCGCTGTCGGGGGCCCATTCGACCCTGGGCCAATCGTCCAGATTGGGCGTTTCCAGGAAAACCGGGCCTTCGCCTTTCAATGTGAAATGTGCATGGCGGGTGGCGGCGCAATTGGGGATCATCGCGACGGGCTTCGATGCGGCGTGCGTGGGGTAATCTATGATTTTCACATCAAGGATCGTCGAAAGCCCGCCCAGCCCCTGCGCGCCGATACCCAACGCGTTGACCTTGTCAAAAATCTCGATGCGCAACCGCTCTATATCGTTTTTCGGACCGCGCGCCTTCAACTGTGCCATGTCGATTGCGCCCATCAGGCTTTCCTTTGCGAGCACCATCGCCTTTTCCGCAGTGCCGCCAATGCCGATGCCGAGCATCCCCGGCGGACACCAGCCAGCGCCCATTTGCGGCAGCATTTCGACGACCCAGTCGGCGATATTGTCGCTGGGGTTCATCATCTTGAACTTCGTCTTGTTTTCGCTTCCGCCGCCCTTCGCCGCGACGTCGAAGCTGACCGTGTTGCCTGGCACCATCTCCAGATGCACGACCGATGGCGTGTTGTCGCGCGTGTTGACGCGGGTGAAGGCGGGATCGGCGAGGATCGAGGCGCGCAGCTTGTTTTCAGGGTGCAGATAGGCACGGCGCACGCCTTCATCGATCACCTCCTGCAGGCTACGCTCGCTGTCGAGCATGCATTGCTGACCCCATTTGACGATCACGGTGACGATGCCGGTATCCTGACAGATCGGCCTATGTCCCTCTGCACACATGCGGCTGTTGGTCAGAATCTGCGCAATCGCGTCCTTGGCAGCAGGCCCCCGTTCGGCCTCATAGGCATCACCCAGCGCGCGGATATAATCCATCGGGTGGAAATAGCTGATAAATTGCAGCGCGTCGGCGACGCTTTCGATGATGTCGGTTTCGCGGATCGTAACGGTCATATACGCCCCATGTGGAAATTGCTGCCACGCCCATAATGCCGTTATCCCATGTTGCAACCCATCCGGGCACAGGCATGTTCATGTAGTATTCATCTAAGTGGTCAGCAGAAACATTTGGTCGTGTTTGCTTAACCGAAAAAGGATGAAACGAAACTTTCCGACAGATGAATGGCTGGGGAACAAATTTTGATGATGAAACAACCGCTCTCTTCATCCATTTAACGTTCCGACAATGCAAATATTGTCAAAAGACACCGTGATTATGTGGGCCAATGGCCGGATCATGTGTTGAATGAACGAATTTATCATGAAGGAATCTATCATGTTACGCATATTGACCGCTACTTCGATCCTTGCTTTGGCTGCGGTGCCGGCCATGGCGCAACCTTCCGACCTGACCCAGCCGCCCTCGGAGATGTCCGATGGTGTGAACGAGGCAGCGACGACAACGCCGCCTGCGGAAAACAGCGCACAAGCCACCACCCCGTCGCGCGCCGAGCAGGCCCAGGCTCTCGTCGAAACTGAATTCGCGACCTATGACACCGACGGCAATGGCGAGTTGAGCCAGGCAGAATTTTCAACATGGGTGATGACGCTCGCCAAGTCGGACAAGCCTGCGGCTGACCCTGCCAAGGAAAAGGCTGCAAAGGAAAAATGGGCCGCTGGTGCCTTTGCCGCCGCCGATACCGACAAGAGCAAGCGGATCAGCAAGGCAGAAATGAGCACATTCCTGCAGGGCTAATCAGCTCAAATATGGGACCGGGCCTGAAAGGATGCTTTCGGGCCCGTGCCTATGCTGGGTTCACCAGAAAGACGACATAGCCTTTGAAGTCGGGATTTCCGGCAAGTGCTGCTGGGGCGCGCCATTCGCCGCCCTGCACCAGTCCAAGTTTGAACGGCACATCAAGCCGGTCAAGCTGGCGCACATATCCGACATAGCCGGGGATGGTATTGCGGTCCTGATAGGTCTGAATGATGATCTCATCCACCACCGGGGCAATGGCTTTCAGCCCGCCGGGATCGGCGCGGCTGCTCCAGTCCATCAGACCGGTGATGCCGAGTTTCGTATCGCGCGGCAAAGCGGCGCGCAGGCTGCGCAGGAAGGCGGCATAGCCATCGAGGCCTCTTGTTGCGGCATCGAAGTCGATCTGTATGCCAACAGCGCGGCTGCCAGCTTTGCGCCAGCGGATGAGGTCGGAGCTGATCTGCGGGACAATGGCTGGCCCCCAATCGAGCGTCTCGACGCGATAGACCAGCCAGACGTCGGCATGATCGATACGCGGCGTGGCAGCGCGTAACGGCACAATCCGGTCCCCATCACTTTTTCGGACTTCTCCCTCCAATATGTAAATCGTCTTGGCGCGGTCTAGAACCGGTTGCGGCTTTACGCCCGCCCATAGCCAGAATGCGTTATGGTCTTTGGCGTCGACGACCTTTGGCTTCTGCCCGCATGCCGCGAGCAGCAAAGCTGTCAGGACTGCTGCACGCCAGCGCCTCACCAATAATATTTCAGCTTCGTGGCCCAGGGCGAGGCGGGGTAATTCTTCTTCAGCTGGTTGAACCAGGCTTTGCGCGTTGCAATCGGCACCTCCACGCCGCCGCAGCTGTTATAGCCTGAAGGGGCATAGCAATAGACAGCGCGATAGAGCGCATAGGCTTTTGACGAAGCGTCTGCAGCAGGGCTGGCGATGATGCCCTTATAGGCCTCCAGCCTTGAAAATGGCTTGCCGGGAAACTGGCTCGGCATGCCGCCAAGCTGGTCTTTTGGCGGCTGGACATCGAGCGAGGCCGGAATGTCGGGCCAGCTTGCGCCGCCATCCATTCCATTGAGCCGCATGAACTCGCCAAGGCACAAAAGCGATGGCGCGTCCTTGGGCGCCCCCGCAAGTGCCGTTGCAAGGGTCTTCAGCGACGGACAGACGAAGCCATCCTTTTGCCCTGCCCATTTGAAAATTGCGACATTGGTATAGGTCGGGCTTTCATAATCATCGGGGCCACGCGGCTTTGCGCCAGCGGGGATGAGCGCACTGTCGGCTGCAAACCCCTTATAATCCCCACGCGTCAATTGTTTGTAGAGCAGCGCATAAAGCGCCACATCGCGTTCGCGCTTTGGCGCATCCTTGGCTGTTGCCTGCCTGCGGAGCAAGGCGGGACCCGCCGTGTAGCGCAGCAGCTGCTCGCGTACTTCGGGGTCCTTGATTTCTGACGCGGGGGCGAAGACCATATCCAGCCTCCCGTTCCGCTCTTCGTGCATGGCGAGCGCCAATTCCATCGTGCCACGCTGAAATGGTTGGTTGAAACTCATCAGCACATTATCCAGAGCTCCGCGTGCTACGCTATCCCCTTTCATGTCGAGAGCAAGCGCGCGCAGAGCGCGCTGGCTAAACCGAAGATAACCCGGGTCTGCGAAAGCACCTTCCGTCGACGGCAACAGCTTCAATGCGCCATCCGGGTCTTTGGCGACATAAACCGCATGGGCCGCGCGGACATAATTGAACAGCGCATCCTGTCCGGCAAAGCGCGGCTTTAGCGCCTCGATAGCTGCGCGGCTGACCGGCTTTTCATCGCCCTGCCATTCGGGGTCTTCGCTATAGCGCATCGCTTTCAGGGCAAGCATGGCAAGCAGCGTCGGATCGTCCACCTTGGCAAGATCGAGCCGCTCGCCCAATTTCACGTCCATTTCCTGCACCAAGTCGGCGAGGCTGACGTTGGAGCCGTTCATATTGGGACGCTTGAACGCCGCAACATATTGGCCAAGCAGCCGTTCGTCATCATCGCCCATCCAGTAAACCTTGCGCAGCAATCCTTGCGCCGATGAAGCGTAGCGACCGTCGGGAAAGGCATCGAGATAGGCCTTGAACGCGCCCTCTGCATCTTTCAGCTCGCGGCCATTGGCGGCGTTGTCGATGGGATAGCCATAATCGTCGAATGCGCCTTCCATCGCCAGATTGAGCGCGACGCGCCCCAGCATATAGGTTGACGCTTCCTTCACCCAGCCGCTGCGCCCACCCGCCAGCGAGGTGAACAAAGTGCGGGCGGCGGCAAAATTGCCATCGTAGAAGGAGGCTGCGGCCAGCAGATAATCGGCAAAGGCCTTTCCGGTCGAAGAAGTGACTGTCGCCAGCATTTCTGCAAGCACCGGGCGGAACAGTGTGTCGCCGCCACAATCGGGCTGCAGCGCCGCGCGTGCATTGGTCAGGATTTCCAGCTCTGCGCTGGAAATTCCGCCCTTGGCACGATGCGCCGCCGCGATGGCGCTGTCGAAATCGACCCTACCGCTGCCGTTGCTAATACAGCGTGAACCGTAAAAGCTGGCGTGTTCATCCTCGGGCGGCTTTTGCCCTACAGCCAGCGCAAACACGCCAAAGTCGAACGGCTGCGCCTCGCCGCGCCGCTCCATAGCGTCATAGCTGGTTGCGTGGCTGACCCCGACATCGCCATGCCGGTCGTGGAGCAGCATCAGAAGGTTGATGCGCGTGTCATTGCCGGGGGACAGAAGCGCCATGCCGCTGCAGCCGAGATAGGCCGTCTGTTTGACCTTCCATTCGGGATAGCAGGTCGAATCGGCGCTGGCCTCTGCGGGGCTGGAAAAGGCCAAAGGCGCGGCGAGCGCCAGTACCGAACATAACAACCGCTTCATCATGATCCCCTCCCTGCAGCACCCCTCTCGCAGGCGAGCGGGGATATCTGTGTCTATCATGAAATCCGCAGCCGCAAAGGGGCTTATGTGCGCAAGCGTATCAGCCCTTCCTGCGCCACCGTTGCCACCAGCCGACCGTCGCGGCTATAGATCGACCCGCGGTTGAAGCCCCGCCCGCGCCCCGTCCACGGCGCATCGCAGCTATAGAGCATCCAGTCATCGACGCGGAAATCATCGTGCAGCCAGATTGCGTGATCGAGGCTTGCGGTCATCATGCCGGGCGTCAGCCAGGTCACGCCATGCGCTAGCGTGCAAGTGCCCAGCAGCCAGCTGTCGCTTTGCCAGGCCAGCATCGCGCGGTGCATTGCGGGATCATCGACCGTGGATCCGCGCAGCCGGAACCAGATATCCTGCTGTGCCGGCCGCCTCTTGTCGCCGCCCAGCCAATCACGCGCATTGACCGGCCGGCTTTCAAAGGCGCGCTCGCGAACGAAATTGGCGCGGAATTTCTCCGGAATCTGGTCGGCAAACATGCGGCGAAGCTCGGCCTCGTCTTTCAGCTCCTCGGGCGCAGGAACGTCGGGCATCGGGTCCTGATGGTGCAGCCCTTCCTCCAGTTTCTGGAAGGACGCAGCCATATTCAAAATCGGCTTGTCCTGTTGCAGCGCGATGATCCGCCGCGTTGAAAAACTGCCGCCGTCAAAATCGCGCTCGACGCGAAAGGTGATTTCATAATCCTCGCTGCCAGCGCGCATGAAATAGGCGTGGAGCGAGTGCGCGATCCGCTCAGGCGAGACGGTGTCCTGCGCCGCTGCCAGCCCCTGCGCGATCACCTGTCCACCGAACACGCGCCCGATCCCGCCGGGCTTGCGCTTCCCCAGATACCAGCCATCGCCCAGCCGGTCGACGGTCAGCAGCGTTTCAAGTTCGGTGACGAGCGGATGGCGCTCGGATGCGGGAGCTATATCGGACATGGGCCGCGCGTTAGCAGCGCGGGCGGCGCAATGGCAATGCAGTCTGGCGCGGGACGACCGCTATTTCTTTTTGGCTTTCGCGCCCTTTTTACCCAGTTCAGACTGGGCAGACGAAGATTCGCGCGGATTGCTTTTGCCTTCCTTGGCGGCTTTGGCATTGGCCTTTTGCGCAGTATCACTGCCTTTACCCTTTTTCTCCGCCATCAACTGGCTCCTCTTCCGGTCTGCTGCTGCAATTCATCGATCCGGCGCGAGGCATCGGCTTTCGACAGTCCGGGATCGAACTCTTCGCCTGCCTCTTCGGACAAAGTCTTCAAATAGGAAGCCTGTGCGCCGGTCATCGGCTCATCGCCGGTAGTCCAGTCGGCGGGGTCCTTTTCGGCGTTGGAAAAGGGCTGGGTTTTGGGATTGCTGTGATCATCATCGGTCATGCTGGCGTAACCGTGATGCAGGGCAATGGTTCCGGCAGGGCGGCGGAACCCGATGTGCGCTTCACGGTTTAGACCGGACATTCTGTGAAGAAAGCCAATCCCTTGAAACATCTGACCCTTGCCGCCGCATTGCTGGCGCTTGCCGCTTGCCAGCAGGACGCCCCGCGTGCCGAAGAAAAAACGCCTGCTAAGCCCGAGGCCCCTGCCGTTCCCTTTGGCTTTGCCGAGGCCACCGGCGAATTGCCGCCATTGTCCGCAGAGCTTGCCACGCTGCCGGTGCAGGTGGCGCTTGACCGGCTGGGCTTTTCGCCGGGCGTGATCGACGGAAAAGAGGGTCAGTCGCTGAAACTTGCAATCAAGGGGTTCCAACTGGCGAACGACCTGCCGGAAAGCGGCGAGCTTGATGCCGCCACGAAAGCCGCGCTCGATCGCAACCCTGCGGTGCCGCCCACACGCCGCGTCACCATTCCTGCCGATTTTGCCAATCAACGCTTCGTCCCCAATCTGCCCGAGGATGCCGCCGCGCAGGCGCAGCTTCCCGCGCTTGGCTATCGCGATCTGATGGAGGCGCTGGCCGAGCGGTTCCACACCACGCCGGAGACGCTGGTTGCGCTCAACAGCGCCGACACGGCAATCGGCGCGGGCAAGATAATCATCGTGCCCAATATCGCAGAGGCGATGCCGCCGCACGCCGAAGATGCCGAGCGCGGGTGGGACAAGACGCTGGCGTCGCTTGGCATCTCGCCCGAACAGCCCGAAATAGAGCGCATTGTCGTCGATAAATCCGAAGGTTGGCTGCGCGCCTATGGCGCGAACGACCGGCTGATCGCGCAATATCCCGTCACCACGGGCAGCGAACAGGACCCTCTGCCGCTGGGCGATTGGACAGTGAAGGGCGTCGCGCGCAATCCCGATTATAGTTTCGATCCCGAATTGCTGCGCAACGAAAGCGATGACCAGGAAAAACAGATGCTGAAGCCCGGCCCCAATTCACCCGTCGGCGTCGTGTGGATCGACCTGTCGAAAGAGCATTATGGCATTCACGGTACGCCCGTGCCCGCCAGCATCGGTCACGCGGAAAGCAATGGCTGCGTGCGCCTGACCAATTGGGACGCGGCGCGGCTGGCGCAAATGGTGAAGCCGGGGGTGAAGGTCGTATTCAAGGCATAGTAGACAAAAAGAAAAGCGTCGCCGGAAGGGGGGAGGGATCCGGCGACGCTCTCTCGCGACCAGAGGATCGCGATTATTGCAGGGTGATTATTGCGGCGTGGTGCCCTTGTCAGGCGTGTTCCGCTCCGACCCGCTGTTGGTAGAACCGCTTGGGGGTGTGGTGGTTCCGGTTCCGGGCGTATTGCCCGTTCCCATGGTGCCGGTTCCGGTGCCCGTGCCAGTCCCCGTTCCGGGGTTGGTGCCGGTTCCCGAGCCGGTGCCGGTCGTTCCCGTACCAGTGCCTGTACCCGTTCCCGCGCCCATCGTTCCGCTACCCGAAGGCATGGTTGTATCGGTCGTGCCCGTGCCGGTGGTACCTGTGTCGGTGCCCATGCCTTCATCGGCGGGCATGACCGTCGTATCCTCGGCGGGATCGGTCCTGTCGCCGCAAGCGGCCAGCGCCAGCGGTGCTGCGGCAAGCAATAAAAGTTTCTTCATGACAATTCTCCTGGGGTGGAGAAAAGGCAACAACAGCCCAAGTCATTGGTTCCGCGAGGGTGCTGTTATATTTTGGGCGGCGGGCCTGTGTTTCGAGCGAATGCTCTCCGGATCGACATGGATGTCTATCAGCGATCAATACCCGCGATAGGGTTCACACGCGATCCCGTCATTGTCACCATCCATTCCTTCACGATAGCCGGGATCGCCGCGATATAGTGGCGCTTTGCCTGCAGTGCGCACTGCGTCGCAACCGGGGTAGTAGACCGAGCGTTCAACAGCCAGCGCCTGCTCAGCCTCTGCTTCGGCCTCGGCCCTTTCCGCCTCTGTCATCGGCGGCAAATTGTAGACGCCGATTGCCGTCACCGCGACCAGCGGAATGGCGGTTTTAAGGAACGAGTCGCGGGCCATAGGTAAGGCATGGCAGGGCGGTGGTTAAGGGCAGGTTGATGCGGGGCTTGGGCTAGTTCCATTATTTTCAATATCATGTTCGCGCCGTTCGGGATCGCCCGAATTTTTCGGGTCAGCGGATGACGGACACTAATGTTACTAATATCAACCATTGTCGGCAAAATTTGCAACATGGGAAAAAGGGCGCAATTTAAACTGGTTGCGCGCAATTCAACTTTGTCAAAGAGCAGATGCGCGTCTGGCATCGACACACCGATTTGTCAAGAACAAAATAAGAACGAAAGGCCATGGTATGGGCCACCCAATACTCGGCTCACCCCGACGATGTCCTATTCCGAAATTTTGCCGATCGAGCCAATGTAGGTGACCATCGCGGCGGTAATGATGAGTATGCCAACCCACTGTCCGACATAATTCAATTCGGGCATGACCGAACCCAGCAGGCCAACGACCGAACCTGCACAGGCAAGCAGCGACAGCATTCCGAGCCTTATGTGCTCGTCAGAGATTTTGCACCGGATCGTCCTCGTCACCGGGGGCAGCGCGAACGCCGCGAACAGTGCGAGCCACCGGGCACTCTCGCCATGGCAGGCAATCGCGATCACCCACGCCCTGTTACCGACAAAAAGGCCAAGCGCCGCAAAGACCAGGATCATCACCATGAGCTCCGCCGCATTGGTCAGAAAATCCGCCCACCCATAGCCATCTGCCGTCTTGAGCGCATTCTCCCCAAACTGGATAAGGAAATAGGCAAGCGCCAGAATGATGAAGGCGAAATCGAGCCAGCTATCCTGCTCGCTTGTCAGGAAGCCATAAACCAGCGTTCCCAGCACCGCCGGATAAAACAGCCCGAACATATAGATGTGCAGCCGATTATTCTTTGCGGCGCCCCCCGTCTTGCCACCCATTTGCCGCCCCCGTTTTTCGCCCCTGACAAGCTGAACTCTGCCCAAAGCGAGCCGGGTTGGTCAATATGCCGGGATGATGCGGGTGATGGGGGAGAGGGACAGTTTGGCCGGACGCTGTTCGGGTTGCTGCCGCTTTGGGTGCGGGGTGATTAGTTTCACGCTAAGGTCGCCAAGACGCCAAGGGTTCTGCCCAGCTATGCAGGAATGTCCGTCTTCGCACGATATCGGACGCTCGTGGCTTTAATCCGGCAACACCCACTTAGCGCGTTGGCGCCCTTTGCGTGAGCCTATAAAATCCCGCAAAATTGCGGAATACATTCAATCCTGACCAAGGGCTCAATCGTCGAGCGGGATTTCAACGATCACGACCCGGCTTGGCGTCTGGCCGGAAAAAGCGAGTTCGGCTCCATCCGCGCTACGCGGCACAAAAAGCGTCAGGGTCTGCGGCGCAAGCGATTCATTGGTGTCATCGTCGATGACCGAAACCGAACCAGCCCAGACACCGTCGATATAGCCTTCGACCATCGACTTGCGCCGGGGCCTCGCGCTATCCGGCCCGGGCCAGATCGCGACGGTGACCGCGCGGCCTCGGCCGCAACGATCCCTGCCCCTGCGGTTCGGGGAAGAAATTTCAAGCGCTGCTGCCTTAAGGGCGGCGGCTATGACGGCATGTTGAGGGGAGATTATTGGCGGTAGGGGGCCGGGTTAGCGCCTGCTTTGGTGGGCGCTAATGGGTATTGTGTCCCTGGAACTCGTTTGTCCCTCGAACCCGTGTAGTCAGTCGATGGCGGTAGGCTCTAGCCTCAATTTTACGGCCTTGCTTGAGCAAGCCAGACTGGCATTGAGGCCCAATTTACCGGGAAACCCATAGCCGCTAGATCATTTGTTGGATGCGTTGCAATGTGTTTGCGCATGTCGTCAGCCCACGTCGATGCTGGGCAAACGGTTTTGACAACATGCGCAATCATCGTCAGACCATTATACAGTTTTGCCGGTGCTTGATTGGCACTGTGGTCGAGCGACTGCGTAAGTTCAATCGGCTTCATCGCCAATTTCGGCGGCCTGAGAAAGCCCCGGTTCCAGAGCCTGCCATGATGTGCGCAGATGTTGCGAATGTCTGTGACATGACCGATCAACGGCACCAGCACAGTTTCAGGCAAGCCAAGCGGCTGCGCGATCCGGTTCCGAAGCGCACGGTTATCGATGTTTGAATACCAGCGGGACAATTGTCCGAACGACATCATTTCAGCCACCATCCAGACAGGCGGCAGCGGTGGGCTGTCATAGGCATTGCGGTAATGTTTGATATAGGTTTCGCGTGAGCGACCAGTCTCAGATGTCAGCTTTGCCAGATTGTCGTGAAACTCTTTGCGATCGGAATAAAGGCTAGCAGCGGCGTAGCTATGTCCGTTACCCATATGCCCGATCTGGTATGCCCAGCTTCCCCGCAAGGCGACCTCGACATGCTCGGTTCCGCGCATGGTAAGGCGGCGCAAGATGCGGTCGAAATCATAGAGGGCCGTGACGGCCTCGAACGTCGTTCCGGGACGAAAGCGCGGCCCTGTGTTTCCTTTGGGGTGTTCGAAATACAGCCAATAGGCACTCAGGCGATAGTAGCTGACATGACGCAGCCAATATTCCGCCTGCGCCTCGTCGGCGATGGTCATGCCATTGTTGCGCAAATGCGCGATCTGCTGCTTGTAGGTAAGGGCAGGTTTGGTGTATTTTCGTGTCATCTCTTGCCTTTTTCTATCAGCAAGAAGCACTTAATAAAAGACCCGCCAAGTGTGCATGTCTCGCGACAGAGGCCTGGCGGGTGCGATTGAGCTTTATATACGCGGACGAATCCTACATTTCAATGAACAAATGCCGTTGGTAGAACCCTTCCGATAGCGCACTCATTTGAGCATCCACTGACGGCTAGGACCGTTTTTGTTTAGCTTTCCTTCTTTTTGAAGGATTTGCCCTGCCCAACGCATGGCGTACTGCCATGTGTAAAAAAAGTCGCCCGATTTGCGAAGCTCAGCTTCGTGGTTGTCCCAAATATGTTTAGCGATGTCTGGCACACGAGCTGTGCCGCCGTTTGCTTTCAAGGCATCTAGCACCCAAATTTTCAACTTTTCTCGCGTAACCATACCTACTCCGCCGCAACCCCCGCAGCTTCAAACATATCCACGCCATCATTCTCCGCGATCGCCTGCTCATTCGCAGGTTTCTTCTTGCGCTTGTCGAACGAATCCCAAACCTCGCCCCAATTGCCGCGCGTTGATGCCTTCGAATATTCCGTCGCGCGGGTTTCGAAGAAATTGGCGTGCTCCACACCGTTCAGCAGCGGGGCGAGCCATGGCAGCGGGTGGTCCTCGACCATGTAGATTGCAGGCAGGCCGAGCTGGCTCAGGCGCCAGTCGGCGATGTAGCGGATGTAGCGCTTGATTTCCTTCGCGGTCATGCCGGGCACGGGGCCCATTTCGAACGCCAGGTCGACAAACGCATCCTCCAGCCGCACGACCTTTTGGCAGCAATCGATAATGTCTTCCTTCACCGACTTGGTCAGGCAGTCGCGCTCCTTGGTAAAGGCGTGGAACAGCTTGGTGATGCCTTCGCAGTGCAGGCTTTCATCGCGCACCGACCAGCTGACGATCTGCCCCATGCCCTTCATCTTGTTGAAGCGCGGGAAGTTCATCAGCATGGCAAAGCTCGCGAACAGCTGCACGCCTTCGGTAAAGCCGCCGAACATTGCGAGCGTGCGGGCAATATCCTCGTCATTATCGACGCCGAACTGGTGGAGATAATCGCACTTCGCGGCCATTTCCTCATATTCAAGGAAAGCCGAATATTCGCTTTCGGGCATGCCGATCGTGTCGAGCAGGTGCGAATAGGCGGCGATGTGGACGGTTTCCATGTTGGAAAACGCGGTCAGCATCATCTTCACTTCGGTCGGTTTGAACACGCGGCCGTAATTTTCGTGATAGCAATTCTGCACCTCGACATCGGCCTGAGTGAAGAAGCGGAAGATTTGCGTCAAAAGGTTGCGCTCATGCTCGCTGATCTTCTGCGCCCAGTCGCGGCAATCCTCGCCCAGGGGAACTTCCTCGGGCAGCCAGTGGATCTGCTGCTGGCGTTTCCACATGTCATAGGCCCAGGGATATTCAAAGGGCTTGTAGGATGTGCGGGCTTCTAACAGGGGCATCTGATCGACTCCAAAATCTCCTCTCCCATCGGGAGAGGAAGGGGCCCAAGGCGTCAGCCTTGGGAAGGTGAGGGTGACAGGCTTTCCAATATGACGGCGATGACGCCTTCAATATTTTCCAGCACATCATTGTTCCAGAACCGGATGACGCGGTAGCCCTGCGCCTCGATAAAGGCAGTGCGTCTCGCATCATAGTCCTGCGCTTCGCCATGTTGTCCGCCATCGATTTCGATGACGAGCTTCGCGGAGAAGCTTAAAAAGTCGGCATAATAGGGGCCGATTGGCACCTGTCGCCTGAATTTTGCGCCGGGGATTTTCTCCCGCAGCGCTCCCCACATCCGCTTTTCGGCGTCAGTGGCGTTTTTGCGCAATTCTCTTGCGCGGGTGACGGTACCGGACGGTTGGTCCCGGTAGGTCTTCATTTAAGCCCCTCTCCCCTCGGGGGAGGGGTTTGGGGTGAGGGCGCTTTGCATTGGAAAGACAGGCTGTTCACCCTCACCCTTCCGGTGCTTCGCACCTCCCTCCCTCTCCCCTTGGGAGAGGGAATATTTACTGGCACGCCAGGCATTCCTCATAATCGGTCTGCGCCGCCGCGAGTTCGATCTTCGGCGCGTCAGCGGTATTGTCCGCCTCGACCCCGCCGGCGAAACCAGCGCGCTGAATCGATTTGGAGCGCAGATAGTAAAGCGACTTGATGCCCAGCTCCCAAGCGCGGAAGTGGAGCATCAGGAGGTCCCATTTTTCTACGTCCGCAGGGATGAACAGGTTCAGCGACTGCGCCTGGTCTATGTATGGCGCGCGGTCGCCGGCGAGTTCGAGCAGCCAGCGCTGGTCGATCTCGAAGCTCGTCTTGAACGTGTCCTTTTCCTCCGGCGTCAGGAAATCGAGATGCTGTACCGAACCGCCCTTTTCCAGGATCGAGTTCCAGACATTGGTCGAATCCTTCGCCTTCGCCTGCAGGATTTTTTCGAGATAGGGGTTCTTGACGATGAAGCTGCCCGACAGCGTCTTGTGCGTGTAGATATTCGCCGGGATCGGCTCAATGCACGCGCTGGTGCCGCCGCAGATGATAGAGATCGACGCGGTCGGCGCGATTGCCATCTTGCACGAAAAACGCTCCATCACGCCGCGTTCCTCGGCATCGGGGCACGCGCCGCGTTCGCTGGCCAGCACCATCGATGCCTGGTCGGCAGCGCTGCGGATATGGCGGAAGATCTTCATGTTCCACGACTTCGCCATCGCGCTTTCAAAGCCGAGTCCGCGCGATTGCAGGAAGCTGTGGAAGCCCATGACGCCAAGGCCGACGCTGCGCTCGCGCGCCGCCGAATATTTGGCGCGCGCCATTTCGTCAGGCGCACGCTCGATAAAGTCGGTCAGCACATTGTCGAGCATGCGCATCACATCCTCGATGAACATCTTGTCGCCGTTCCACTGATCCCATGTCTCAAGGTTCAGCGAGGAGAGGCAGCAAACCGCAGTGCGGTCACCGCCCAGATGGTCGCGCCCGGTGGGAAGGGTAATTTCCGCGCACAGGTTCGACGTCGAAACCTTCAGCCCCAGCTCGCGGTGATGCTTGGGCATCGCATTGTTCACGGTATCGCTGAAGATGATATAGGGCTCGCCGGTCGCCAGCCGGGTTTCGACCAGTTTCTGGAACAGGCTGCGCGCATCGACCTTGCCGCGCACGCTGCCGTCCTTGGGCGATTTCAGCTCGAACTCGGTGCCGTCGCGCACGGCTTCCATAAATTCGTCGGACAACAGCACGCCATGGTGCAGGTTCAGCGCCTTGCGGTTGAAATCGCCCGACGGTTTGCGGATTTCGA
>ERZ1066122.935-NODE-935-length-26741-cov-21.270292_pt1 | contig 26741 bp, 19 predicted proteins | sample MGYA00382769_ERZ1066122 | MGnify/ENA primary metagenome ERZ1066122 (study PRJEB33369, sample SAMEA5778352) | biofilm metagenome | biome: Industrial cooling water; feature: Water cooling tower basin; material: Biofilm | place: United Arab Emirates | collected... | reverse complement strand
CGTCCATCTCGAACGCGGCCGGCAGGGTCTCGATCAGCACGGTCACCTTCATCTGCCCGTGGGCCAGGCCGAGCGTGCGTTCGATCTCGCTCAGCACCGACTCCCACAGCTGGGCTTCTTCCATGCTCTGCAGCTTGGGCAGGTAGAAGTACGGGCCGCGGTCCTCGGCGGCCAGCAACGCCGCGTTGTGGTACGCGAACAGCGCCAGGTCGAAGATGCCGCCGCTCAGGCGCTGCCCGTCGACCAGCACGTGCTTCTCGTCCAGGTGCCAGCCGCGCGGACGCACGATCAGCACCGCCTGTTCGCCGAACGGGCGCAGGCGGTACTGCTTGCCGGGACGGCCGTCGGCCGCGGGAGCGTCGTATTGCAGATGACCGGCCACCGCGGCGCGCAGCGCGGTCTGGCCCTGGATCAGGTTGGCCCAGGTCGGCGAGGTGGAGTCCTCGAAGTCGGCCATGTAGCAGTTGGCGCCGGAGTTCAGCGCGTTGATGACCATCTTCGGATCGACCGGGCCGGTGATCTCGACGCGGCGGTCTAGCAGCGCATCCGGGATCGGTGCGACCTGCCAGTCGGATTCGCGGATGGCGGCGGTGTCCGCGCGGAAGCCGGGGAGCGCGCCGGCATCGAACTCGGACTGGCGGGCCCGGCGGCGCGCCAGGCACTGCTGACGCTGCGGTTCGAAGCTGCGGTGCAGGTGGGCCAGCAGAGCGAGGGCATCCGCAGTCAGCAGGGCGGCCTGACCCTCGGTGGCGCCCGCCACGTGGATCGCGCCCGACGCGATGGCGTCGTCGGCGGGGCCGGCGGGGTCGAACTTCGGCACAGCGGACATCGGCAACTCCAGACACGACGTGGGGTGTCCACCATCCGCCCGCGTACTGTATTTGACAATACAGTTTTTCCAATGCTAATCATTAATTCAACTTATAAGTAGCGAAATCAATGCCCTCCGACGCCGACGAGCGCCCTCTTTCCGACCAACGTCGGGTGGCCACCCCGCGTTTCGCCTACAAGGCGGACCGGCTCAAACCCCTCCGCGCCTTCTGCCAGGTGGCACGGCTGGGGTCGGTTTCGCGTGCGGCCGCGGCGCTGTATGTCAGCCAGCCGGCGGTGACCCTGCAGCTGCAGGCGCTCGAGCGCGAACTGGGTGTGAGCCTGTTCGCGCGCAGCGGGCGCCGGCTCACGCCCACGCCGGAGGGCGACGTGCTCTACGAAATGGCCCTGCCGCTGGTCGAAGGCATCGACGGCTTGTCCGCGGCCTTCCGCGAACGCGTGCGCGGGCTGGATGCCGGCGAGCTCAACGTGGCCGCCGGCAGTTCGACCATCCTCTATCTGCTGCCGCCGATCGTGGAGGCCTACCGCGCGGCCCACCCCGAGGTGCATCTGACCCTGCACAACGTCACCGGCGCCGGCGGCCTGGACCTGCTGCGCTCGGACGAGGTGGACCTGGCGGTGGGCTCGATGCTGGATGTGCCCGCGGACCTGGAGTATTCGCCGGTCTATCGCTACGACCCGATGCTGATCGTGCCGCGGGGACACCCGCTGGCCAGCAAGCCGGACCTGCGTCTGGAAGACCTCTCGCCCTACGGCCTGATCCTGCCGCCCAAGCGTCTGACCACCTATCGCCTGGTCGACGTGGTGTTCCAGCAGGCGCGGGTGCCGTACACCGTGGCGCTGGAAGTGGGCGGCTGGGAGGTGATCAAGCAGTACGTGGCGATGGGCCTGGGCATCAGCATCGTGACCGCGATCTGCCTGACCGAGGCCGACCGCGAACGCCTGAGCGCACGCTCGCTGGCGAAGTATTTCCCGGCGCGCAGCTACGGCGTGGTGATGCGCAAGGGCAAGTACCTGTCGCAGCAGGCGCGGGACTTCGTCGACCTCATCCAGCCGCAGATGCTGGCGCCGCGCGGGTACGACGAGACCGGGCATTCGGAGCGGTGATCGCGGTACGCCGACGATCCCGGCGTACCGCGGCTGTCGCATCAACGCTCGATCGGAATGATCGGCTTCTTGCCCTTGGCGCCTAATTCACGGTTGCGCTTTTCGATTTCCTTGCGCGTGGCCTCGTAGCGCTTCTCCTGCTCCTCGGTCAGCGCACGACCGCTGTCGGTAATTTCCTTCCACATGACCCAGTCCTTCTTGACGCGGTCATCGTCCCAATCGCTGCGGTCCTCTATCTTCGGCATCTTCCTGTTCTCCTATATCGATATGCGGGGATGCGGGCAGATGGGCAACGCGTCGACGCACTCCCCGCCGCAGTCGTATGCGACCGCGCCGGGCGAACCCCCTGTCCGCAGATGCCTCAACGCGTGAACGGCACCACATAGGTCATGGTCGACATGCGATGGCCGCTTTGGCCATTCGCGCACAAAAAAAGAGCGCGCACCGTAGTGCGCGCTCTCGGAGGGGTTCTTCCTGACGTCACCCGTGCAGATGCGTTCCTCTCCTTGCAACCTCCGTATTGCAGCCAGCGTCCTTACCGGCGAGGCAAGGATTGCGGATGGCGATGACCTTGTGAAGACGGGGTCGGTGCCCGCACAGGCCACTTACGGTGAGCGGGGCATGCACCGGGGCCTTATCTGCCTGATTTGGCGGCCATCGAGAGTAGCCAGCCACCAAAAGCAGACAATGTGATGCCAATCTGGTTCACGAGGTGAACAATATTGACGAATCGCCTGTTTCCGGCGCGTCGGCTCGGCTATTGTTTTAGAGCCCTTCATCTGTGACGCAAGTCTCGAAAAAACGTGAATTCCCAGGATCGCATCCGCCTCGCCCGCCGCAGAGCCGGCCTGTCGCAGGCCAAACTCGCCGCCGCCATCGGGGTCCAGCGCAGTGCGGTGAGCCACTGGGAGTCTCCCCAGGGCAAGAACCCCAGCGTCACCCATCTGCGCGAACTGGCCAAGGTCGCGGGGGTCACCTTCGAATGGCTGGCGACCGGTCGCGGCAAGATGGAGCTGTCGGAGGAGGCCATGCTGGACTCGGTCTCCGCGGCCGACGCGATCCTGGTGGAGGACGCGCTCGAACTGCGGCTGATGCAATCCTTCCGCGAGGCCTCGCCGCGGACCCGGGTGGCGCTGGTCGAGATCGTCGAAGAGCTGACCGCCAAGCGCCTGGGCCGCACCCGGCCGAAGCGGCCCAACGAGTAGGCGCCGCGCCGTGCGCCTGCGCGAATGAGCGTCACCACGCCTGTGCCTGGCCACACGCCCGGCTCCGAGCCCGGCTCCGAGCCAAGTTCAGCGCCCGATCGCCCGGCGGATGCGGCGCCTGGCGACGCCTCTGCCGAAGGCAGCGGCGTGCGCATCGGCCTGTGCACCTTCCCCGATGCCGCCACGGCCGATGCCCTCGCCCGCATCCTGGTCGAGGAGCGGCTGGCCGCCTGCGTCAACCTGCTGCCCGGCGTGCGCTCGGTCTACCGCTGGCAGGGCGAGGTGGAGCAGGCGGAGGAGGTGCTGGGGATCATCAAGACCACCAAGACCCGCCTGCCGGCGCTGATGGAGCGCCTGCGTGCGCTGCACCCCTACGACTGCCCGGAACTGATCGCGCTGGACGCGGTCGCAGGCCTGCCGGCATATCTGGACTGGGTGCATGCGTCCTGCGCACGCACCGACGAGGCCGGTTGACGCCTCCCGTATGCTGGCCCCGGCACGCATCCCGCATGCAGCGGTGTTCGTTCTCCCTGCCGCGGTTGCCCGTTGCCCGGCCACGGCCCGCCTCCCCTTCCGTCACCGAATCCCGCCCACGCGCATGACCGTCGCCGACCGCCTCCCCAGCCCCCCGCATTTCACCCACATCGGAACGGCAGGCAGGGCCTCGCGCATGCGGGCCTGGCTGCGCGGGCTGATGTGCGCGGGCCTGGCGTGCATCGGCGGCGCGGGTCTGGGCGACGCGCGGGCCGCGGGGGTGGATCCCGGCGACCTGCTGCCGGTGGACGAGGCCTTCGCGCTCAGCGCCGTGGCGAAGGACCCGCGCACGGTCGAACTGCGCTGGCGGATCGCCGACGGCTACTACCTCTACCGGCATCGCACCTCGGCCGAGCCGGCGGACGCCGGCGTCCGCGCCGGCGCGCTGCGGCTGCCGAAGGGCAAGGCCTATACCGACGAGTTCTTCGGCGCCACCGAGACCTACCGCGGGCGGCTGGTCGCCACGCTGCCGGAGATCGCCGGTGCCGGGGAGCGGCTGAGCCTCAAGGTGCGCTATCAGGGATGTGCGGATGTCGGCGTGTGCTACCCGCCGCAGACCCGCACCGTGCAGGTCCGGATGCCCGTCCAGGCCGCCGGCGCCGCGAACGCCGGTGCCGCGGCGGTGCCGGCGTCCGGCCTGTCGATCCCGCCAGCAGGGGCGAACCCCCTCGCCACGAACCCGCTGGCCGCGAATCCGATCGGCAACTCGATCGGCGGCTCGCCGCTCACCGGCGGCCGGGGCGCGCCCCTGCCGGAGGAGCAGGCCTTCGGCTTCGAGGCCATCGCCGACGGCGGCGACCGGCTGCTGCTGCGCTTCACGCCGGCCCGCGGCTATTACCTCTACCGCGACCGCACCACGCTCAGGCTCAAGGCCGACGGCATCGCGCCGGGCAAGCCGCAGTGGCCGACCGGCCGGCCGTACCACGATGCGCATTTCGGCGATGTCATCGTGTACTTCGACCCGGTCGATGTGCCGCTGCCGCTGATCCGGCGCACGGCCGCGGCGCAGACGGTGGAACTGGAGGCGAGTTTCCAGGGCTGTCAGGACGAGGGCATCTGCTACCCGCCGATGACCCGGCGCGTGCGCATCGCACTGCCGGCGGGGACGATGGGCCCGGCCGCCATCGCGGCCGGCGTGGCGGATGCGGGCGCCGATTCGGGCGCTGATTCGGGCGCCGAACCGGGCCGGGCCACGACGAATGCGGCCACCTCCGGCGCAGCGGTCCAGCCCGACGCCTTGGCCGGAACCGCGACGTCCGCGACAGCCGCCGACACGGCCGACCGCACGGAAGACACCGCCGCGGGCACTGCCGTATCCGCGGCGGAACAGCCCGCCTCGGCGGGTTCCTCCTCCGAAGCCGCCGCCATGACCGGCGCCGCGACCGACGCACCGGCCGACGACCGCCGCATCGACAGTCTGTGGGCCGCACTGCTGGCCGCGCTGCTGGGCGGCGTGATCCTCAACCTCATGCCGTGCGTGCTGCCGGTGCTGTCGATCAAGGTCATGGGCGTGATCGCCAGCAACGACAGCGCGCAGCGGATGCGTGGGCATGCGCTCTGGTACACCGCCGGCGTGCTGGCGAGCTTCCTGGCGCTGGGCGCACTGGCGCTGGCGCTGCGCGAGGCCGGCCTGGCGCTGGGCTGGGGCTTCCAGATGCAGCAGCCGGTGGTGGTCGCGGTGCTGGGGCTGGTTGTGTTCGCCTTCGGCCTGAGCCTGTCCGGCCTGTGGTACGTGGGCGGCGCCTGGACCGGCGTGGGCCATGGCCTGGCCACGCGCAGCGGGCCGGTGGGCGACTTCTTCACCGGCGCGCTGGCGGTGGTGGTGGCGGCGCCCTGCACCGCACCGTTCATGGTGGGCGCGCTGGGCTGGGCGTTCACCGCATCCACGGCGTCGGCGCTGCTGGTGTTCGCGATGCTGGGGCTGGGGCTTGCGCTGCCGTTCCTGCTGGTGGGCTTCGTGCCGGCGCTGGCGCGGCGGCTGCCCAGGCCCGGCGCGTGGATGGACACGCTCAAGCAACTGCTCGCCTTCCCGATGTATCTGGCCGCGATCTGGCTGCTCTGGGTGCTGGCCAAACTGCGCGGCGCCGACGCCGCCGCCTGGCTGGCGATCGCCGCGCTGCTGGTGACGCTGTCGGCCTGGGCCTGGCGACAGGCGCGCATGCACGGCGGGCGCTGGGGTCTGCCGGTGGCGGTGCTGGCGCTGGCCGGGGCGCTGGCCTGCCTGTGGCCGATCCACCGCCTGGCGCGCCCCGCGACGGCCGCGCCGTCTGCCTCGACCGCTGCGCTCGCCGCACGCGAGGCCGGCACGTCGGTGCCCTATTCCGCGCAGCGCCTCGCCGACCTGCGTGCCGCCGGCCGGGTGGTGCTGGTCAACATGACCGCCGACTGGTGCATCAGCTGCAAGACCAACGAACGGGCGGTGTTCGCCCGCGACGGCTTCCAGGCCTCGCTGCAGGCGGCCGATGCGGTCTACATGGTCGGCGACTGGACCGATGTCGATCCGGAGATCACCGCCTATCTCAAGCGCTACGGCTCCTTCGGCGTGCCGCTGTACGTGGTGTATCCGCGCGGCGGCGGCGAGGGCACGGTGTTGCCGACCCTGCTGACGCCCGGCCTCGTCGATCAGGCCCTGGCGCACGCCGCACGCGGCGGAGCCGCCACCGGAACGGAGCGCTGAGCCATGCGACATGGTGCCGTCATCGTGGTCGCGCTGGCCGCCGCAGCACTGGGCGTGGGGGCGGGCCTGCTGGTGTCCGGTCCGGGGCCGGTGTGGCGCACCGAACTCGGCCAGCGCACCCTGCAGCGCGCGGCCGAAGTCGCCAAACCGCCGCCTGAGGGCGTACGCATGGCCCGCCGCGGCGAGCCGATGCCGTCGATCGCCCTGCCCGCGCTCTCGGGTGAGCGCATCGCCCTGCCCGCGGACTACGCCGGACGGCCGCTGCTGCTGAACTTCTGGGCCAGCTGGTGCGCACCCTGCGTCAAGGAAATGCCGGAACTCGACCGCTTCGCGCAGACCCAGGGCGCGGACGGTGTGCAGGTGGTGGGGATCGCGCTGGAGGATGCGGAGGCGGTCCGCGCCTTCCTGGCGCGGATCCCGGTGACCTACCCCATCCTGCTCGACACGCCCGGCCCGGCCGACAGCAGCGTCCAGGTGGGCAACGCCATGGGCGTGCTGCCGTACTCGGTGCTGATCGGCGCCGATGGCCGCATCCTGCGCCAGCGGGCCGGGCCCTTCGACCCGGGCGAGCTGGACGATTTCGCGCGCGTCGCCGCGCCCTGACACCTCCGTGCGGACCGCATTCCGGAGTGCATTCGGGCCGCCCCGTCGTGCCGCCCTCAGCCGGATTCGCCGCGCAGTGACAGTCCTGTGACCCTGTGCGGCAGTCCATGTCGCACGGCCCCGCGTGGCCCGGAACCTGCGAAAGACACCACTCGCGACCCGCGCAAGGCGGCAGGCCGTCACAATTCAAGGCCTTATCGCCCCCACCGGCACGGATGAACCGGGCCCACGGCCTGCGCGCACCGATTGGCATGGACGATGCTAATTGCACCGTCAGGGGTCGCGTCCCGCCGCGCCCGATGACCCGGCCAACGGACGCGCCTCCGATGCCCGGCCCGATCGCAGGATCGCCCGAGAATCCGCAGCCCGAGGCCCGCACCATGTCCGCGACGACCGTGCCCTTCCCGGCACAGAGCCGGATGTTCGGCAAGCACTTCGAGTACAGCCGCTACGCCGACCTGCTGGCCGCGATGGACGGCCTGCTGGCCGGGCTGCCGGACGGGCAGGCCTGCGTGCTGTCGACTTTAGATGGGCACCATCTGGCCCACAGCGCCGCGCCGATGCTCGATTCGGTGCGGCTCGCGGCGGTGTCCAGTTCGCTGTACGGCATGGCGCAGACGCTCGCCCGCGACCTGTGCCAGCAGGGCCTGGTGGAAGTGCGGGTCCGGACCGAAACCGGCTGCACGCTGGTCCAGCGCCTGCCGCGCCCCGGTCAGCAGCTGGTCCTGCTGGTCGCCTGCGGTTCCGCCACCGATGCCGGGCACTGCGCCGAGCTGGTGCGCGAATCCGCCGCCGGCATCGCCGCCCTCTGCCTCGGCCCACAGGAACGCTGACCCCGCCGACACACGCCCGCCTCCGCTGCGGCGCCTCCCGGCCTCACAAGGACGTCACACCCCCGGCATTCACTGAATTCGCACACCGAGTTCGCACACCGAGTTCCCACCCGTGCAGGGTCGCGGCCCCAGGCAAGACGCCTGCAGGCCGCAAATCTCCGCGGCGCCCGCCGCACACGCGCCACCCGCAGGCCCGGACCGCAAGGTCCGGGCCTGCGTCTTTGCGGGTTCAGGGCCACGACACGCTCGGGGCGCAGACCGGCAGCACCCGCGGCGCCGCGCCCGGCCTCTGATCGCGCGTTTCAATCGGACGATTGAAAAATCGCCGAACGTCGGCGATCTGGACACTACTCCCGCATTCGCGCACACTTCCCGGCCCCAGAAGGATGCTGCGATGGCCCGGTTCCTGGTCCTCCACGGCCCCAATCTCAATCTGCTCGGCACCCGCGAGCCGGAGATCTATGGCCGCGCCACACTGGCCGACATCGACAACGACCTGGCCGAACGCGCCCAGGCCGCGGGCCACAGCCTGAGCAGCTTCCAGTCCAACGCCGAGCACGCGCTGGTGGACCGGGTCCAGGCCGCGCGCGGCGAGGTCGATTTCATCCTGATCAACCCGGCCGCCTTCACCCACACCTCGGTGGCGATCCGCGACGCGCTGGCGGCGGTGGGCATCCCCTTCATCGAAGTGCACCTGAGCAACCCGCACGCACGCGAGCCGTTCCGGCACACCAGCTATTTCACCGACCTGGCGGTCGGCATCGTCGCCGGCTTCGGCGCACTGGGCTACGGCCTGGCGCTGGCCGCGGCCATCCGCCATCTGGAGCGGCGGGACTAGCGCGCAGCCGCGCTTCCCGTCCTCCGCACCTGCTCCCATACACGAATTTCCATTCACGACTTTCCGTTCACGACGGCGCGCTGCGCCCACTGCCACGAGGCTCCCCCATGGATCTGCGCAAGATCAAGAAACTCATCGACCTGCTGGAAGAATCCAATCTGGCCGAAATCGAAATCAAGGAAGGCGAGGAATCCGTGCGCCTGGCGCGCGTGCCCAAGGGCGGCGTGGCGCTGAGCGTGCCCGCCCCGGCCCCGACCATGCACCTGGAGCACCACGCCCAGCGCGCCCCGGCGCCGATGCCGATGGCCTCCCCGGTGGACGCCGCGACCGGCGGCAGCAAGCCCGAGAGCAGCCTGCCCGACGGCCACGTCGTGCGCTCGCCGATGGTCGGCACCTTCTACGCATCGCCTTCGCCGGACAAACCGCCGTTCGTGAAGATCGGCCAGCAGGTCCGTCAGGGCGAAACCCTCGGCATCGTCGAGGCGATGAAGATGTTCAACCCGATCGAGGCCGACGTCTCCGGCACCGTGCTCGCGATCCAGTGCGAGAGCGGCCAGCCGGTGGAGTTCGATCAGCCCCTGTTCGTGATCGGCTGAGGACACACGCATGCTGGACAAAGTCGTCATCGCCAACCGCGGCGAGATCGCGCTGCGCATCCTGCGCGCGTGCCATGCGCTCGGCATCAAGACCGTGGCGGTGCATTCCACCGTCGACCGCAACCTCAAGCACGTGGCGATGGCCGACGAGTCGGTGTGCATCGGCCCCGCGCCCTCGGCGCAGAGCTACCTCAACATGCCGGCGATCATCGCCGCGGCCGAGGTCACCGACGCCCAGGCCATCCACCCGGGCTACGGCTTCCTCAGCGAGAATGCGGACTTCGCCGAACGCGTGGAAAGCTCCGGCTTCATCTTCATCGGCCCGCGCGCGGACACCATCCGCATGATGGGCGACAAGGTGGAGGCGATCCGCGCGATGAAGTCCGCCGGCGTGCCCTGCGTGCCCGGCAGCGGCGGCCCGCTGGGCGACGACGCCAAGGAGAACGTGCGCATCGCCAGGGAGATCGGCTACCCGGTCATCATCAAGGCCGCCGGCGGCGGCGGCGGGCGCGGCATGCGCGTGGTGCACACCGAGGCGCATCTGCACAGCGCGATCCAGACCACCCAGACCGAGGCGAAGGCCGCGTTCGGCAACGCGCAGGTCTACATGGAGAAATTCCTGGAGAACCCGCGCCACGTCGAGATCCAGGTGCTGGCCGACGGCCAGGGCGGCGCGATCCATCTGGGCGAGCGCGACTGCTCGATGCAGCGCCGCCACCAGAAGGTGGTGGAGGAAGCGCCGGCGCCGGGCATCACCCCGGAGCTGCGCGCGGAGATCGGCAAGGTCTGCACCGAGGCCTGCATCCGCATCGGCTACCGCGGCGCGGGCACCTTCGAGTTCCTGTACGAGGACGGGCGGTTCTACTTCATCGAGATGAACACCCGCATCCAGGTGGAGCACCCGGTGACCGAGATGATCACCGGCATCGACCTGATCAAGGAACAGCTGCTGATCGCCTCCGGGCAGAAGCTGTCGATCCGCCAGGAGGACATCGTGCTGCGCGGCCACGCCATCGAGTGCCGCATCAACGCCGAGGACCCGGACAGCTTCCTGCCCTCGCCCGGCCTGATCAAGCACTACCACGCCGCGGGCGGCCCGGGCGTGCGCGTGGATTCGCACATCTACGAAGGCTACCGGGTGCCGGCCAACTACGACTCGATGATCGGCAAGCTGATCGTGCACGGCCCGGACCGCGCCACCGCGATCGCGCGCATGCGCGTGGCGCTGAGCGAAATGGTGGTGGACGGCATCAAGACCAACATCCCGCTGCAGCAGCGGATCATGACCGACCGCGGCTTCCAGGACGGCGGGCAGAACATCCATTACCTCGAAAAGCGGCTGGCGGAGCGGAAGGAAAAGACGCTGTCGATCCTGTGAGCCTGCGTTCGCGCATGCACGCATCATGTGCGCGCATCGTCGCCCTCCTCCTGCCGGTCGCGACAGCAGCGGGGGCGACGGCAGCCGACTCATCGCTGCCGTCGCCGCGGTTCGCCGCGCTCGGCACGGGGGAAGCACACCCACGCAGCCCTCGCCTCTCGCCGCGTCGTCTGCGGCGCTGCCGCCTTCATCTGTCGGCGCCGAGCCCATGCGTTTTCCGCTGCCGAACCGCGCGCATCGCGCGGTTCGCGTCGCATCAGGCCTGTCGAAACAACCGCTGCCTGCACGCAGGATGACGGTGCAGGCCATGCCAGAATGATGCGCCGCCCCCATCGCGACTGGATGCGCCGTTGAAGCCCCCCCGTTCCGAGCCCCCGGCCGACCTGCACGCCCAGGAAGCCCGGCTGCACACACTCTCGAAGCGCATCGATTCCGTGCTGCGCCGGCACTACGCGCGGCATGCGGTGCTGCGGCTGGTCACCCCGCCGAAGTTCCGGCGCGAGGTGGGCGTGCGCCCGCGGCTGTGGATGCCGGCACGCTGGGTGGGCAAGGCGATGGTGTGGATGCTGATCCTGGCCGCCGTGCTGCGCTACGGGCCGATGATCGTGGGCCTGTTCTCCGACTACCGCGGCGCCTGGCTGCGCTACTGGCTGCCCGACCCGCACTGGGCGTGGCTGCCTGCGGCACTGGCGGGCCTGCTGCTGTTCGAACGCCTGCTGTGGCCGCGCATGGCGCTGGCCACGCACCGCTTCCGGCTGATGCGGCTGGAGCGCGAGGACGACGGCACAGCGGAATTCCCCGACCTGTATCGCGTGGCGAAGCTGGACGGCGGCATCGCCGGCTTCGGCTGGCAGCACTGGCGCGCGCTGTCGGGCGTGCGCGCGGGCGACATCGTGATCGCGATCAGCGACCGCCACGACCGCGGTCTGGCGCTGATCCCGCTGCGCACCCGCGGCCGGCTGACGATGGTCGGCTGGGACCGCGATGTGGTGATGTACGAGGCGCTGCCGCCGCTATCCGAACGCGTGCGCGCGCTGGCGCACGACTTCGATCAGGCCTGCGACCTGTGCGCACGCATCGCCGAGCAGGTCGAACGCAGCCAGGCGCTGCGCTCGGGCAACATCGTGGAACCACCGCCGGTCGACCCCGCGGCCGCCTGGGCGCCGGTGATCCTGGCCGAGCCGGTGAAGCAGCGGCTGCAGGCGCTGGCCGCGCATTTCGACCGCGGCAGCCGCGCCGCCGCGCGCGGGTTGCTGTTGTACGGCCCGCCGGGCACCGGCAAGACGCTCATCGCGCGCACGTTCGCCGAGAGCATGCGCTGCGCGTTCTTCCCGCTGTCGTTGCCGGATCTCAAATCCGGCTATGTCGGCCAGAGCGGCGAGAACGTGCGCGCGCTGTGGCGCAAGGCGCTGGCGACGCCGCGCGCGGTGATCTTCGTGGACGAATGCGACAGCGTGTTCGGCCGCCGCGGCGGCACGCGCACCGACAGCTTCGTGGAGGACATCGTGGCCGCCTTCCTGGCCGAATGGGACGGCTTCCAGAGCCACAGCCACGTCTGGGTGGTGGGTGCCACCAACCGTCGCGACCTGATCGATGCGGCCATCCTCTCGCGCTTCGAGGAGCAGCTGGAGATCGGGCTGCCGGAGGCGCCGCAGCGGCTGGAGATCCTGCGCGGCGCGCTGCGGACGCTCGATGTGGACGCCGGCCTGCCGGACACGGCCGGCACGCTCACCGACGGCATGTCCGGACGCGAGCTGAGCACGCTGGCCAAGCGCCTGGCGCGCGAGGTGGATGGCGGCGGGCGCGGTGCGCCCTCGTCCGCCGCGCAGGCCACGGTCGCGGCGATCGATGCCGCCACGCTGGAGCGCCACACCCGCGAGATGCGCCGCCAGGGCGGCACCGCCACCGCCGCGGACGCGCGCTGGGACAGCCTGGTGCTGCCGGCGCAGACCCTGACCGACCTGCAGACCACTGCCGGCCTGCTGCAGCACGCGGAGACCTTCCGCGCGCGCGGCATCGGTGTGCCGCGGGGCCTGCTGCTGTACGGCCCGCCCGGCACCGGCAAGACCCAGATCGCGCGCACGCTGGCCAACGAGACCGGCCTGCGCTTCATCGCCGCGACCACCGCCGACATCAAGCAGGGGTTCGTGGGCCAGAGCGGGCAGCAGGTGCGCGAGCTGTTCGCGCGGGCGCGCGAGTCGGCGCCGTCGCTGCTGTTCATCGACGAGATCGATGTCCTGGCCTCGGCCCGGGGTGGCGCGGGCGATGCGTTCCAGACCGAGATCCTGGGCCAGCTGCTGCAGGAGATGGACGGCGCGCAGGCGCAGACCCAGCCGGTGTTCGTGCTGGCGGCGACCAACCGCATCGACCAGCTCGACCCCGCCCTGCTCTCGCGCCTGCCCAAGCAGATCGAGATCCCGCTGCCCGATCAAACGGCCGCGGCGCGCATCCTCGCCGTGCTGCTGCGCGGCAAGCCGGTGGAATTCGATGTCGACACCGTGTGCGCACGTCTCGCGTCCGGGGCCGAGGGCCGCAGCGGCCGCGACCTGCGGCACTGGGTGGAGAACGCCGAGCACCGCGCCGTGGCGCGGGCCATCCGCGAGGGCGACCCGGCCTCAGTCCGCCTGCGGGAAGAGGATTTCGCCGGCTGAGCGGCCGGCGCCTTGCGCGCACGGCGGGTCGCATCGGATCGCACCGGGCCGGATCGAATCGAATCACACGGCAGACGGACAAGAACAAGGGCGGCCTGGGCCGCCCTTGTTCCTGCAGGGGATCCCTGCCTCCCGCCTCACCGCGATGAGGTCCGCTCCGACCGCACGACGGAGCGGGCGCCACTGGCGCGGAGACCGACGGGATCAACCGCCGCGATCAGCTGCCGGGGTCAGCTGCCGGGGTCAGCTGCGCGGCTGCTTGCCGGCGTCTTCGCCCATGCCGGTGCCGGCCTTGGCGAGGTACTCGCGGTACTCGTCGCTGGTCAGCGTGCCGTCGGCATTGGCGTCGGCCTTGGAGAAATGCGCCTTCAGCGCCGGGCTGGCGTCGGCCTCGGTGGCGCTCAGGTTGCCGTCCTTGTCGGCGTCGAGTTCCGACCAGGACAGCTGGGCCTGCGCGGCGTTGCCCGTTTCGGGCATGTCGCCGGCCTTGGGATCCGCGGCGAACGCCAGGCTGGTGGAGAAGGTGGCGGCCAGGGCCAGGGCGATGGACAGGGAGGTGGGGGAGGCAGTCTTGCGCATGGTGTCTTCTCTCTCTTGTTGTGAAGTGTCGCAGGCGGGGGATGTGGCGCCGTGGGGGATCGGGGGAGGGATCGGTGGAACGGCGCCGTACCGCGACGGCGCCAGACTGGCGCCGCACGAATGAATCCCCGCCATCGAAGATTTCCTGAAACAACAACGACTTAACCAATCGGAACGCGAAAAACGCTAGCCGCGACGCCAGTGCTGCGTTTGCGCCGCCCGGGCTGAACCGATGCGTGTCGGTTGCGGATGAACACAACACAACCTTGACATCCGGCCTGCCGCGCCGGCCCCGTGATCGCCTGCCGGAAGCGCCTGGGCGATGCCCGGACGCGCCGCGTGCCCTGCCCCTCGCCTCGCCCTGCGCGAGGCGTTCAGGTAACGTGGGGACTCCCCCGTTTCCCCTGCCTGTCCGCATGACCGCTTCGCTCCCCGCAGGCCGTGCCACCCGGAGGCCGCGATGAGCCGGCGCCCGCCCAGGCCCGATGCGCCCGCCGCCGGCGACAGCGGATCCACCCCGACCATGGCCGACTTGGCGGCGATCGCCGGGGTCTCGGCCATCACCGTCTCGCGCGCGCTGCGCGACAGCCCGCTGGTCAACGAGGCCACGCGTGCGCGCATCCGCGAGATCGCGCAGCAGCACGGCTACGCTTTCAACGTCAGTGCGCGCAACCTGCGCCTGCGCCGCAGCATGACCGTGGCCGTGGTGGTGGAAATGCGGCCCGATCCCGACCGGCAGATGTCCGGGCCCTACCCGATGGACCTGCTGGGCGGCATCACCCAGGAACTCACCCTGCGCGGCTACAGCGTGCTGCTGACCGCCCTGCAGCCGGTCATGCCGCCCTCGGCGCTGGCCGCGGACGGGGTGATCCTGCTGGGCCAGGGCGCGCACGAGGACGCCGTGCGGATCGTGCGCGACTGGGGCCGGCCGCTGGCGGTATGGGGCGCGGTGGGCCGCGACGCGTCGCAGACCGTGGTCGGCAGCGACAACATCCGCGGCGGCGCGCTGGCGGCCGAACGTTTCCTCGCGCTCGGCCGGCGCACCCCAGTGTTCCTCGGCGACGCGGCCCACGGCGAGTTCGCCGAGCGCTATGACGGCTTCCGCGCGGCCTTCGAGCAGCACGGCATCGTGCCGCGCATGCTGACCGTGCCCGCCTTCACCGTCACCGCAGGCGCCGCGGCCGTGGAATCCCTGCTGGCCGCCGGCACGCCGCCGGATGCCCTGTTCGCGGCCAGCGACCTGCTGGCGATCGGCGCCATCCGGGCCCTGCTGGCCAACGGCCGCAGGGTGCCGCAGGACGTGTCGGTGATCGGCTACGACGACACGCCGCTGGGCGCCACCTACGTGCCGCCGCTCACTTCCGTCCACCAGAACTTCGTGGACGCCGGGGCCCTGCTGGCGCGCAAGGTGCTGGCGCTGATCGACGGCCAGGCGGCCGAATCCGAGACCCTGCCCACCCATCTGGTGGTGCGCGACACCTGACCCGGCCGCGCGCGGATCCGTGTTGCAGGGCAACACGACCGCCACTGCATGCCGGCACGCCAGTCCGGCCGTTTCCCTTTTAAAACAATGCGTTGCAGCCGAAGGCGTGCACGGACGCCGCCGTATGGCCGGGCTCGTGCCGCAATTGTTATCGATACCTTGACATCGATAACAAAGACTTCCTACCGTGCGCCCGTCCGCGCTGGGCGGACAGGCGACACAGGTCGAAGGCAGGCAGGATGCGGGATCTGGGCACACCGGGACACGGGGAACAGGCAGCCGCCTGCGACCCATGGCGGCTGCGGACGATGGGGATCGATCCGCGACGCACCCCGCTGGAAGGGACCCTGTTCGCACTGGCGAACGGCTCGCTGGGCGTGCGCGGCGAGGCCGAGGAAACCCTCGCCCCCGCGGCCGGTACCTTTCTCGCCACGGCCTACGTGCGCCAGCCGATCCACTACCACGAGCGCCTGTCGGGCTTCGCACGCACCAGCGACACCCGTGTCCCGGTGGCGGACGGCACCCGCATCGAGGTCTGGCTCGGCGACCGCCGCCTGGACCCGGACGCCTGCGAGACCCTGGACGCCGAGCGCAGCCTGGACCTGCGCACCGGCCGCTTCGCGCGCCTGCTGCGCCTGCGCACGCCCGAGGGCGAGGTGCTGGCCATCCGCGCCGAGCGGGTGGTGCCGCCGGGCACCCAGGATGTGCCGGCCGACATGAGGGCCGATGTGCTGGCCATCCGCTACGCGGTCGCGTCGGAGACCTACCGCGGGCCCCTGCGGCTGGTCTCGTGCCTGAGCGCCGGGGAGGGCGCGACGGCACAGGGCGACGACCCGCGCATCGGTGCGGGCGCCGGAGGGCGCCTGCGCGACGTGGGCGGCGGTGCGGATGTCGAGGACGCATGGCTGGCCCAGACCACCGACGACGGCCGCTGGCGGATGCGCTGCGCGCAGCGCCACCGGCTCGGCGAGGGTCTGCGGCCAGCCGGCGCCTCGGCCGCGCCGGGCCGGGCCACGCAGGCGTTCGAGGTGATGCTGGAGCCCGGCGTCGGCGTGGTGCTGGAGAAGCTGGTGGCGTACGCCACCGGCACCGCGGACGCGATGCTGGAGGCCGCTGTCTCGGCTGCGCTGGGGAGCGCGTGCGAGGCCGGCTTCGACGGGCTCGCGGCGCGCCAGGAACGCGCTCTGCGGACGTTGTGGGACGGCGCCGGCCTGTCGGTGCCGGGCCACCCGGACATCGAGCAGGCGCTGCGCTTCAACCTGTTCCATGTCCACCAGTCCGCCGGACGCAGCGGCGTGGACGGGACGGCGGCCAAGGGCCTGACCGGCGAGGGCTACGAGGGGCACTGCTTCTGGGACACCGAGATGTTCGTGCTGCCGGCGATGGTGTTCGTCGCGCCGGACGTGGCGCTGGCGATGCTGCGCTACCGCCACCACACGCTGCAGGCCGCGCGCGCGCATGCGCGGGAGATGAACCACCCGCACGGCGCGCTGTACCCCTGGCGCACCATCGCCGGCGACGAATGCTCGGCGCACTACCCCAGCGGCTCGGCGGCGTACCACATCAACGCGGCGGTGGCGCACGCCATCGGCCTGTACATGGATGCGACCGGCGACCTGGACTTCCTCGCCGAGGCCGGCGCGGAGATGCTGTGCGAGACCGCGCGCATCTGGCCGCAGATCGGCCGCTTCGACCCGCGCCGCGGCGGCGCGTTCTGTCTGTACGAGGTGACCGGCCCGGACGAGTACACGGCGCTGGTCGACAACAACCACTACACCAACCGCATGGCACGCCGGCACCTGCGCCGCGCCGCCGAGGCCTGGGCACTGCTGCGCGAGGCCCGTCCGCAGGCGCATGCGGCGCTGGCCGAACGGCTGGGGCTGGACGAGGAGGAGGTCGCGCTGTGGCGTCGCGCCGCGGATGCGATGTATCTCGGCGAGGATGCCGATCTGGGCATCTATGCCCAGGACGACGCGTTCCTGGGCAGGCCGCACTGGCCCTTCGCCCCCAAGCAGGACGGCCACCGCCCGCTGCTGCTGGACTACCACCCGCTCACCCTCTACCGGCACCAGATCTGCAAGCAGGCCGACGTGGTCATGGCGCTGGCGCTGGGCGACGGGGACGTGCCACTGCTGCGCGCGAAGCGCAGCTTCGACTACTACGAGGCGCTGACCACGCACGACTCCACCCTGTCCGCGGCGGTGCACGGCATCGTGGCCGCAGCGGTGGGCGAGCCGGAGCGGGCGCTGGGCTATTTCCTCGACAGCCTGCGCGTGGACCTGGACGACCTGCACGGCAACACCGGCCATGGCGTGCACATGGCGGCGATGGCCGGCAGCTGGCAGGGCCTGGTGATGGGCTTCGGCGGCCTGCGCATCCGCGACGGCATGCCGGCGTTCGCCCCCATGCTGCCGCCCGGCTGGCCCGGATACGCGTTCTCGCTGCGCTGGCGCGGCTGCACCCTGGCGGTGTCGGTGGGCGTGGACGGCGTGGCCTACCGGCTGGAGAAGGGCGAGCGGCTGCAGCTGTCGCACGAGGGTGACGTCTTCGTGCTGTCCGCGGGCGGCACCGCGCTGCATCCGCTCGGCGGCGCGCGGACCCGGCGCCCGGCGGTGTTCCCGATGCGCTGCGCGGCCGTGATCTTCGACCTGGACGGCGTGCTGACCGATACCGCGCACACCCATTTCCAGGCCTGGAAGCGGCTGGCCGACGAGATCGGCGTCCCGTTCGACAGTACCGACAACGAGCGGCTGAAGGGCGTGGACCGCATGACTTCGCTGGCGCTGCTGCTGTCGCGCGCGGACCGGGACTACGACGCCGCCGAGCGCCTGCAGCTCGCCGAGCGCAAGAACGGCTACTACGTGGAGGCGATCTCCGGCTTCGGGCCGCAGGACCTGCTGCCCGGCGCACGCGCGCTGCTGGAGGCCGCGCGTGCGCGCGGGCTGCGCATCGGCCTGGCCTCGGCCAGCCGCAACGCGCCGCTGCTGCTGGAACGGCTGGGCATCGCCGGCCTGTTCGACTACATCGCCGACCCGGCCCGGGTGGCGCGCGGCAAGCCGGCACCCGACCTGTTCCTGGATGCGGCGCGCGGCCTCGGCGTCGCGCCGTCGGCCTGCATCGGCGTCGAGGACGCGCCGGCGGGCGTGGACGCGCTGCGCGCGGCCTGCATCGCATCGATCGGCATCGGCGACGCGCATGCCCTGCGCCGTGCGGACACGGTGCTGCCGACCATCGCCGACCTGGACCTGGACGCCTGCCTCCTGCGCGCCCCCGCACCGGGCGAACGCGCGCACGACGGCGGCCGCTGAGCGCGGCACAGCCTCGCGCACGCCACGACGCCCCCCGCCCCTGCAGGCCGTCCGCATTCCAGTCGTCACGCATTCCAGGCGCTGTCCGGCCCGGATCCACACGCAACACCAGACCCAGACAACACGACACAAGATCACGTCACCGGAGGAGGGGACACCACCATGTCGCACGCAACACCGATCCGCTACGCACTCTCGATCGCCATCGCCGCCGCGCTGTCATCCGGCATCGCCCATGCCCAGGACGCGGAGGGCGGCGATGCCACGCAGCAGGCCGCCGACCTCGACACGATCGTGGTCAGCGGTACCGCCAAGTTCAAGGGCCTGCGCAAGCGCGACGCCAGCTTCTCGATCAGCACCGCCGACGAAGAGGACATCCGCGAAGCCGCGCCCACCAGCACCGCCGACCTGCTGAAGATCGTGCCCGGCGTGTGGGCGGAATCCAGCGGCGGCGGCACCGGCGCCAACGTGTTCGTGCGCGGCATGCCCTCGGAAGGCGACGCGCCGTTCTTCACCCTGCAGCTCGACGGCTCGCCGATCTACCCGCCCTCCACCCTGTCGTTCCTGGAGAACACCACGCTGTTCCGCATCGACGACATGGTCGAGCGCGTGGAAGGCCTGCGCGGCGGCCCCAGCCCGATCTTCTCCAACGGCCAGCCCGGCGTCACCGTCAACTTCATCCAGAAGAAGGGCGACGACATCCCGTCGGGCAGCGCCCGCGTCACCGTCGGCAGCGACAACCTGCGCCGGGTCGACCTGGTCAGCAGCGGCCCGCTGGGCGAAGACAGCGGCTGGTACTACAGCGTCGGCGGCTTCTACCGCACCAGCGACGGCGTGCGCGACGTGGGCTATCCCGCCGAGCGCGGCGGCCAGCTGGCGGCCACCCTGACCCGGCGCTGGGACAGCGGCGAGTTCACCCTCTACGGCCGCCGCACCGACGACCGCAACACCTTCTACACCGCGATCCCGCTGCGCTCGCGCAACAACGGCAGCGACATCTCCGACTTCCCCGGCATCGACGCCACCACCGGCACGCTGGTGGGCGACGACTTCCGCCGCGTCACCCTGCCCACCGGCATCGGCTCGGGCACGATGCGCCGCGACATGGCCGATGGCCGCGGCGTGGACATCACCGTCTTCGGCGGCGCACTGGACTGGAACGTCGGCCGCTGGACCATCAGCGACCGCTTCAATTTCCTGAGCGGCGACGCGCCCACCAACGCACTGTTCACCGGCGGCAACCCGCAGACGCTGTCGTCCTACATCGCCGACAACTACGGCACTACCGGCACCGGCAGCTTCGTCAACGGCGGCGGTGCCGTGGCCCAGGACCAGCAGGTGCTGGCCGCGGGCTGGTGGGTGGTGGACAAGGACCTGCGCTCCTTCACCAACGACCTGCGCTTCAGCATCGAGCTGGGCGAGCGCAACACGCTCACCTTCGGCAGCTACTACGCGAGCTACTCGTCGGAAGACCGCTGGTGGCTGGGCAACAACATGCTGCTCAGCGCCGAGAACAACGCCCGCCGCATCGACCTGAACCTCGCGGACGGCCGCGTGGCGACCCGCGAGGGCTTCGTCGGCACGTCGTTCTTCAACATCCGTGGCGACTACGACGGCCGCAACACCGCCTTCTTCATCGCCGACGAATGGAACGCCAGCGACCGCCTGCGCATCGACGCCGGCGTGCGCTGGGAGCGCCAGACCGTCGACGGCACCGTGGTCGACCCGGTCTCGGTGGACCTGGACGGCGATCCCAACACCCTCTACGACAACAACACCTCGGTCGCCACCAACCCGCGCCGGATCGACCACCGCGACGACCAGCTCGCATGGACGGTCGGCGCCAACGTCGTCATCAACGACGGGCTGAGCATGTTCGGGCGGGTGAATTCCGGCTTCAAGTTCCCCTCGTTCGACAACCTGCGCGACAGGGCCGACGAGACCCAGGAGATCGACCAGTACGAGGTCGGCCTGAAGGCCGGCGGCGACGCCTACGAGCTGTACCTGACCGCGTTCTACAACGACTTCGTGGGCCTGCCGTTCCAGGCCTTCGACCAGGGCGGCAACAACATCGTCATCATCGGCGACTCCAGCGCCAAGGGCCTGGAATTCGAAGGCGCGTGGCGGCCCTTCGGCAACTTCCAGCTGGCCTGGAACACCACCTGGCTGGATGCGAACTACGGCCGCTTCGGCAGTTTCAGCGGCAACCAGGTGGTGCGCCAGCCGAAGTTCCGCGGCCGCCTCACGCCCAGCTACTACTGGCTGCAGCCCTGGGGCGACATCAAGGCCTTCGCCACGGTGACCCGCGTGGGCGACCGCTACTCGGACCCCGCCAACGGACAGGTGCTGCCGGCCTACACCACGCTGGACATCGGCGTGAGCGCGCGCATCGGCGAGCATTGGGAGGTCGCCTTCAACGGCCGCAACGTCACCGACGAGATCGCGCTGACCGAAGGCAATGCCCGCATCATCGGCAACGCCACCAGCGACGGCGTGTTCATGGGCCGTCCGATCGAGGGCGCCTCGTACCAGGTCTCGGCGGCGTACCGCTGGTGATCCGCATGCGCCCTTCCCCCGCCCCTCTCCACGGGGGAAGGGCGCGTGTCGGTGCGATACCCCTCTCCTGCCACACTCCCGGGCGCGCGCAGCCGCGCCGCGCCCGGGCCACCGCCCCGATCACGGAATCGCGATGACCGACGACCGTCTCCCTCCGCGCGCCACGCGCACGCGCATGATCGCGGCGATGACCCTCACCTACATGATCTTCGCGGTGCTGCTCAACAGCGTGGGCACCCTGATCCTGCAGACCCAGGTCGGCATGGGCGCCACCAAGGAGGCGACCAGCGTGCTGGACGCCTACAAGGACCTGCCGATCGCGCTGGTGTCCTTTCTGGTCGCCTCGATGCTGCCGCGGCTGGGGTACCGGCGGGCGATGATGCTCGCGCTCGCGACGGTGGCCGTGGCCTGCCTGGCGATGCCGCTGCTGGATGCGTTCTGGATGGTGAAGGTGCTGCTCGCCACCACCGGTGCCGCCTTCGCCCTGGTCAAGATCGCCGTGTATTCGAGCATCGGCCTGCTCAGCGAGGACCGTCGCGGGCACGCCAGCCTGACCAGCTTCATCGAGGGCTGCTTCATGGTCGGCGTGCTGGCCGGCCCCTGGTGTTTCGGGCTGTTCATCCAGCGCCAGGCGACGCCCACCGACCCGGTCTGGCTGCAGATCTACGTCTGGCTGGCGGTGCTGTGTGCGGTGGCCATCGCCCTGCTGGCGAGCACCCGCTTCGACGAGAGCGCCGCGACCGACACGCCCGCACCGGCCACGGGCGGCGCGCTGCGCTCGCACGCCGACATGCTCGCGCTGATGGCGCTGCCGGTGGTCATCGTGTTCCTGGCCTCGGCCTTTCTCTATGTGCTGATCGAACAGGGCATCAACACCTGGCTGCCCACCTTCAACGCCGACGTGCTGCGGCTGTCCACGGTGACCAGCGTGCAGTTCGGCAGCCTGTTCGCCGCGTTCACCGCGCTGGGACGGCTGGGCGCGGGTCTGGTGCTGCGCAGGATGCCCTGGCACTGGCTGCTGGCCTGCTGCCTGGTGGCCACGGCCGCGCTGGTGCTGCTGGCGCTGTCGGTGACCGTGACCGAGGACGCCCCGATCCGCGACGGCTGGCGCGACGCGCCGCTCGCGGCCTATGTCTTCCCGCTGATCGGGCTGTTCCTGGCGCCGATCTATCCGACCATCAACTCGGTGGTGCTGAGCGCGCTGCCGCGGCACCGGCATGCACCGATGACCGGGCTGATCGTGGTGTTCTCCGCGCTGGGCGGGGCCACCGGCTCGTTCGTGACCGGCCGCATCTTCGCGTCCTTCGGCGGCGACACCGCCTTCCTGCTGTCGCTCATCCCGATGGGCGTGCTGCTGCTGGCGATCCTGTGGCTGTCGCGCCTGGCCGCGGTGCAGGCGACTCCGCCGGAGCAGGCCTGACGACGGCGGGCGGGCGCACGCTCGCCGGACGACTGTCGCTTGCCGTTCCCGTGGCCGCCAGACGGCGCGCCAGCGCCTGCGTGCGCGGGATGCCGTAGCCCATCTCGTGGTCGGGATCGCCGGCTTGGCTGCCCGCACCGCGCACCAGCGCCAGCAGCTCGCGCCGCGACAGCATGGGCGCGGCCTCGCGCAGACAGGCGACCAGCCCGGCCACTGCCGGCGCGGTGAACGACGTGCCGCGCGTGCCCCAGGTCGCGACATCGGGCTTGGGGGTGGACAGCCACGGCGGCCCGACGCCGCTGGTGCGCCAGCGCCGGCCGGTCTCCGGGTCCACCGCGCCCACCGTCAGGGCCTCGGCCACGTCGCCCGGGAAGCCGATGTAGCGCCACTCGCGCGCACCGCGGTTGCCGGCGCTCACCACCACCACCAGGTCCGGATGCGCCGCCAGCACCTCGGCCAGCGCGATCGAAATGCGCGCAGTGCGGCCGTCGAGCTGTTCGCGGCGGTAGCCACCGCCGTCCTGGAAGTCGATGTAACCCAGCGACACATTGATCACGTCCATGCCCTGCCCCGCCAGCCAGCGCAGGGCCGCGATGGTCCGTGTCTCGTCGGCGCGGGTTTCGGTGTCGGGCAGGTCGGTTTTCGCCAGCCAGTAGCGGGCACCGTGGGCCAGCCCCTCGACGCGGCCGCCGCTGCGCCCGGCCAGCGCGCGCAGCACGCGCGTGCCGTGATCGGAGGCATCGCGCGTGAGGTCGTCGGAGGGCGCGGCTTCGGCCCGGGATTCCTCAGCCCTGGATTCTTCAGCCCGGGCGTCGTCGGTCGACGCGGCCGCCGGCCTTGCGGATGGCGCCCAGCCGGCCGGCCGCAGCGTGAAATCCACCTCGCCCTCCACCTGCAGCCCGCGCAGCATCGGGTCGCTGCGCCAGCCGGCGAACCCGGCATCGATCACGCCCACACGCACGCCGCGCCCGGCGAGGCCGAGCGTCTCCCACTCCCGGCCGAGCATCGGCGTGAGCGCGGGCGCGTAGCTCTCGCGCAGCCCTTCGCTCCAGGGCACGCGCGGCGGGGAGGCCGGCCAGGTCGCGCAGACCAGGGCGACGCCCAGCGCGAACGGCCAGCGCGCCAGATGCAGCAGGCGCCGCGTCGCCCGCGCCACACGCTCGGCGGCCCGGGCAATGCGCGGATAGGGCGGCGGGGGCGATGCCGGCGGGGCGGGTGGGACGGTCATCCGTGTACGGACACGCTGCGACGGTCGAGACTGGCCTGCAGTCTTCCACACCGCCGCGCCGGGTGGGAGTCATCTCCCCACCCGTCACGCCGCAGTTGCGGGGGGCCTCAGCGGATCCGCCGCTTCAATTCCCCGATCAGCGCCGACACCTCCGTGGGCGCCAGCTTGGCGAAGCGCTCGGGCAGCAGGCTGCGGCGCGAGGACTCCTGCACCGCCAGCAGTTCCATCAGCTGGAGGGTGTCGCTGTGCTGCGGCGGGATGAAGTCGGCGATGGCCTGCTGCAGGTGGCTCACCGACAGCGCCGCGGCTTCGGTGCGGGCGATGTCCAGCGCCAGCAGGGCGACGGCCTCGAGGTCGGCGTTGGAATAGCCCGCCAGCGGGTCGAGCGCACGCAGCAGCTCCGCATCGCCACCGTCGGGCAGCGCCGCGCCGTTGCGGCCGAGGATGGCGCCGACGATGCGCAGGCGGTCCTCGGCGCTGTCCACGTAGAAGAACGGGATCTTGCGGTCCAGCCGCCCCGGGCGCTTGATGTCGACATCGAGCTTGTCCGGGCGGTTGGTCATCAGGATGGTCAGCACATGGCCGCGGTTTTCGGGGTCGGACATGAAGTCCTTGATCCGCGCGATCACCCGCGAGGAGGTGCCGCCGTCGGTCTCCGCGCCCTCGCCACTGCCAAAACTGCGGTCGCCTTCGTCGATCACCAGCGCGATCGGGCTCATCGCGCGCACGATCTTCAGCACGCGCTCCAGGTTGGATTCGGTCGAGCCCACCCACTTGGAGCGGAAGTTCTTCAGCACCACGCCGGGCAGGCCGGCTTCTTTCAAAAATGCCTTGATCACGAAGGTCTTGCCCACGCCCATCGGCCCCACCGCGAGCAGGCCCATCGGCGCCAGCTTGCGGTCCCCGGTCTTGATGGTGGCGGCGATCTTCATCAGCTCGGCCTTGATCTGCGCGTAGCCGCCCACCGCCTCCAGGCCGTGTTTCGGGTCGAGGAATTCGATCAGGTCGCCGCAGCTGCGCTGGATGATCTCGCGCTTGCGCGTGCCGATGATGCCGAGCATCGCCGCGGTCGGGTCTTCGCCCTGCGCGGGCGCGCTTTCGCCGAGGATCAGGAACGCGATCTCCTCGCGGGTCTTGCCCGCGGTGACGCCGGCGTACATCTCGGCGCGCTGCGCGGCATCCGGCGCATCGCCCAGCAGCTGCAGCGCCAGTGCCTTGCGCTCGGCCTCGGAAAGACCCGCGGCCGGCTGTTCGGCGACGATGCCGTCGATCTCCAGCAGGCGCAGGCCCGCGGTGTGCTGCGCGATCAGGGCCTGCTGCGCGGCCGGCATGTGCGGCGCGGACTGCGCGATCAGCTGCGCGCGTGCGGCCTCGTCCGGCAGGGCCACTTCGATCGCGGCGACGCGCGGGTTGGTGTTGAGCGAGGCGTGCACTTCCGCCAGCGAAGCGCAGACCAGCACCACGATGTGGTTGCGCTGCAGCAGCAGGCCGCCCAGCGACCAGTCGTGCAGGATCTCCAGCAGGCCGCGCTCCTCCACGCTGAGGAACGTGGTCTCGGCGTTGGGCACCAGGTCACCGGCATGCGGCAGCACCAGGGCGATGCCCTCGGCCACGCGCATGCGCGTCTCCAGATGCACCAGGTCCTGCAGCAGGCTCTCGCCGTCTTCCAGCGGTTTGGCCTGCGCGTCGCGCCGGCGCACGCCGGCATGGCGCAGCGCCAGCTCGTAACGCTGCGGCTTGGCCGCCAGCACCACGTCGTGCAGGTAGTCGACGAAGGGCAGCAGCTTGCCGTCGTGGGCCACGCCGTCGTGCACGTTGCCGTGCAGCAGGAACACGCCGGCCTGTCCGGCCAGGTAGCGGCGCTTGAGTTCGTCGGCCCAGGCGGGCGACGGGACGTTGCCGGCGGGCGTGCCGTTGAGTGTGGTCATGGGAATGCGCTCTGCGGCGGGAAAGGGAATGACGACGGAGATTGGCGGAAGGGACACGGGCCGCGGTGGCTCAGCGCCCCGGTGTGCGGCACAGGCCCAGATTGAAGCGCGCGGCCTTGACGATCGGCAGCCAGACATCGCCTTCGGACAGCGGGTAGCCTTCGAGAATGGCCTCGTCCGTCAGCGCGGCCTCCTCGACGAAGGGCGCCAGCGTGCGCAGGCACTCCGCGCGCTGGCCGAGCCTGTACTGGGTGATCGCGATGTCGTTGAGGATGCGGCCCTGCTCGTAGCGGTCCAGCGTGCGCGCGCAGCGCGTGGCCAGCGGCGAGAGCGTCGCCAGCGCGTCGGCGTGGCGCTTGCCGTCGTAGAGCCGCTTGAAGCGCGCGCGTGTGGCCTGACGCTCGGCATCGCCGCAGCCGTCGGCAGGGCGCAGATAGGTGCCGGCGAACTGCGCGCGCATGCCGCAGAAGTGGCGGCATTCGGTGGTGGCCGTCACCTCCACGCCGCCCTCGACGGGATGGAAGCCCACCACGCAGGCAGGCTCGTCGTCGTAGGTCTCGAGCGTGGCGCGGCCGTCCACGATGCGCCCTTCGAGATCGCAGATGTGGAAGTTGCCGCCGACGGCGTTGATTGAAAACGCCGTCCCCGCGCCCGTGTCATCGCCGGGTGCGATGCTCAAACGTCCCCAGCCGCCATCCGCGATGTACTCGCCGGGCGCCACCGAATCGCCGGCGAGCGATGCGGTGGCGAGGCCGGCCAGCGCGAACAGGCACAGCGCACGCAGCGACATCACGCGTGAGCGCACGCGTCCGCGTGGGGACGGCCCGCCGGCAGGGCGTCGGGCGCTTCGCCTCATCGGCGCGTCTGCATGGCGATGCCCGGTCACGGCGGTGCTCAGATGGTGCGGTCGCCGCCCGCGGCCTGCGCGGCGCGGTCCTTCTTCATCGCTTCCAGCTTGGCGCGCGCGGTGGCCTTGGCGCTGCCGG
>ERZ1066122.933-NODE-933-length-26796-cov-38.735949_pt1 | contig 26796 bp, 22 predicted proteins | sample MGYA00382769_ERZ1066122 | MGnify/ENA primary metagenome ERZ1066122 (study PRJEB33369, sample SAMEA5778352) | biofilm metagenome | biome: Industrial cooling water; feature: Water cooling tower basin; material: Biofilm | place: United Arab Emirates | collected... | reverse complement strand
CCCCCTTCATCGAAGGGGGCCGACGCGCGAAGCGCGGCGGGGGGATGTGCTTTTCCCCGAGCGACATCGTGCCACACCAAGCCCCACAGTCACCATGGCGCCCGATGCCTGCCCACACAGCGTGACCTGATCCTGAGCCGGAGCACGCGGAGCCTACTGCCCGCCCGACCTCCGGCGGTATAGTCGTTGGCCGATCCAAGTCCGATCCAAGGCAGGCACCCGACATGACCATCGCCACCGCCCGCGCATCCGCGCTCGCCGCTGCACTCACCGCCGCGACCATCGCCACTTTGGGCGGCCTCCTGGCCGTCACGGCCACCCCGCCCGCAGCCGCCGCCGAGCCCCAAAACGCTGCGAAAGCACGCACGGCCCCGGCCCCCGCGCCCAAACCGACCCGCACCGCAGCCAAAGCCCCCGCCGGCAAGGCCCTGCCCACCATCACCGTCCACAAAACCCCCACCTGCGGCTGCTGCGCGGTTTGGGTGGAACACCTCCGCAGCGCCGGCATGAGCGTGGTCGTCCACAACCACGACGACCTCGGCCCGATCAAACAACGCCTCGGCATCCCCTACGGCAAAGGCTCCTGCCACACCGCCGAAGTCGCCGGCTACTTCGTCGAAGGCCACGTCCCCGCCACCGACATCCGCCGCATGCTCACCGAAAAACCCGAGATCAAGGGCCTCGTCCTCCCCGGCATGCCCCTGGGCTCACCCGGCATGGAAGTCCCCGGCCGCCCGATCGACCCGTACACCGTGGAAGCCGTACAGCCAGATGGCAGCACCAAGGCGTATGCGAATCATGGGGGGTTGCCGGGGAGGAGCTGAGGCGTGCGGGAGACGTTGAGGCTTCTGATCACTGCCGCATAGGCAGCGGACTTCACCTTTCTCCTGTTCGTTCGCATCAGGTCTGGTTGCCGGCACGGCAGTTCAGGTGCCTTCAGCAGAGCCCTTCCGACGACAAGTTGCTTGCTGAAATCGAGCACTACAGAGCGGCAAAGCGGTCACTCCTGAAGGCCCAGCTGCACTGGGCCGAAGAGGCGCCACTTGGCGGCAATGGCAGCCACTCCACGACAGAGGCCATGAACAGGTCGCAGGTACTCGCGGGCGAGATCGGAAAATGGGGTTCAATGCCAGCACATGATGTGCGTGCGAATGCAGCACGCACACCCTGAAACACTTATGCGCGCCAAGCCTTCCATGTGACCTGGCCCGAACGCTACGCGAGAAGAAATGGATCGGCGCATATTGAATTACCTTCAAAGCGAAGGCCTCGCCTCGCTCATGAACGCCACGAAGTGGCGTGAAGTGGCTACACACCTTCAAGGGATCGAACAGGGTCGACTTCCCGTCCGCGTCAAATACCTCCTCGACGAGGAGCCATCCGGATATGCATGCCTGGACTGGGAGTGGGTCAGGTTCGGCGACACATCCATCATCGAATGGCTGGAAATCGACCCCGTTATTCGCACGTTCCGAGGCCGACTGGTCCCGGACAAAGCCGAAGATTTCAGTGACGCGGTGGAACTGGCACTACGGACGGTCGGCGCACCCTTCAGCGTTGAGGGTCGATGCTTCAGGATTTGGGGGCACATGCGACCAGGCACCTGCCTCATTCCGCAGGAAAGATCGCGCATAAAATGAGTGCGAGAGCAAATAAAGAGCAAGCAGACCGGACAAGGCCGTGAGCCGCGCCCCGGAATGACGAAGCTTGCCAATCAGGATACGCTCCGTATACCCAGGCTACTTGCCACTTCGTCGAAGGCCACGTCCCCACCGTCGACATTCGCCGCATGCTCACCGAAAAATCCAAGATCAGAGGCCTTGCCCCCCGGCATACTCCTGGGCTCACCCGGCATGGAAGTACAGGCCCGCCCGATCGACCCGTATACCGTTGAGACCGCGCAGCCTGATGGCGCGGCCAAGCCCTATGCGAATCATTGGGAGGGATATCGGGGAGAAATGCAACTTAGGGCCGGCCTTCTCTTGCCGATCTTAAGCCCAGGTAACGTACTGCCCACGAATCACCGCCTCACGGCTTGGTCATGAGGCCTCGGGAAAAACGGCGACGCAAGCCGACTTCAACCTTTCGCCAAAATTTTCGACGTGCTTTCCGCGCCTGAAATATTGAGCGAATGCATTTATTTCGTCAACCGTCCGCTCTCGGCCAATCAATATGTAAACGAGGTACATCAAAGATATGCCGCTATTGAATTCGTCATAATTTCTTTGAGATATCCATATGTTCGCGAAGTCCCTTATCTTGTCCTCATGCATTCGGAATTTTTTCATCATTTCGTATATTCTTTCGACGCCGATCCAACGAAGCATTTCAGCCACCACCTCCGAAAAATCGTCGCTTGGAACGAGCCTTGCCCCGGTCAACGCGCAAATTTTAATGTCCTGCTCCTTGATACCCTCGTGGTGAGCGGACATCAATCTGATCGAGATTTTATCTACCAACAGCTCATCCCTGTCTTCCTCCAGCAAATCTCGAACCTTGTTCTCATATTGCGCAATCTCTTCCCTGATCAGAAGAAATTCTCGGTCTGCGATTTCGAGCAACCCGGACAATATCGAAAACCTCCGCCTCAAGTCCTCTGGAATCGTCACTCTCGATTTATAGCCAAGATCATGCTCAACCTCGGCCCAAGCATGCTGAAGTATCGACCTTATCTGCAATTCGGCTTTCACCCCCTTGAAATTCCTGTATTCAGGCAATTCATACCTGTTCTTTTTCAGGGAAACAACATAGTGGAGCGACATGTATCCGAACGCGTTTGATCCATGCAACTTTCTCTTGTCAACGGAGTTCTTGTAGTCAACCTCAAATTCATTCTCGATGACTTTCCTTACGGCATCGACGCTGTTCTCAAAATATGTGGTTATGCGGATACCACACAAATCTGTAACCTCGGATATTGAAAGATAATCCTTTCCGGGTTTCGTAATCTTTTTTATGAAGCTTGATCGCTCTTTTGTCCTGGATGTGATGTTATGAATATTTAAACTCTTGTCCACCAGCAGGCTTTCGATGAGACCGCGAAGCCTAAGCTCGAAATCCCGATAGGATTTTTCATTCGCATCAAACTCCCCAAGGAGTCTTTCGATTCTCTTTCCCTTGTCGGCCATCAGCACTTTCTGATCGTCAGCATCACTCACAAATAATCCTCTTGATCCGTTGTTTTCGTGCATTTCGGGAATGCCGCATCTTGCGCCGTACGAATAAGGCCAGCCACAAGCATGTGTTCAATAAGAATCGCGCCCTGAGTCTTCAGGCCTCACTCGCCATCGCACCGATCACCGATCCCTCGCAGCGCCTACTGTCTCGATCCGGCGGAGATGATTGACGACACGCAGAGCGGAGGCCTGTCTTGGTCGACCGCGGTTCCGCGGGTGCGCAGGCGGTGGCGCCAGGCGCGTAGCGGCGAGCGATGCTGGGACGATCAACCTCGATACGGTCGCTGGCAATATGGGGTCGGGTACGACTATTAACAATAAATACCCTCCATTATTATTGTCTTTTCCTGTTCTCACACGACACCTCAATGCAACGCCGCCGATGTCAAGCAAGGGGATAGCCGAAGGCGATCTGACGCAGGCATGCAACAGACTACCTAAACTAATCATTTGCCTGCCGAACTTGTCTTCTTATTTCAGGCGCTACCACATCCACTTGCCGTTTCTGCCTCAAGAACGCCAGCTCGCCTTCCGCAAGATGGCAATTCCTGCTGAGAATTTCCAATTCGTCGCCGGTCCTCGCCGCGCCGCTCTGCAGGTTGACCACGACGGCGAGGGTGTCGCCCAACGGGTCGAGTTCGCGGCAGATGGCGTCAATGGTGGCGTGGCTGCGGGCGGGGTTGGTGGCGACGATGGCGAAGAGGTTTTCGCGGTCGAGCCAGACCACGGAGCGCACGCCGGGGACGCGTTTGGCGGCGGCGCGGGCGGTTTCGGGATCGATGGGGCGGGTGATGTCAGGGACGCGCATCGAGCGGCGGACATCGTCGCTGAAGGCTTCGACGCCTTCCTGCACGGCCTGTCGATCGCCCGCGACGGCGGCAGCCTCGATTTTCGCGAGATGGGCGACGCTGCGCGCCGCGGAGACCGGCTCACCTGCCGGCTGCGGTTCCGCGGGCACGCAGGCGGCGGCGCTGAGCGCCAGGCCGGTTATGGCGAGCCATGTTGCAGCGACCGGCCTCGATCGGACCGTTCGTGGATCCCCCGACATGCGACATCCCCCTGTCTGCGTTCGCGGCGGCCGTGGATCGGCGTCGTCGCGATGGGTCCACGCTACTTTCGCGCGGACGATCCGGGCAAGCTGTCAGTTCTTACAGGGTGAAGGGCTATCGCAGGTCGGTGCTGGCGCGTTCATGCGATGCGCTCGGCGTGGCGGAAGCGTTCCGGATGGAGCCGAGAGGTCGAATTCCGCTGTATCCGGCCCGATCGGGCCGGATGCTGACCGCATTCAGCAGGTCCAGTACACGCGCGCTTCCGGATCGATGGTCTCGGGGCCATCGGTACAGCCGCCTACCTCAACAGCGTCGATGTCCTCCGGCCGCTCGGCGATGATCCATGCGCCCGAGGCATGGCGCATCAGGCGGCCTTCGGCGAGGGGGCCGGCGGGGAAGACATCGGTGGCGACCGGATTGACGACCGCGATGCGGTCGCCGGTGATGCGTACCTGCACGTCGATGCTGGGCATCCGGGGATGTTCGGCGTAGCGGTGGGCGAAGACGTAGTCGCCGTCGGGCAGCGGGAATCCGGAGGGGGAATGGCCCGAATGCGCGCAGCCGGCGATCGATATGAGCAGACACCCGATGCCGAACCCGCGCAGTCTCGATGACGCTTTGCAACGGGTCATGATCAATCCCGCTCCGCCGCCTCTTCCCGCCCCTGCTGGCGGATGATCGCTTCCTGGCGGGCGTCTTCGATCGACATGCGCACGGCGGTGACGTCGGCGCGGCGGGTGTCGAAGGTGAAGCGGCCGGTGAGTGCGGTGTCGGGGCGCAGGGCGCCTTGTTGGTAGAGGGCCCACATCTCTTCGCCGTAGTGGGTGTCGGCCAGTTCCGGGGCGAAGCGGCTCAGGGTGTCGCGCAGGTTGTGGACGTCGCGCAGAAGCATGGTGCGGGCTTCGTTGTTGCCGGCGGCGCTGACCACCTGGGGGAAGTCGATGATCACCGGGCCGTCGGGCGCGACCAGCACGTTGTATTCGGACAGGTCGCCGTGAATCATGCCGACGCAGAGCATGCGCACCACGTCGCCGATCAGGCGGGCGTGGAAGGCGCGGGCCTCCTCGGGCGACAGTTCCACTTCGCCAAGGCGCGGGGCGCTGTGGCCTTCGGCATCGACCACCAGATCCATCACCAGCACGCCGTGGAAGTAGCCATGGGCGCGCGGGACGTGCACGCCCGCCTTGTCCAGCGCGAACAGCGCATCGACTTCGGCATGCTTCCAGGCGTCTTCCTGTTCGCGGCGGCCGAATTTGGTGGCCTTGCCGATGGCCCGCGCCTGACGGCTGCCGCGCACCTTGCGGCCTTCCTGGTACTGCACGCGCGCCTGGAAGCTGCGCTGGGCCATGTCCTTGTAGACCTTGGCGCAGCGGATCTCATCGCCCGCGCGCACCACGTACACCGAGGCTTCCTTGCCGCTTTTCAGCGGGCGAAGCACGGCGTCGATGATGCCGTCGTCGATCAAAGGCTGCAGGCCTTTGGGGGTTTTCATCGCTTCGTTGCGCCGTGGGGAATGGCGTGCATTGTCGCCCACTCGGCGGGTGGACGCGCGTCGACGGACTTCGATGCAGCGCGGACTGTGTGCCCGGGCTTCAGGCAGGCGCGGGATGTCGGCTGATAGATCAGCGTCATTCCACTGGTATGGATCGGGTCGGTGCAGATTGCATCGGTGTCAGTTGGTGATCACCGCGCACAGCTCCGCCCAGGTCGGCGCGGCGGGCCAGTTGGGTTCGCTGTGGCCGGCGAGCACGCGGCGCAGGTCGTGGCGGTCGAGTTGCGGGGCCAGGGCGACCAGCAGTTCGACGGTGTAGTCGCGCAGCACGCGTTCGCGCGGGAGCACGGCCCAGGCGATGCATTCGGGGATGGCGGCGGGCGCGGGCAGCGAGGCGAGGTCGCTGTCCTCGGCGGCGCTGAAGGCCATTTCGGCCAGCAGGCCGATGCCGATCCCGGCGCGGACGTAGGTCTTGATCAGGTCGGCGTCGCGCGCGGTCATCGCCAGCTGCGGGTCGAGGCCCTGGGCGGTGAAGGCGCGGCGCAGGGACGATTCGGGGCGGATGGACGACTCGTAGCTGACCAGCGGCACGGCGGCGAGGTCAGTGAGCGTGGGCGGCCTGCCGGCCTGAGCCAGCGGATGCCCGCGCTGGGCCAGCACCACGCGGCGCCAGCGGAACAGCGGCACGGCGATGCCGTCGGCCGGCGGCGGGCCGGCGGTGCTGATCAGCGCGAGGTCGGCTTCGCCGCGGCTGAGCTGGGACAGCACGTCGCCATCGGCGCTGGGCTGCAGATGGATGCTGAGCTGCGGGTAGCGCTGGCGGACCTGGGCGATGACCGGCGGCAGCACGAAGCGGGCCTGGGTGTGGGTGGTGGCGATCAGCAGCCGGCCCTGGCCGTCGCGGCGCTGGTTGGCGGCGTAGGCGCGGATGTTGGCGGCCTCGGCCAGCAGGCGGCGGGCGTGGGCCAGCACCTCGGTGCCTTCGGAGGTCAGGCCTTCCAGGCTGCGGCCCTTGCGCACGAACAACAGGAAGCCGAGTTCGTCCTCCAGCTGCTTGAGCTGCTTGGACAGGCCCGGTTGGGTGGCATGCACCTGTTCGGCGGCCTGGGTGATGTTGAACCCGGCGTCGGCGATGGCCACGAAATAGCGCAGCTGGACCAGGGTCATGGCGGCGACTCCTGAGCCTGGGCCGCAGCCGGCCGGGCCGTGGCCTGCGCCGGGCGGGATCGAAGGAAGCTGGCGGCGTTGCGCATCGGGCGGGCGGTCCACGCCGGTCGAATGCCGGCCTCTGCCGACGTTATCCATAACCGGCCGGCATGAATAGCCCATCTTTATGCCATTGAGTTATCAGGCAAGGCCGGGCAGTCATTTCCGGGCGGCAAGCGGCAGGACTAGCGTGAGGGCTCGCCATCGAGCGCCACCTCCCATGTCTTCAGCCCAGTCCGCCGCCCCTTCCGAACGCGCCGCCGCAGCGCGCGCGCCGCTGGACCCGCTGCAGGACCGGCTGTTTCCGGTGTTTCTGGACCTGCGCGGCCGGCCGGTGCTGGTGGTCGGCGGCGGCGCGGTGGCGCGGCGCAAGGTGGAGGCGCTGCACGAGGCTGGCGCGGCGGTGCGGGTGGGCGCGCCCGCGCTGTGCCCGGAGCTGGAGGCGCTGGCTGCAAGCGGCAATATCGTGGCCCTGCCCGGCGGTTTCGAATCGACCTGGCTCGACGGCGTGTGGCTGGTGGTGGCCGCCACCGACGACGCCGAGGTCAACCGCCGGGTCGCCGCCGAGGCCGAGGCCCGGCGCATCTGGGTGAATGTGGTGGACGACGCGCCGCTGTGCGCCTTCCAGGTGCCGGCGCGGATCGACCGCGGGCCGCTGCAGATCGCCATCTCCAGCGGCGGCGGTGCGCCGATGCTGGCCCGCCACCTGCGCGAGCGGCTGGAGAGCGAACTCGACCCCTCGCTGGGCGATCTGGCCCGGCTGCTGGTGCGGCGCAGGCGCGAGATCCGCGCGGTGCTGCCGGACATGGGCGCGCGTCGGCGCTTCTTCGACGCCCTGCTGCGCGGCGAGGTGCCCGCGCAGCTGCGGCGTGGCGACCATGACGGCGCCGAAGCCGCGCTGGGCGCGATGCTGGCGCGGATCGGGCCTGCAGGCGCCGAGACGCCGGTCGGGCGGGTGGCGCTGGTCGGCGCCGGCCCCGGCGACGGCGGCCTCCTCACCCTGCGCGGCCTGCGCCTGCTCAACGAGGCCGACGTGATCCTGCACGACCGTCTGGTCAGCGCGGATGTGCTCGCCCTCGCCCGCCGCGACGCCGAACGCATCGAGGTGGCGAAGGAATCCGGCCATCATCACGTCCCGCAGGAAGGCATCCACGCGCTGATGCTCGAACACGCGCGTCAAGGCAAGACCGTGGTGCGGCTGAAGGGCGGCGACGGCTTCGTGTTCGGCCGCGGCGGCGAGGAGCTGGAATTCCTGCGCGCGCACGACATTCCCTACGAGGTGGTGCCCGGCATCACCGCCGCCCTTGCCTGCGCCGCCTATGCCGGCGTGCCGCTGACCCATCGCGATCACGCGCAGGCGGTGCAACTGCTCACCGCGCACCAGAAGGGCGAGGACGACAGCCTGGACTGGGCCGCGCTGGCCGCACCCGGGCAGACGCTGGCGTTCTACATGGGTGTGGCCGGCCTCGCCCGCGTGCGTGCGCGCCTGCTCGCGCACGGGCGTGCGGGCTCGACGCCGTTCGCGCTGATCGAGAACGGCGCGCGCCCCGAACAACGCGTGGTGATCGGCACGCTGGACGAGCTTCCCGATACCGCCACAGCGCATGCGGTACGCTCGCCGGCCCTGCTGCTGGTCGGCGAAACCGCCGCGCTGGCCCAGCGTCTGCACTGGTACGGCGCAGCGCCGCTGACCGCAGCCGATGCGGCGGCTCCATCGTCGAGCGGCGCGGCCACGGCAACGCAGGACCGCATCGCCGTTGCGGCCTGAGCCGCAGCACTTCTCATCGAATCCGGCTTCCATCGAATCCATCTTTCATCAAATCCGGCTCAACATCGCATTCCGCTCGCACCCATCGCACAGGACACGACCATGGCGCTCTACGACAACATCCTCGACACCATCGGCGGCACGCCCATCGTCAAACTGCATCGCGTCGCACCGGCGCATGTGCATCTGTACGTGAAGGTGGAAGCCTTCAACCCCGGCGGCTCGGTCAAGGACCGTCTGGCGCTGGCGATCGTGCTGGATGCCGAAGCCAAGGGCCTGCTCAAGCCCGGCGACACCATCGTGGAAGCGACCTCGGGCAATACCGGCGTGGCGCTGGCGATGGTGGCCGCCGCGCGCGGCTACAAATTCGTCGCGGTGATGACCGAAACCTTCTCGGTCGAACGCCGCAAGCTGATGCGCGCCTATGGCGCCAGGGTGATCCTCACCCCCGCCGCCGAGCGCGGCAGCGGCATGGTGCGCAAGGCGAAGGAACTGGCCGAGAAGCACGGATGGTTCCTCGCCCGCCAGTTCGAGAACGAGGCCAACCCGGCCTATCACCGCAACACCACCGGCCCGGAAATCCTGCGCGATTTCGCCGGGCGTAGGCTCGATTATTTCGTCAGCGGCTGGGGCACCGGCGGCACGATCACGGGTGCGGGCGAAGTGCTGAAACTGGCGCGGCCCGGCCTGCAGGTCATCTCCACCGAACCCGCGGGCGCGCAGCTGCTCGGCGGCGGCGAATGGAAGCCGCACAAGATCCAGGGCTGGACTCCGGACTTCCTGCCCGGCGTGCTCAGCCGCACCATCGCCGACCGCATCGTGCCGATCGACGACGTTCTGGCCCGCGACACCTCGCGCCGACTGGCCGCGGAGGAAGGCATCTTCGTCGGCATCTCGGCCGGCGCCACCGCCGCGGCGGCGCTGGAAGTCGCCAAGGACGCGCCTGCAGGCTCGGTATTGCTGGCGATGCTGCCGGACACCGGCGAGCGGTATCTGTCTACATTCCTGTTCGAGGATGTGAACGAGGGCTCGGATGACGAGTGGTTGGGGACGCTGCCGTAAATCTCACGCCGCTGCGAGCGGTGCAGGGGCGGCACTGAACTGACCATACGGCAGGATTTCACGCAAAGCAGCGCGAGACGCGGCGGCCCAACCACGCCACTGCCCAATGTCATCACGAGCGCAGCGAGGGGGCTGCTTTGCCCGATCCGAACGCGGCAAAAGCAGGTCCCTCGCTGCGCTCGGGATGACAGTATTTTGAGGGCGATCAGGTGGCAAGAACAGGCCCCGCAGCCGCATGTAGAGCCGAGCAAAGCTCGGCTGCACAACACAACGCCCGGCTGCGCATCCACGCCATCTCACGATGTCACCCCAAGCCACGATGTCACCCCGAGCGCAGCGAGGGGCCTGCTTGACCGCTCCGCCCCTGGCAAAAGCAGGTCCCTCGCTGCGCTCGGGACAACAACATTTCGGGACAACAACATTCAGAGAGGCGATCAGGCAGCAAAAGCGGGGCTCGCAGCCTCATGTAGAGCCGAGCAAAGCTCGGCAGCGCAACGCAACGCCCGGCTGCGCATCCACGTCATCTCACGATGTCACCCCAAGCCACGATGTCACCCCGAGCGCAGCGAGGGGCCTGCTTGACCGCTCCGACCCTGGCAAAAGCAGGTCCCTCGCTGCGCTCGGGATGACAATATTCTGAGATGCGATACGGCCGGAAGAACGTAGACCGGCAGTCTCATGTAAAGCCTGGCGACGCTGTGCCCCGGGCTTACTCGCCCAGGTGCTCCTTCAGCCAGCCCTTCACGGTCTCGTGCCACTGCACGCTGTTCTGCGCCTTGAGCACCCAGTGGTTCTCGTTGGGGTAGTACAGCAGCTTCGAGGGAATGCCCTTGCGCTGCAGGGCGGTGAAGGTGGAGAGGCTCTGGTCGATCGGCACGCGGAAGTCGTTCTGCCCGGCCACGACCAGCATCGGGGTCTTCCACTTGTGGATATGACGGGCCGGGTTGAAGCGCTCGTAGCCTTCCGGGTTGTCGTGCACGGTGCCGCCGAATTCCCATTCGGTGAACCACAGCTCTTCGGTCACCAGGCCCATCGAGCGGGTGTCGAAGACGCCGTTGTGGTTGACCATGCACTTGAACGGCGCGTTGCCCTCGGCGTCGAACCAGTTGCCGGCGATCCAGTTGATCATGTAACCGCCGTAGCTCGCGCCCAGCGCGCAGGCATTCCTGCCGTCGAGGAAGGCGTACTTCTGCTGCGCCGCGGCCCAGCCCTTCTGCAGGTCTTCGAGCGGGCGATCGCCCCAGTGGCCGGTAATCGAATCGGTGAACTTCTGTCCGTAACCGGTCGAACCGTGGAAGTCGATCATCACCACCGCATAGCCCGCGCCGGCATAGGTCTGCGGGTTCCAGCGGTAGCTCCAGCCGTCGCCGAAGCTGCCCTGCGGGCCGCCGTGGATCAGGAAGGCCACCGGGTAGGTCTTGCCTTCCTCGTAGTCCCAGGGCTTGACCACGTAGCCGTAGACGGTCTCGCCGTTCCAGCCGATGAAGTTGAACTGCTCGTAGGCGCCGAAGCGTACGTCCGGCAGCATCTCGCTGGCGGTCGGGGTGATCCTGCGCAGCGGCGCCTGACCGTCGGCGGTGGTGGTGGTGATGACGTTGCCGCTCTTCAGCGACGCGGCGGCGAAGGCCAGGGTGTCGCCCGCCACGTCGAACTCGCCCACGCTGCCGTCCTTGTGGATGCTCTCGACTTCGCCGTTGTCGATGCGCACCGCGAACAGCGGGTGACGGCCCAGCTCGTCGGTGGTGGTGTACAGGCGCTTGCCGTCGGGCGAAAGCACCAGCCCGCCGGCGGAGGCATCCCAGCGCGGCGCGATCTCGCGGGTCTTCCCGCTGGCGATGTCCATCGCCATGATCGCGAAACGGTCGGCCTCGAAGCCCGGGCGTTTCATCGCGCGGTAGTAGAGCGTCTTGCCGTCGGCGGAGAACACCGGGCCGGTGTCCCAGGCCTGGTTGGCAGCGGTGAGGTTCTTCGCCTGGCCGCTGCCGTCGGCGGAGACGCGATACAGGTCGAAATTGGTGCTGGTGGGCTCCATGCGGCTGGTGAGGCGCACCGACAGCACCAGCGACTTGCCGTCCGGCGCCCAGGCCAGCTCGCCCATGTCGCCGAAGGGCTTGGACGGGATGTCGCCGAGCACGTCGCCGCCGATCAGCGTCGCCGACTTCAGCGCCGCCTCGCCCTGCGCGGGCAGCGCGGCGACGAAGACGCGGTTGAGCCGGCCGTCCATCCAGGTGTCCCAGTGGCGGACGAAGATGGATTCGTACAGCACGCCGCTGGATTTGCGCGCGCCGGCATCGTCCAGGCGCTGCTTGGTGCAGCCGAGGTCGCCGGCGCAGTCGGGGAAGGTTTCCAGCGCCAGCGCCACGCGGCTGCCGTCGGGCGAGAGCTTGAAGCCGCCGACATCCAGCGGCAGGTCGGTGAGCTGCACCGGCTCGCCGCCCGTGGCGGGAATGGCGTACAGCTGCTGGCTGCCGGACTTGGCGCTGAGGAAGTACACGCTGCGGCCATCGGCGGAGAACGCCGGGGAATTCACGTTCCAGCCCTCCGGGGTGAGCCGCTTGGGCGGGAGCTTGTCGCGCGCGACCAGGTTCTCGACCCACAGCGAGGTGCTGGACTTGTCGGCGTCGAAATCGACCACGCGCTTGCTGAAGACCAGCAGCCGGCCATCGGGCGAGAGCGTGGGCGCGCCGTAGCGGTCGAGGGTGGCCAAATCGCGGGCCTGCAGGCCACGCGCGGCTTCGGCGGCGGCCGGAAGCGACAGGGCGAGCGCCAGGCACAGCGCGAGGCGGGCGGGCAGTCCGCGGGCAGCGGTCTTGGTCGGAGTGGTTCGCGGAGTCATGCGCGGATCCTCAGATAGGTCGGAAGTCATGGGGCCGAAGCCGTGGGGGCCGATGGTAGGCCGGCGCGCAGCCGGGGGCATAGCCCGAAAGGCACCCCTGGCCGGGCCGGGCCGTCGCCGGGCACCCCGCGCGTATACTCCGCCGGTCTTCATCGGGGATCCCGCCGTGTCTGCCCAGCCCGCCGCTTCAACCGACTTCCTTGGCCATCCCAAGGGCCTGTACGTCTGCTTCCTCACCGAAATGTGGGAGCGCTTCGCCTTCTACGGCATGAAGGCGCTGCTGCTGCTGTATCTGGTGAAGCATCACCTCTTCGCCCAAGCCGACGGCACCATCCTGCTGGGCACCTATGCCGGCCTGGCCTACGCCCTGCCGCTGCTCGGCGGCCTGCTGGCCGACAAGTATCTGGGCATGCGCAAGGCGGTGATCTTCGGCGGCGTGCTGCTGGTGCTCGGCCAGCTGGGCATGGCCTGGACCGGCGATGCCGCTTCCGGCACCACGCCGGCCAACGCGGTGCGCGACGGCGTCGCGATCCAGGTGATGTATTTCTCGCTGGCGCTGATCGGCGTGGGTGTGGGCTTCCTCAAGCCGAACATCTCGACGATTGTGGGTCGCCTGTACAGCGACGACGACCCGCGCCGCGATTCGGGCTTCACCATCTTCTATATGGGCATCAACGTCGGCGCCTTCCTGTCGTCGCTGATCGTGGCGTGGATCGGCGAGAAGATCGGCTGGGGCTACGGCTTCGCCCTGGCCGGCGTGATGATGGCGCTGGGCCTGGTGCAGTTCGTGATCGGCCAGAAGCACCTGCTCGGCCACGCCGAGCCGGCCGACCCGGCCAAGCTTCGCGCGCCCGTGCTCGCCGGCCTGTCGCGCGAGCTGCTGATCTATCTCGGCGGCCTGGTCCTGACCGTGGCCGTGTGGCAGATGCTGCAGACGCGCATCGATTTCGGCCCGCTGACCGCGCTGCTGGGCGGCCATCAGGCCACGCTGACCGAAGTGGTCGCGGTGCTCATGGGCGCGGTGCTGTATGTGTGGTTCGTGTGGCTGATGTTCTCGGGCCTGTCGCGCGCCGAGAAAGGCCGGATGGTGATGCTGATGGTGCTGATCACGGTCAGCGCGCTGTTCTGGGGCCTGTACGAGCAGACCTACGGGCCGTGGGTGCTGATGGCCGACATCGGGATGGATCGCACGACCTTCGGCTACGAATGGACCGCCGGGCAGACCACCGCGGTCGGCGCGCTGTTCGTGATCCTGTTCAGTGTGCCCTTCGCCTGGCTGTGGCCGCGCCTGGACCGCAAGGGGCTCAACCCCAGCTACCCGGCCAAATTCGCCTGGGGCCTGGTGTTCTGCGGGCTGTCCTTCGGCATCCTCGCCTACGCCGCGGCGAACCCCGGCGAGGGCGGCAAGACCACGCTGTGGTGGATGATCCTGGCCTACGCGGTGCTGGTGATGGGCGAGATGGTGCTCTCCCCGGTGGGTCTGTCCGCCGTCACCCGCCTGTCCATTCCGCGGGCGGTCGGCCTGATGATGGGTGCATGGTTCCTGTTCTCGGCCTTCGGCGAGATCATCGCCGGCCGTCTGGGCACTTGGGCCGCGGTGGAACCGCGCGCCGACGGCAGCTACGACGTGGCCGCGGCGCTGAATCTGTACGCCGGGGTGTTCACCGACATGATGTGGATAGGCTTGGCAGCCGGTGCGCTGCTGTTCCTGGCGACGCCGCTGCTCAAGCGGCTGACGCGGGAATGAGCCGACGCGGGCGGATCGTCTCCGCCCGCGGTCCCGACAATATCGGTCTTGCAGTTGCCGTGGCGGAGGACGCATGGCATCGAGTGACGCATGGTCCCGGCGTTGGCGCACCGCCGCAGGCTGGTGCGCCGCGCTCGCCGTGGTGCTGGCCGCCCTTGGAACGGCGTCGCAGTTCGCGCTGTGGCGCCTCGCGCTCTCGCCGAGCGCCCTGTCCCAGCGCGACCGCCCCTACGGCTGGCTGACCGACCGTCTGTTGCAGGCCACCGCGCACGGCCTGTTCATGCTGGCCGTGCTGGCGGTGCTCGCCGCACTGATCGCGGGGATCGTCTGGCGGATGCGACGCAGGCGCTCGGACGGGGCGGTCGGCGTCGACGGACGGGCGGAGAGTGCGCGCACGGAAGCACGCACGGAATAGTGTCCGCGCGGAACGCGATGGCAGTATCCGGCGATGCCCGATTCGACCTTGCCTGATTCGAACTTGCCCGATTCGACCATGCCCGAAGATACATCCCGCACCCCCGCACCCGCCGGCACGCATGGCCACGGCCATGCGCACGGTCATCACCACGGCCACCACCACGGCCTGACCCCCGGCACCCGCGCGTTCGCGCTGGCGACGCTGGTGAATCTGGCCTACACCGCGCTGGAGGCCGGCTACGGGTTCTGGACCGGGTCGCTGGCGCTGTTGTCGGATGCGCTGCACAACTTCGGCGACGTGCTGGGGCTGGCGCTGGCCTGGGGCGCGGCGGTGCTGGCGCAGCGGCCGCCAACCGGGCGGCACACCTATGGCTGGCGGCGGGCCACGCTGCTCTCGCCGCTGGGCAATGCGCTGCTGCTGGTGGGGTTCAGCGGCGCGCTGGCCTGGGAGGCGCTGCGCCGGTTCAGCGCGCCACCGGAGATCCCGGCGCTGCCGGTCGTCGTCATCGCCGGCATCGGCATCGCGGTGAATCTGGGCGCGGCCTGGCTGCTGCGCGACCGCGACGGGCACAGCCACGCCCATGACCTCAACCGCCGCGGCGCCTTCCTGCATCTGATCGCCGATGCCGCGGTGTCGCTGGCCGCGGTGCTGGCCGGCCTGGGCATGCTGTGGCTGGACTGGCGCTGGCTGGACCCGGCCATCGCCCTGCTGGTGGCGGTGGTGGTGGCGGTGGGCGCGTTCGGCCTGCTGCGCGACGCCCTCGCCGCGGCGATGGACGCGGTGCCGCGGGCGATCGATCCCGACGCCGTGCGCGCGTTCCTGGGCGGATTGCCCGGGGTGACCGCGGTACATCACCTGCACATCTGGCAGCTGGGCACGGACGAGATCGCGATGACCGCGCATCTGGTGCGCCCGCCTTCGCCGACGCAGGCCGGAGCCGCCGGGGAGGCCGAACGGCTGGAGCACGACGCCTTCCTGGACGAGGCCTGCCGCGCGCTGGACCGGCGCTTCGGCATCAACCATCCCACCCTGCAGATCGAGCACGGCGACCGCTGCGCGCACGACCGCGAGCACCGCGCCCACCACGGCGCCCACGCGCAGGAGCGCGCGCAGGCGGACGCGCACGGCCACGCAGACGCGCACGCGCATGGGCACGCACAAGGGCACGCTCACGGACACCCGCACGCGGGGGCGGAGGCGCAGGCGCACCCGCAGGCGCACCCGCGCGGGCGCGCGAACGATGGACACGACTGCGGCGCCGCCTGAAGACGACGGCGCCGGCCGGAGCCGGCATCGGCATCGGCATCGGCATCGGCATCGGCAGGCTGCAGGAACAGGCCTCGGGAACACGAGCCAAGCACAGGACTCAAAACAGCGGCCGCGCCGACGGTGCGGGGGCAGCCCCCATGCTTGCCCTATAATCCCGGGTCCTGCGCGCCCGCCCGGCGCGCCCGACACTTCCCGTCCTTTCCCATACAAGGCACCGGACATGCTCAACGACATCAAGAACGACACGCAGACGCGCATGGCCAAGAGCGTGGAAGCGCTGCGCCACGACCTGACCAAGGTCCGCACCGGCCGCGCCAGCCCGGCGCTGGTCGACCATCTGAAGGTCAACTACTACGGCTCGGACGTGCCGCTGTCGCAGGTGGCCGCAGTGGCCGTGGCCGATGCCCGCTCGCTGACCATCACCCCCTGGGAGAAGCAGATGATCGGCCCGATCGAGAAGGCCATCTACGCCTCCGACCTCGGCATCACCCCCAACACCGCCGGCCTGGTGATCCGCATCAACCTGCCGCCGCTCACCGAAGAGCGTCGCCGCGACCTGTCCAAGGTGGTGCACGCCACCGGCGAGGACACCAAGGTGGCGATCCGCAACATCCGCCGCGACGCCAACCAGCACGTCAAGGAACTTCTCAAGGAAAAGAAGATCACCGAGGACGAGGAGCGCAAGGCGGAGGACGACATCCAGAAGCTCACCGACAAGGCGATCAAGGACGTCGACGAAGTGGTGAAGGCCAAGGAACAGGAACTGATGGCGGTCTGAGGCCGGTCGCCGTCGCCCCGGGTCCGGACATGTCCGTCGCACCTCCCGCCTCCCCGCGCCCCGTGGCGCGCGCGCCGCGCTGCGCCGCGCGACGAGCCGCCCGATGAGCCTGCCGCGCCATCTCGCGGTGATCATGGACGGCAACGGCCGCTGGGCCGAACGCCGCCATCGGCCGCGCGTGTTCGGCCATCGCGCCGGTGCGCGCGCGGTCAACGCGACCGTCGACTTCTGCCTGGAGCGCGGCATCGGCGCGCTGACCCTGTTCGCCTTCTCCAGCGAGAACTGGGGCCGGCCGGAGGAGGAAGTCGGAGCGCTGATGAAGCTGTTCGTCAACGCCCTGGAGCGCGAGGTCGACGAACTGGACCGCCGCGGCGTTCGCCTGCGCTTCATCGGCGAACGTGCGCGCTTCTCCGCCGATCTGCAGCGGCGCATGGCCGAAGCCGAAGACCGCACCCGGCACCATCACCGCCTGCAGCTGTCCATCGCCGCCAGCTACGGCGGGCGTCAGGACATCGCCGCCGCGGCGCGGTCCATCGCCGAGGACGTGGCCGCGGGCCGGCTGCGGCCCGAGCAGGTGGACGAGGCGCTGTTCGGCCGCCGCGTCGCACTGGCCGACCTGCCGCCGCCCGATCTGTTCATCCGCACCGGCGGCGACCGCCGGATCAGCAATTTCCTGCTCTGGCAGCTGGCCTACACCGAGCTGTGGTTCACCGAGACGCTGTGGCCCGACCTCGACGCCAACGTGCTGCAGCAGGCGCTGGACGATTTCGCCGGCCGCGAGCGCCGCTTCGGCCTGACCGGGGCGCAGGTCGCCGCGGTGGCCCCGGTGGCCGATGCGCCTTCCGGAGCCGCGCACGCGGCCGCGGACGCGGCCGCGGACGCCGACCCCCTTTCGCATTCCGGCTCCGGTGCCCAGCCCGGCACCGCCGCCCCCAGGACTTCAGCATGACCCCAACCCGCGGCATCACCCGAACCCGCGTGCTCGCCGCCGCGATCATGGCGCCGCTGGCGATCGCCGCCGTGTTGCTGTTGCCCACGCCGTGGATGGCCGCGCTCAGCGCGGCGGTCTTCCTGCTCGGCCTGTGGGAGTGGCTGCGCCTGACCGAGATCGACGACCCCATCGCCCGCGGCGTGCTGATGGTCGCCAATCTGCTGCTGATGGTGGCCCTGGTGTGGGCCTCGGGCACGGGCGATGGCGGAGGGTCGCTGGTGTTGTTCCAGATCATGATCGTGATCGGCGTGATCTGGTGGCTGATCGCGATCTTCTGGCTGCGCCGGCCCAAATTCGCCTCGGATCATGGCACCCACGCGCGCATGTTCAAGCTGGCTGCCGCCACGCTGAGCATCGTCCCGGCCTGGGCGGCCCTGGCGCTGATCCACGCCGAACGCCCCAACGGCCACTACTGGCTGCTGCTGGCGCTGGCCATCGTCTGGGCGGCGGACAGCGGGGCGTATTTCGCCGGCCGCCGCTTCGGCAAGCACAAGCTCAGCCCCACGATCAGCCCGAACAAGACCATCGAGGGCCTGGTCGGCGGGATGCTCGCGGCGATGGCGGTGGCGCTGATCGCCGCGCCGCTGATCGGCACCACCCTGGCGCAACTGCCGCTGGTGGCGCTGGTGGCGGCCTGGACCATCCTGTTCTCGGTGGTCGGCGACCTGTTCGAGAGCCTGCTCAAGCGCCACGTCGGCGCCAAGGACTCCAGCCACCTCATCCCCGGCCACGGCGGCGTGCTCGACCGCATCGACAGCGTGCTCGCGGCCCTGCCGGTGTTCGCGTTCGGCAAGCTGCTGTTCGGCTTCTGAGCGGCGCGAACTCGCTCCCGCCTGTGCGGTCCATGTCTCCGATGCCCCAGTTCCCCGCCGCCGATGCCCTGCCCGCCCCCGTGAACGCGGCCGCGCCTGCGCGCGTGGCCGTGTTCGGCGCCACCGGCTCGATCGGCGCCTCGGCCCTGGACGTGATCGCCCGCCATCCCGACCGGCTGCAGGCGCATGCGCTGGCCGCGGGCAGCAACGTCGCAGCCCTGCTCGACCTCTGCCGCCTGCACCGGCCCGCGCACGCGGCCATCGCCGACCCGGCCGGCTACACCGCCCTGCGCGACGGCCTGCGTGCGGCCGGGCTGGACACCGAGGCCCACGCCGGCATGGACGCCATCGACGCGCTCGCCGCCGACACCGGCAGCGACACCGTGGTGGCCGCCATCGTCGGCGCCGCCGGGCTGTCGTCCACGCTTGCCGCCGCCCGCGCCGGCAAGCGCCTGCTGCTGGCCAACAAGGAGTCGCTGGTGCTGGCCGGCGAGCTGCTGATGGCCGCGGCACGCGCCGGCGGCGCGACCATCGTGCCGATCGACAGCGAACACAACGCGGTCTTCCAGTGTCTGGCCGGACACCGTCTGGCCGACGGCCGGGCCGATGCCGGCGTACGCCGGATCGTGCTGACCGCCTCGGGCGGCCCGTTCCGCGGGCGCAGCCGCGCGCAGCTGGCCGCGGTCACCCCGGCCGAGGCCGTGGCCCATCCAAAATGGTCGATGGGGCCGAAGATCTCGGTCGATTCGGCCACCCTGATGAACAAGGGCCTGGAGGTGATCGAGGCGCATCATTTGTTCGGGCTGCCGGCCGACCGGATCGAGGTGCTGGTGCACCCGCAGAGCCTGGTGCACTCCCTGGTGGATTTCGTCGACGGCTCGATGCTGGCCCAGCTCGGCCTGCCGGACATGCGCACCGCGCTGGCGGTGGGCTTCGCCTGGCCGGCGCGGGTGGATTCGGGTGTGGGCCCGCTGGATCTGCTGCAGCACGGGCGGCTGGACTTCGAGGCGCCCGACCTCGACGCCTTCCCCTGTCTGCGCCTGGCCTACGCCGCGCTGTGCACAGGCGGCGCAGCCCCCGCCGTACTGAATGCCGCGAACGAAATGGCCGTTTCAGCCTTTCTTCAGGGCCGGATCGGTTTTCTGGACATCCCGGCGCGGGTCGAAGACGCGCTGGCCGCGGTCGGCAGCGCCCCGGCGGCTTCGCTCGATGATCTGCTGGCCGCCGATGCCGACACCCGTCGCCGCCTGGCCGCCTCGCTGCCCGCCGGCGGCCATTCCGACGCCCGCTCCACCCCCATGCGCATGCCCACCGAGACACCGCAATGAACGAATTCCTGGGCTCCGTCCTGTGGCTGCTGGTCGCGCTGGGCGTGCTGGTCACCTTCCACGAGCTCGGCCACTACTGGGTCGCGCGCCTGTGCGGGGTGCAGGTGCTGCGCTTCTCGGTGGGCTTCGGCCGGCCGCTGTGGATGCGCCGCGCCCGCGACGGCACCGAATGGGCGGTCTCGGCCATTCCGCTCGGCGGCTACGTGAAGATGCTCGGCGAGCGCGACGGCAGCGATGTGGTGCCCGCCGACGCCCGCGACCGCGCCTTCACCCACAAGCCGGTGCTGCAGCGGATGGCCATCGTCGCCGCCGGGCCGGCGGCCAATCTTGTGCTGGCGGTGGCGTTCTTCTGGGCGATGTTCGTCATCGGCCGGCCCGACTACAAACCCGAGGTGGGCATGGCCGATGGCATCGCCGCCGAGGCCGGTCTGACCACCGGCGACACGGTCCTGGCCGTGGGCGAACGCCAGACCCCCACCTGGAGCGAGCTGCAGATCGCGCTGGTGGGCGCCGGCGTGGACCGTGGCCGCACCCCGCTGACCGTGCGCACCGCCGAGGGCCGCACCGTCACCCGCACCCTGGACATGCGCGGCATCCCCGAGGGCCTGGGCCTGCGCGAGGTGGTGAAGGCGGTCGGCCTGATCCCGGCACACGCCCTGCCGCCACCGCTGGTCGGCGAGGTCAGCGAGGGAGGGCCGGCTGTCGGCAAGCTCAAGCCGATGGATCGGATCGCCGCGATCGACGGCGTCACGATCCGCAACTCACGCCAGCTCCAGCCCCCGCTCGCGGCCCGGGCGGCGCGCGGCGGCGCCGCCGAGGTCGAGGTGGAACGCGACGGCCGCATGCTGCGCTTCGACATCATCCCGTTCGACGCCTCCAAGGCCAACGACGGCGGCCCGCGCTGGCGCCTCGGGGTGACCCTCGCCCAGCGCGAGCCGGAAAAGACCGCCCTGCTGCGCTACGGCGCGCTGGCGGCGGTGCCGGCGAGCTTCCGCGAAATGGGCTATCAGACCGGCGAAATCTTCGCGATGTTCGGCCGCGCGTTCAGCGGCAAGGTCAAGGTGACCGAGACCGTGTCCGGGCCGGTCACCATCGGCCGCGCCGCCAATTACTTCGCCGGTCAGGGCCCCGGGGCCTTCTTCTGGATGCTGGCGATGCTCAGCCTGAGCATCGCCATCCTCAACCTGCTGCCGATTCCGGTCTTGGATGGCGGTCACCTTCTGTATTACTTTATCGAGTTGATCAAGGGCAGCCCGCTGGAGGAGCGGACCATGGCAGCCGGGCAGTACGTGGGTCTGGCGCTGTTGTTCGGCCTGATGGGGCTGGCGTTCTTCAACGACATCTACGGTCTGCTGCAATAGCCCCGCCCCGGCAAGCCCCCCCCGCCCCACGCGACGGCCCTGGACACGGGCGCCGCGGCGGGCAGCCGGGGCGCCGAGGCATCCGGCCCGCGGCAACACCTGCTCCAACAACACGCGGTCCAACAGCACGCTGTCCAACAACGTATTAACCCCGTGGCTGCGACAATCCGCCGCCGCAACCGGCGGCCCGGCGAGGCGACACGGCGGCCGGTGCGCCGGCGATCGCAGGCTTGCGGAGGGCCAGCTTCCTGCAAGCCCGGCCCCGGCAAGCCAGGCCCCGGCAAGCAGGGCCCCGGCCAATCGGGACCCGACCCATCGGGGCCCACACACCAGCCACCGGCCAGTTTCAGGCTCCACCGCAGTCCCACGCTCCACCGCAGTGCCTTCCATCCGCAGTCCCCGCCTGCCGTCGCGGCGCCCGTTCCGGCCTACACCGCCGGCGGATCCAGTCGGCGCTCCGTTCCGGCTTCACGCCTGCACCGCCCGTCCGACACCACTCGCTCGACACCACCCGCTTCAATACCACCGGATCTTCTTGATGACGTTGCTCCCGATGATGCAGCCCTCGCCCGTGCGCCGGCTGCCCGCCCGCCGCCTGCTCGCCCTCGCTCTGGCCGTCGGACTGGCCTCGCTCCCCGCGCTGACGGTCCATGCGCAGAGCGTGCAGCCCGCCGCCGCCAGCTTCACGGTGGCCGACATCCGGGTGGACGGCCTGCAGCGCATCGGCGCCGGCACGGTCTTCACCTATCTGCCGATCGAGCGCGGCGACACCATCGACTCCGGCCGCGTCGCCGAGGCGATGCGCGCGCTGTACAAGACCGGGTTCTTCGAGGACGTGAGGATCGACCGCGAAGGCGCCGATCCCAACAGTGCGATCCTGGTGGTCACGCTCACCGAGCGCCCGGCGATCAACAGCCTCACCCTGAGCGGCAACAAGGACCTCAAGACCGAGGACCTCACCCGCAATCTGAAGGACATCGGCATCGCCGAGGGCGAAACCTTCGACCGCCTCGCCCTGGACCGCGTCACCCAGGAGCTGAAGCGCGCCTACAACAACCGCGGCAAGTACAACGTCACCATCGACCCCAAGGTCACACGTCTTGACCGCAACCGGGTGGACGTGACCATCGAAGTCGACGAGGGCAAGGCCGCGCGCATCCGCCACATCAACATCGTCGGCAACGACCGCTTCGAGGAAGAACAGATCCGCGAGCGCTGGGAGTCCAGCGAAAGCAACTGGCTGAGCTGGTACCGTCGCGACGACCAGTACTCGCGCGAGAAGCTTTCCGGCGACCTGGAAAAGCTCAACGAGTTCTATCTCGACCGCGGCTACGTCGACTTCGCCGTCGACAGCACCCAGGTGGCGATCAGCCCCGACAAGAAGGACATGTACATCACCGCCGGCGTCACCGAAGGCGAGGTGTACACCATCTCCAGCGTCAAGGTCAGCGGCGACACCGTGCTGAGCAAGGAGGAGATCGAGCGCTACGTGGTCGTGAAGGAAGGCCAGACCTTCTCGCGCGCGCTGCTGGAGTTCACCTCCGACGCCATCGTCGCCACGCTCGGCAACATCGGCTACGCCTTCGCGCAGGTCAATCCGACTCCGGACATCGACCGCGAGAAACGCACCGTCGGCATCGACTTCCAGGTGGTGCCCGGCCCGCGCGTGGCCGTGCGCCGCATCCTCTTCCGCGGCAACACCCGCACCACCGACGAGGTGCTGCGCCGCGAGATGCGCCAGTTCGAGGGCGCGTGGTATTCGCAGGCCGCTATCGACCGCTCCAAGACCCGTCTGCAGCGCCTGGGCTATTTCGAGACCGGCTCGGTCGAGATCGAAAGCGTGCCGGTCGCCGGCAGCAACGACCAGGTGGACGTGATCGTCGACGTCAAGGAAACCACCTCCGGCAGCTTCACCTTCGGCTTCGGCTACTCGCAGCTGGCCGGCCTGACCACCACCCTGCAGCTGTCGCAGAACAATTTCCTCGGCACCGGCAACCGGATCGGCGTGGAAGTGCAGCGCAACGTCTTCCTGCAGCGCTATTCGTTCTCGTTCCTCAATCCGTTCTTCACCGACGAGGGCCTGTCGCTGGGCTACAACCTGTGGTGGCGCGAGTTCGACAACTCGGACTTCAACACCGCCAACTTCTCCAGCACCAGCGCCGCGGCGCAGGCGGTGCTCGGCCTGCCGCTGTCGGAAACCGATTCGGTCTCGCTGCTGTTCGGCCTCGACCGCAACCAGATCTTCGCCAGCCCCACCTCGTCCCCGGCCACGCTGGTGGACTACATCGACGCCGTCGGCCAGCGCACCTTCCATTCATGGCGCGCGGAGCTGGGCTGGGCCCGCGACACGCGCAACGACTTCTTCGCGCCGCGCTTCGGTACCTATCAGCGGTTCTCCGCTGAAATCACCCTGCCCGGCTCGACCGTCGAGTACTACAAGCTGAACTACGAGTTCTCGCGCTACTGGCCGCTGTCCAGCGCGCTGGTGCTCAACACCCGCTTCGAGCTGGGTTACGGCGACAGCTACGGCAGCGACTACTCGCGCGATCTCTGCCTGCAGCCGCTGCCGCCGCCGGTGGACAACGACAACGATCCGGCCACGCCGCCGATCCAGCCGCCGCGTCCGCCCTCCTCCGACCCCTGCCTGAACACCTCGCCGGACTACCAGCGCACGGTTGTCGCGACCGGCCTGCCGCTGTTCGAGAACTTCTACGCGGGCGGCACGCGTTCGGTGCGCGGCTTCCGCGACAACACCCTGGGCCCGGTCGACTTCGGCCGCTTCAGCAACGTGCGCCAGCCGATCGGCGGCGCGTTCAAGACCACCGGCTCGCTGGAGATGTTCTTCCCGCGCCTGCTCGACAGCCCGGGCGCGCGCGTGTCCACGTTCCTCGACTTCGGCAACGTCTACACCGACTTCGACAGCTTCGATGCCGGCCAGCTGCGCGCCACCGCGGGCGTGGCCCTGCTCTGGCGCGCGCCGGTCGGCCCGATCTCGATCAGCTATGCCTTCCCGCTGCGCAAGGAGGACGGCGACGAAGTCGAGCGGCTGCAGTTCACCTTCGGCGGCGCGCTCTGAGCGGACGCGGGCGGACATGGGCGTGACCCCTGCCGTGCACACGCTTGCCGCGCTCGCCGAGCGCTTCGGCCTGGAGGCGCGCGGCGACGGCGCCACGCCCATCCGCGGCGTGGCGACCCTGGCCCGTGCCGGCGACGGCCAGCTGGCGTTCCTGGCCAACCCGCGTTATCGCGCGCAGCTGGCCGCAAGCAACGCCGCCGCGGTCGTACTGCGTGCGGACGACGCCGAGGCCTGGCCCGGCGCCGCGCTGGTCGCGAAGGACCCGTACGCGGCGTTCGCGAAGATCGCCGCGCTGTTCGACACGCGCCCGCAACACGCGCCGGGCATTCACCCCGGTGCGGTCGTCGATCCCACCGCCGAGGTGTCGCCGCAGGCCGTGATCGGCCCGTTCGTGAGCATCGGCGCCCGCACTCGCGTGGCGGCGGGCGCGGTCATCGGGCCCGGCTGCACCATCGGCGAGGACTGCGAGATCGGCGAGGACTGCGAACTGGTCGCGCGCGTCGCGCTCGTGCGTCGCGTGCGCCTGGGCAGGCGGGTGTTGATCCACCCCGGCGCGGTGCTGGGCGCCGACGGGTTCGGCATCGCGATGGACCACGGCCACTGGATCAAGGTGCCGCAGCTTGGCGGCGTGCGCATCGGCGACGACTGCGAGATCGGCGCCAACACCACGATCGACCGCGGCGCGCTGGACGACACCGTGCTCGAAGAGGACGTCCGCCTCGACAACCAGATCCAGATCGGCCACAACGTCCGCATCGGCGCGCACACCGCGATCGCCGGCTGCGCCGCGGTGGCCGGCAGCGCCGTCATCGGCCGCTATTGCCTGATCGGCGGCGCCGCGGGCGTGGTCGGCCATATCGAGATCTGCGACCGCACCGTGGTCACCGCGATGAGCCTGGTGACCTCCTCCATCCGCGAGCCCGGCGAGTATTCCTCCGGCACGCCGCTGATGGACAATCGCAGCTGGCGCAAGAACGCCGCACGTTTCAGACAGCTCGACGCCCTGGCGCGCCAGGTCGCGGGCCGCAACCGGGATACGCAATGACTTCGCATCCAGACACACCCGCCTCCATCGCGCCGGCCCTGCCGATCGGCGCGCTCGAGATCCAGAAGCTGCTGCCGCACCGCTATCCGTTCCTGCTGATCGACCGGGTGGTCGAGATGGAGCCCGGCGAGCGCATCGTCGCCTTCAAGAACCTCACCATCAACGAGCCGTTCTTCCAGGGACATTTCCCCTCGCGCCCGGTGATGCCCGGCGTGCTGGTGATCGAGGCCCTGGCCCAGGCCGGCGGTGTGCTCTACCAGCTCACCAACCTGTCCCGCGGCGACAGCGCCAGCTGCGACAAGCTGTTCTACCTGGTGAAGGTGGAGAACGCGCGTTTCAGCCACACCATCGTGCCCGGCGACCGGCTGGAGCTGCGCGTGTCGATCAAGCGCCGCATCCGCAACATGGCGCAGTACGAAGGCATCGCGCTGGTCGACGGCGAAGAAGTCGCGCGCGCCTGTTTCCTCTGCGCCGAAGCGCAGGACTGAGCCCACCGGAGCGCAGTGCACATGAACGCCGAAGCGAAGATCAGCCCGCTGGCCCACGTCGACCCCTCCGCACGGATCGGGCGCGGCGTGGAGATCGCGCCCTTCGTCAGCATCGGCCCGGAGGTCGAGATCGGCGACGGCACGCGGATCGGCCCGCACAGCAGCATCCACGGCCCCACCCGAATCGGCCGGGACAACATCATCCACGGCCATGCCGCGATCGGCGGCGACCCGCAGGACAAGAAGTTCGGCGGCGAACGCACCCTGCTGGAGATCGGCGACGGCAACGTCGTCCGCGAATTCGTCACCATCAACCGCGGCACCGGCAGCGGCGGCGGCGCCACCCGCATCGGCGATCGCAACTGGTTCCTGGCCTATGTCCACATCGCGCACGACTGCGCCGTGGGCAGCGACTGCGTGTTCTCCAACAACGCCACCCTCGCCGGCCACGTGACGGTGGGCGATCACGTGATCCTCAGCGGCTTCGCCGGCATCCACCAGTTCTGCCGGATCGGCGATCACGCCTTCATCGGCATGGGCGCCTTCGTCAACGGCGATGTCCCGCCGTTCCTGATGGTGGCCCAGGGCGACTACGGCCGCCCGCGCGGCATCAACAGCGAAGGCCTGAAACGCCGCGGCTTCGACAGCACGCGCACCGGCGCGATCAAGCGCGCCTACCGCACGCTGTACATGTCCGGCGCCAACCTCGCCGACGCCAAGACGCAACTGGCCGAACTGGCGCAGGACAGCGAGGACGTCCGCCGGTTCCTCGACTTCATCGAGGCGGGCGAGCGGCCGTTGTTGCGCTGAGGCCGGGATTGGGGGTTCGGGGTTCGGGGTTCGGGATTCGGGATTCGGGATTCGGGATTCGGGATTCGGGATTCGGGATTCGGG
>ERZ1066122.930-NODE-930-length-26838-cov-10.006235_pt1 | contig 26838 bp, 30 predicted proteins | sample MGYA00382769_ERZ1066122 | MGnify/ENA primary metagenome ERZ1066122 (study PRJEB33369, sample SAMEA5778352) | biofilm metagenome | biome: Industrial cooling water; feature: Water cooling tower basin; material: Biofilm | place: United Arab Emirates | collected... | reverse complement strand
GCTGCCGACGATCAATAGGGTGTAGATCTCGGTGGTCGCCGTATCATTAAAAAAATTCGGTCGGTCGCCGCCCATGAGATCGCCGCGCGGGTGCGGCTTGCGGGCGACGCGCCGGACGGCGCCGCCGCAGCCGTGATCGCAGAGATCGGTGCGCTCGGCGGCACCGGCGGCGTGATCTTCGTCGGCCGGGACGGACCGGCCGGCTGGGTCTTCAACAGCCGCGGCATGTATCGCGGCCGCGCGATGGCCGGCGGCGATGTCGTGACCGCGATATACGGGGACGAGCCGTGATCCGGCGGCTTCAGGCACTGGCCGCCGCGCTGCTCGCGCTCGCCCCGGCGCCGGCGGCCGCCTGGTGGGATTTCGGCCATCGGACCACGGCCAGCATCGCCTGGAGCCGGCTGTCTCCGGCCGCCCGCCATGAGGTCCGCCGCCTGGTTGCCCATGCGCCCGAACTCGCGACGCCGACCTGTCCGATCAGGTCGATCGAGGATGCGAGCGTCTGGCCCGATTGCGTCAAGACGCTGGGCGAGCGCTTCAGCCACGCCTTTCCCTGGCATTTCCAGAATGTCGATATCTGCAAGCCGTTCGACATCGACTCGAATTGCCCGTTCGGCGCCTGCGTGTCGCGGCAGATCACGCGCCAGGCGGCGCTGCTGGCCGATCGCACGCTCCCCGATCGGGAACGGCTGCAGGCGCTCGCTTTCCTCGTGCATCTGGTCGGGGACCTGCACCAGCCGCTCCATGCCGGCGATCACAACGATCTGGGCGGCAACCGCGTGCCGGCTCGCTACGGGCCGGGCGGGCCGCGCGGCAATCTTCATCTGATCTGGGACGGCTGGCTGGCCGAACGGGCGATCACGACGCCGCCGGCGGATCTGCTCGCGGAGCTCGGCGACCCCGTGACCGCTGCCGCCGGTACTGTCGAGGACTGGAGCCGCGAGGTCTGGGAGATCTCGCGCGACCGGGCCTATGCGCCGCTGCTCGGCGATCCCTGCGGAGCGCCGGGGGCGGAGCCGGTGACGGTCAGCGCCGGGATGATCGAGACCGCGATCCCCGTCGTCCGGCAGCAGATCGCACGCGGCGGCCTTCGCCTCGCCCGGCTGATCGAGGAGGCGCTGGCGGCGTCCCGCTCCCGCGCCGGGGCACGGGAGCGGGGAGCGCGCGCTATTCGACGGTGACGGTCACCGCACGCCGGTTCTGCGCCCAGCTCGCCTCGTCGGACCCGAGCGCTTCGGGCCGTTCCTTGCCATAGCTGATCACGTTGATCCGCGACGCGTCGATTCCCAATGACGCGAGGTAGTTCTTCGCCGAATTCGCGCGCCGTTCGCCGAGCGCGATATTGTATTCGCGGGTGCCCCGTTCGTCGGCATGACCTTCGATCGTGACCCGCACCTGCGGATACTGCCGCAGATAGGCGGCCTGGCTGTCCAGGATCTGCCGGTCGTCGGCGTCCAGATCGGACTCGTCGAGCGCGAACAGCACGCGATCGGCGACGATGTTCGAGCGGAAATGCGCCTGGCTGCCGACGGCGGGACCGGCCGGGGTCGGCGTTGCGGTCGGCGTCTCGGTCGGCTGGGGCGGCGGCGGCAGATCTTCGGCCGGCGGGGTCTTCGAGCAGCCGGCGACCGCCAGGGCGGCGCCGCTGAGCAGCAGGACAGTCAATCGGCGGGGCATATCGCTCTCTCCTTCGTTGATCGATTCACGGCAGTAACGGTCCCCAGGTCGGGTCAGATCCATCGACCGGCGTCGGGATCTTGCGCAGGTTGCGCCCGGTCAGATCGACCTGCCAGACCGCCGACCGGCCGGAGCGTCCGGGCGTCGTCCGGAAGAACTGGATCACTCGCCCGTTCGGGGACCAGGTCGGCGCTTCGTCCTGCCAGCCGTCGGTCAGCAGCCGCTCACCGTTGCCCGAGGGCGAGATCACGCCGATCCGGAAGCCGCCGCCGATCCGGGTGAACGCGATCAGGTCGCCCCGCGGGCTCCATTCGGGCGTGGCGTAGCTGCCGCCGCCGAAGCTGATCCGTTGCTGGTTGGATCCGTCCGCGTCCATCACGTAAAGCTGCTGCTTGCCCGAGCGGTCGCTCTCGAAGACGATGCGGCGGCCGTCTGGCGAGAAGCTGCCGCCGACGTCGATCCCCGGCGACGTGGTCAGCCGCACCGGCGTCCCGCCGCCGGCCGGCATCTTGTAGATGTCCGTATTGCCGCCGACGCTCATCGAGAAGAGCAGCAGCCGCCCGTCCGGCGAGAAGCGCGGAGCGATCACCTGGTTCGGGCTGTCGAGCACCAGCCGCTGCGTTCCGGTGCCGACGTCGTAGACGAACACCCGCGGCCGCCGGCCCTGATAGCTCACATAGACGATCGATTTGTAGTCGGGCGAGAAACGCGGCGTGAGGACGAGATTCTGGCCGTTGGTGATGAAGCGGTGATTGGCGCCGTCCGAGTCCATGATGGCCAGCCGCTTGATGCGGGCGTCCTTGGGGCCGGTCTCGGCGATATAGGCGATGCGGCTGTCGAAGAACGGGCTCTCGCCGGACAGCCGCGAATAGATCATGTCGGCGCATTTGTGGGCAGCGCGGCGCCAGTCGCGCGGGCCGACGACAAACCCGGTCCGCTTGAGCTCGGTGCGCAGGTTGACGTCGTAGAGATAGCAGCCGATCGTCAGCTGGCCGTCGCCGCCGGCGCGCACGAAGCCCTGGACCAGCGCTTCCGCGCCGGTGCCGGGCCAGACGGCGAAATTGGGCGCGTTCGCCTCCGCAAAGGCAATGGCGGGCAGGCCGCCCGGTCCGATCGGCCGGAACAGCCCCGATCCGCGCAGATCCGACGCAATGACGTCGGCGATCTGGCGGCCGAGCGCGTCCGTCGGGCCCGCCTCGGTCTGCCGCACCGCGTCGGTCGCGAGCGCGGGGACCGCGATCCGCAGATCATCCCCGCGCGTGTCGGTCACGTCGACGCTCAGCCCCGACCCGGCATCGACCGGCGGCGGGGCAGCCACCGGCGGCGGCGTCTGGGCCTGAGCAGAGGCGGCGAGCAGGAGAGGGAGCAGCAGGCGCATGGTCACAGGTCCTTCTTGAAGCGCGGGCGGATCACCTTCCACGCATCGTAAAACTCCGCCGGCAGATCATAGGGCGCAGCGAGCTTCACCGCGGCGACCGCGCGCTCCGCGAACAGCCGCGCCTGCGGCCGGTTGCTGGCGGTGACGCCCGACACTGCCTCGGCGCGCGGCTCACCGGCGAGCGTGCCGTCCCGGTTCAGCCGCGCGACGACGACGACGCGCAGCTGCTCGACGTCCGCGCCCGACGGGGACCGCCAATGGGGCCGCAGCTGGCGCAGCAGTTCGGCGGCGAGCGCTGCGGTCTGCGCCGGGCCGATCGCCGCGGCGACCTCCTGGCTGCGGCTCGCCGAAGCGGTGTCGGTGATGCCCTTCAGAAAGTCGGGACCCAGCCGGGACCCGCGGGCGCTCTCGCGCGCCGGCGCGGCCTTGCTCTTCGTGGCCGGCTTGGCGGCAGGCGGCGGCTTCCGCTCGGCGGGCTTTGGCGCCGGCGCCGGCGCCGGCTTCGGGGCGGGCGCCGGCGCGACCGGCTGCGGCTCCGGCGGTGGGGTCGGCGCGGGCGCAGTGTCGGTCTCGGGCCGGCCGAGTTCCGGGGCGACGCTGGTTGCCGGCGCGTCGCTGCTCGGACGCGGAGTGGTCGCTTCCAACGCGACCTCGTCGACGAACTGCACTTCGAGCGGCGGACGCTCGAGCGACAGCGGGTTGGGGCTGGCCAGGAAGCCGACCGACAGCGCACCGAACAGCAGCACATGGCCTGCCGTGGCGATGCCGAGGCCAAGCTTCTCGGTCCGCTCCATGTCAGCGCGGCTCCGCCCCGACGCTGACCAGCGCGACCTTGTTCAGCCCGGCGCGGTTCAGCTCGCCCAGCACGCGCATCACCCGACCATAATCGAGGCTGCGGTCGGCGCGCAGGAACACCTGGGGCGGCTCGCCCGCGGCGAGGGCGTCGAAGCGTGCGGCGAGCTCCGCTTCGCCGACCGGCTCCTCGCCGATCGAGACCTGCCCGTTCGCCTCGATCGACACGGTGACCGGCTCCTGCTGCTGGTCGAGCGCCGCAGCCTTGCTCTCGGGCAGATCGACCGCGACGCCGGCGGTCAGCAGCGGCGCCGTCACCATGAAGATGATCAGCAGCACGAGCATCACGTCCACCAGGGGCGTGACGTTGATTTCCGCCATCGGCGCGCGTCCGCGTCCCCGTTTCGATGAAGGAAGATGGGCCGCCATCAGCCGGCTCCCACGGGCAGGTCAGGGTTCGACATCACGCCTCGGCATCCAGTTCCCGCGACAGTGTTGCATGAAACCCGTCCGCGAACCGCAACAACCGGGCCTCCAAACGGTTCACCCGGTCCGAGAAGCGGTTATAGGCGATCACCGCCGGGATCGCGGCGAACAGACCGATCGCAGTCGCGAACAGCGCCTCGGCGATGCCCGGCGCGACGACCGCGAGCGAGGAATTCTGCTCGGCGGCAATCGCCGTGAAGCTGCGCATGATGCCCCAGACTGTGCCGAACAGGCCGACAAAGGGGGCGACGCTACCGACTGTCGCCAGGATGTTCAGGCGCGAGGACAGGGCGTCGACTTCGGCCGCGCTGGCGCTCGCCATCAGCGTGGCCAACCGGCCGCGGACGCCTTCCCGATCGACCCGCTTCGCTGCGGTCGAGCGGCGCCACTCCTTGATGCCGGCCGTCAGCACCCGCGCGACCGGCAGGTCCTCCGCCCCGCGCCGTTCGAAGAAGCGATCGATGTCCGGAGCCTTCCAGAAATCGCGCTCATACGCTTCGTTGGCCCGTGTCACGCGCTTCAGGGTCAGGCTGAAGCCGATGATGATCGCCCAGGTCCAGATGCTGGCAGCGAGAAGGCCCAGCATCACCGCTTTCACGACGAGATCGGCTTGGAGAAACAGGCCGATGGGCGACAGCGTCGCCGCATCCGCATTCACGAACATCTGATCCAAGGCCTAATGATCCTCCAGCAGGGTTCCGAACAGGTCGAGCCAGGCGCGCGGCTGCCGGCGCGGCCGGCCTTCGGGCGAGATGAACGCCGCCAGAACCTCCGCATCCGTAAGTCTTTCTTCGCCCCGCATGACTCGTTGATGAATGCGCACGGCCGCGGCGGTGACCTGGCGCAGCCGCGTCACCACCAGCAGATCGTCGTCCAGCCGGGCCGGACGGAGATAGCGAATGGCGAGATCGGCGACCGCGTAAACGCCGTCGCCGGCAGCATGGGTCCCGCGCTGGTCGATGCCGACTGCACGCAGCATGTCCGAGCGGGCACGCTCCATGTAGCGCAGGTAATTGGCGTGGTAGACGATGCCGGACAGGTCAGTGTCCTCGAAATAGACGCGGACCGGGAAGCGATGCTCGCGGCCGACGAAGCGGCCGGACGCGGGGAGATCGTGCTCGCTCATCGCGGGGCGGTGTAGCCGACGGTGCGGGGCCGGCGAAACCCTTAGTCGAACAGTCCGTCTTGCGCGCCGGCCGGTTCCGGCAGGCCGAGATGCGTCCAGCCGCGCCCGTTCAGGCAGCGGCCGCGCGCGGTGCGGGCGACGAGGCCGAGCTGGATCAGATAGGGTTCGATCACATCTTCGATGGTGTCGCGCGGCTCGCCGAGCCCGGCCGCCAGCGTCTCGACGCCCACCGGGCCGCCTTTGTAGACGTCCGCGATCATCATCAGATAGCGGCGGTCCATCGCGTCGAGCCCGAGCGCGTCGACCTCCAGCCGGTTGAGCGCGGCGTCGGCGACTGCCGCGTGCACCACTGTCTCGCCTGCCACATCGGCAAAGTCCCGCACCCTTCGCAGCAGCCGCCCGGCGATGCGCGGCGTGCCCCGCGCTCGCCGGGCAATCTCCCGCGCGCCATCGTCGGCGATCTCGAGCCCGAGCAGACGGGCCGCGCGGCGGACGACAAGTTCGAGCTCGTCCAGCGCGTAATATTGGAGCCGCACGGGGATGCCGAAGCGGTCCCGCAGCGGAGTCGTGAGCAGGCCCTGCCGCGTCGTCGCGCCGACCAAGGTGAAACGGGGGAGCTCGATCCGCACCGAACGCGCCGATGGGCCTTCGCCGATCATCAGATCGAGCGCGCGATCTTCCATCGCCGGATAGAGCACTTCCTCGACCGCCGGCGCGAGCCGGTGAATCTCGTCGATGAACAGCACGTCGCCATCCTCAAGATTGGTGAGGAGGGCGGCGAGATCGCCTGATTTGGCGATGACCGGACCCGAGGTGGCGCGGAAGCCGACGCCCATTTCCCGCGCGACGATCTGGGCGAGCGTGGTCTTGCCGAGCCCCGGCGGGCCGAACAGCAGCACGTGATCGAGCGCGTCCCCGCGCGCCTTTGCGGCGGCGATGAAGACGCGCAGATTCTCCCGCGCCGCCTTCTGCCCGACGAATTCGTCCAGCCGCTTGGGCCGCAGCGCGGCGTCGAGATCTTCAGGCCGGCGGGCGGCGGCGATGAGGCGGTCAGGGTCGGTCAACAGGCAGGTCTCGGCGTCGAGGCAGGGAGAATGATCATGCCTGCCGTTCCATATCCGTTCCCGGTGCGCGAAGTCGAGCGTGCGGCGTTCACCGCGCCGCCTTCTTGAGTGCGAGCCGGACGAGCGCGTCGAGGCCGGCATCGGCCCCCAGGTCGTCCTGGGCAGCGGCCACGGCAGTGCTCGCCTCGACCGGGCGGAAGCCGAGATTGGTGAGCGCCGACACCGCATCGGCAGCGGCGCCGGCCGCCGGGACGGCGGTGCCGAGCGCGGCCGGGCCCAGCGCCACGGCGCCGACCTTGTCCTTCAGCTCGCGGACGATGCGCTCAGCCAGTTTCGGGCCGACACCCTGCGCCCGCGTGACCATCGCCTTGTCGCCGGCGGCGACGGCCTTGCCGAGCTCGTCGGCGGACAGGACCGACAGGATGGCAAGCGCCACCCGTCCGCCGACGCCCTGCACCTGAGTGAGCAGCCGGAACCAGTCTCGCTCGGCTGCCGAACCGAAGGCGAACAGCGTCATCGCATCCTCGCGCACCTGCAGTTCGGTGAACACGCGCACATCGCCGCCGATCGGGCCGAGCGCGGTCAACGTTCGCGCCGAGGCCTGGACGAGATAACCGACCCCGCCGACATCGATCACGGCATGGTCGGCGGCGGTTTCGGCCAGTCGGCCCGACAGTCGCGCGATCATCGGCCCCCCAGGCGCGTCGAAGTGGCGAGATGATGCGCGTGGGTGACGGCGACGGCAAGGGCATCGGCGGCGTCGGGCCCGGCGACCGCCACGCCAGGCAGCAGCCGCGCGATCATTGCGTGGACCTGCGCCTTTTCCGCCGCGCCGGTGCCCACCACCGCTTTCTTGACGAGGCTCGGCGCATATTCGCCGACGCACGCGCCGGCTTTGGCGGCTGCGAGCAGCACCACGCCCCGAGCCTGGCCGAGTTTCAGCGTCGAGCGGGGATTGCGGTTCACGAAGACTTCCTCGACGGCGACGCCGTCGGGCCGGTGATCGGCCAGCAGTGACGCCAAGGCGGCATCGAGGGCGACCAGCCGCGCGCCGAGCGCCGCCTTGACGTCGGTCACGATCCGACCGTTCGCGACATGGCTCAGCCGGTTGCCCTCGGCCCGGATCACGCCCCAGCCGGTCGTGCCCAGTCCGGGATCGAGCCCGAGGATGATCAGCCGAGCTTCTCCATCACGGCGTCGGGCACATCGTAATTGCCCCACACTTGCTGCACATCGTCGTCATCGTCGAGCGCGTCGATCAGCCGCAGCAGCTGGCCGGCATCCTCTTCGCCAACGGTCACCATGGTTTGCGGTCGCCAGGCGAGCTTCGCGCCGTCGGCGTCGCCGAGCACGGGCTCGAGCGCGCGCGCCACTTCGTGCAGCGCATCGACCGCGGTCCAGATCTCATGGCCGTCGGCGCTTGACGACACATCGTCGGCGCCTGCCTCCAGCGCCGCTTCGAACACGCGGTCCGGATCGCCGGCATCGGCGCCATAGGTGATCAGGCCCATGCGTTCAAAGCCATGGCTGACCGATCCGGAAGCCCCCATGTTGCCCCCGTTCTTCGTCACCGCGGTGCGCACGTTCGTCGCCGTCCGGTTGCGGTTGTCGGTCAGCGCCTCGATGATCAGCGAAACGCCGCCGGGGCCGAAGCCCTCATAGCGCACTTCCTCGTAATTCTCGCCTTCGCTGCCTTCGGCCTTCTTGATCGCCCGCTCGATATTGTCCTTCGGCATGCCGCCGGCACGCGCGGCGAGCACGGCCGCCCGGAGCCGGGCGTTCATCGCCGGATCGGGCAAGCCCATCTTCGCCGCCACGGTGATCTCGCGGCTCAACTTGGAGAAGAGCGCGGACTTTTTTTTGTCCTGCGCGCCCTTCCGGTGCATGATGTTCTTGAACTTGGAATGGCCGGCCATGGCCCCTCTCCCGATCAGTCCAGCCCGAGCGCCGAGCGATAGGTTTCGAGCAAGGCGTCGGCCTCCTGCCGGGCATTCTTCTCCATCCGGCGGAGCCGCACCACGGCGCGCATCGTCTTGACGTCATAGCCATTGGCTTTCGCCTCGGCATAGACATCGCGGATATCGTCCGCGATCCCCTTCTTCTCTTCCTCCAGGCGCTCGATGCGCTCGATGAACAGGCGCAATTGTTCGGCCGCGACCGCGTCACTCATCCAATGTCCCCGCTAAACGTGAGGCGCTGGGCTCTAGGACAGACACGCGGATCGCTCAACAGCGAAGGCGGCGCTCCAGCCTGCCGCGCTCATTCGGCGGGAAAGGCCGTGCGCGCGCCGCCGGCCTTGTGGACGGTGCCGCGCTTCATGACGAACTCGACCCGCTCCATCCGCCGGACGTCCGTGAGCGGATCGCCGGCGACGGCGATCAGATCGGCATCCATGCCCGGCGCGATCCGGCCGATGCGGTCGGCCCGGCCGAGCAGCGCCGCCGCATCGACCGTCGCCGAACGGATGACGGCCGCGGGCGACATGCCAACCTGGGTCATCAGCGCGAATTCCTCGCCGTTGATGCCGTGCGGCCCGACCCCCGAGTCCGTGCCGAACGCGATCTTCACGCCCGCCTTGACCGCCCGCCGGTGGCTGTCCTTGACCGAGGTTGCCACTTCCTCGGCCTTGGCAACGGAGGCCGGCGGACGCTCCCCGGCGCGGCCCTGGCGGATCACGCTGTCGAAGGCGAGCATCGTCGGCACCAGATATGCGCCGGTCTGCCGGAACAGCGCAGCCGTCTCGTCGTCGATGAACGAGCCGTGCTCGATCGAGTCGACCCCGGCGCGCAACGCCGCGTCGATCCCGCTCTTGCCATGGGCATGCGCCGTCACCTTGCGGCCGAAGGCATGGGCGGTTTCGACGATCGCCTTCATTTCGGCGTCGGTCATCTGCTGGCCAAGACCGCCGGCGATGTTGCTGCCGACACCGCCGGACGCCGCGAACTTGATCACCTCGGCGCCCATGAAGATCTGGTCGCGGGTCGCCCGCCGGCAGTCCTCGGGACCATTGCAGATCGCCGACGACGCATGGCGCTCCGCCTCGGCGATGTCGCGGCGAAGGCCGTTCGCATCGCCATGCCCGGCGGTGACCGAGATCATCCGGCCGGCGTTGACGATCGTCGGGCCGGGCAGATCGCCGCGGGCAATGGCGTCGCGCAGCGCCCGGGTGCCGCGCGGCTCGCCGCCGAGATCGCGAACCGTCGTGAAGCCCGCATCCAGCGTCTTGCGGGCCGCGACCGCCGCTTCGACGAAGCCGTCTTCCAGGTCCCGGCCGGCATAGGCGATCCGCGCCTTGAGCGGCTCCCCGGTCGAATAGAAATGGACGTGCATGTCGATCAGGCCGGGCAGGACGAACCGTTCGCGCAGGTCCACCAGCGTGGCACCGGGGGCGGGGGCGACGAAGCCGTCACGCAGCTCGACGATGCGTCCGCCGCTGACGATGATGGTCGTCGCCCCGCGCGGCCGTTCGCCCGGCCGGTCCAGCACGGCACCGGCATGGATGTAGGTCATCCGGGGAGCGGAGGCGCCGGTCGGCGCCTGTGCGACCGCCGCTGCGACTCCGCCCGGTGCCGCCCCGATCAGGGCCGCGCCGGCCAGAATCGTCCCCGTGATCAACTTGCGCATCGCCCCTCCGATCAGATCCGCTCATGGATATCATTGCAGAGCTAAGGGCAAAGTGCGGGCGGAGACAAGCCGGCTTGCTGGAGACGGCGGGCGGGACGCCTCAATCGGCACGGTTGCGGGCGACGCTGGCCTCCATTCGCACCAGCTGCTCCGCCGTCGCCGGCTGCTGGTGCCGGGCCTTCCACTCGCCATAGGCCATGCCGTAGACCGCCTCGCGCGCCGCATCCCGGGTCAGCGTGCCGTCGCTTCCCTCCGCCAGCCAGTCGGCCAGGCAGTTGCGGCAGAAGCCGGCAAGGCCCATCAGATCGACATTCTGCGCATCGGTGCGCTGCTGGAGATGGCGGACGAGGCGGCGGAAGGCGGCCGCCGCTGCCGCATCGCTGTACTGGACCATGCGTTCGTCTTCCCGCGGGTTGATCGACGGGGATTAGCCGCTAGAGCCGCGCTGTCCAACTTCGTGCGAGTACCCATGGCGAACAGCGTCGAACCCCGGTCGCGCAAGGTGCGCATCCTCGCGACTCTCGGCCCCGCCAGCCGCGGCGCCGACATGATCGAGAAGCTGTTCCGCGCCGGCGCCGATGCCTTCCGCATCAACATGAGCCATGGCGCGCAGAACGACCATGCCGAGACGATTCGCCACATCCGCGCGCTCGAGCGGACGACCGGCCGGACGACGACGATCCTGGTCGATCTCCAGGGCCCGAAGCTCCGTGTCGGCACCTTTGCCGAAGGGATGGCGCTGCTGCGCACCGGCCAGCGCTTCGTGCTCGATCGCGACGCCGCCCCGGGCGACGCGAACCGCGTCTGCCTGCCGCACCGGGAATTGTTCGTCGCGCTCGAGGAAGGTGCCCGGCTCCTTCTCGACGACGGGCGGCTGGTGCTGCGCGTCGTCCGTCACGATCACGAGCGGATCGAGACGGTGGTCGAAGTCGGTGGCGCCCTTTCCAACAACAAGGGGCTGAACGTTCCCGACGTGGTCGTGCCGCTGGCGGCGCTGACCGAAAAGGACCGGTCCGACCTGGCCTTTGCGCTCGATCACGGCGTCGACTGGGTGGCGCTGAGCTTCGTCCAGCGGCCCGAAGATGTGGCGGAGGCACGGCGGCTGATCCAAGGCCGCGCCGCGCTGCTCGCAAAGATCGAGAAGCCGGCCGCTCTCGACCGCCTGGATTCGATCATCGAGCTGGCCGACGCGGTGATGGTCGCACGCGGCGACCTGGGGGTCGAGCTGCCGCCGCAGGATGTGCCGCCGATGCAGAAGCGGATCGTCGAATCGGCCCGCCGCATGGGCCGGCCGGTTGTGGTCGCGACCCAGATGCTCGAATCGATGATCAAGGCGCCGACGCCGACGCGGGCCGAAGTGTCTGACGTGGCGAACGCGATCTATGACGGCGCCGACGCGGTGATGCTGTCCGCGGAGAGCGCGGCCGGCGACTGGCCGATCGAGTCGGTCGCGATGATGAACGCCATCGCCGAGGCCGTGGAGCGCGACCCCGGCTATGCCGCGCGTGTCCATTTCACCGAAACGCGACCAGACCCGACGACGGCCGATGCCCTGGCCGAGGCGGCCGGCGAAATCGCCAAGACGGTGTCGGCAGCGGCGATCATCTGCTTCACGGCCTCCGGCTCGACGGCACGGCGGGTGGCGCGCGAGCGCCCGTCGGTGCCGCTGCTGGTGCTGACGCCGCAGGCCGATACGGCCCGCCGGCTCGGCCTGCTCTGGGGCGCCCATGCGGTGCGCACCCGCGATGTCGGATCGTTCGAGGAAATGATCGGCAAATCGAAGCGGATGGCGTTGCGGCACGGCATGGCGAAGGCCGGCGACCGCGTGATCATCATGGCCGGCGTGCCGTTCGGCACGCCCGGTTCCACCAACGTGCTGCACGTCGCCCGCATCGCCGGCGACGAGCTGAAGGCCCATTCGGGCTGATCCGGCCGGTCAGCGACGCGCACGACCCCGCTGCTGGGCGGCAAGCGCCGCGACGCAGCTCGCCCGGTCGATGTCGCGCCCGTCCGGCTGACGGGCGTCGACATAGGTCACGACGGGGTCGCGCCCCGTGCGCGTCCGGTAGAGATAGGCGTCCAGCACGCAGATCGGCCCGGCGAATTGCAGCTTGCGCGCCTGATCCTCGCGAATGTCCAGCTCCGGCGTCCCGAACAGCTGCACGAGGCCGGCCTCGGTCTGGCCGAGCACCCGTTCGAGGCCGGCCGTGCTGGCGACCGGCGGCGTCGGCGGCAGCGGGTTGGTGTTGACGGCGGGCACCGCTGCGCAGCCTCCCAGGCCAAGGAGGAGGAGGGCGTGAGGCAGGACCGAGGCGGATCGCACGGCCCCGCCCTGCCCGAGCGCCCCCCCTGCCGCAAGGGGCGGCTGCGCCGGGCCGGTTTGACGCGGCGCCGATCCGCTTCTAGCGCGCCCGCAACGCAAATGCAGGGAGCTCGGAGTGGCAGACGCGCGATTTGATGTGGTGGCGATCGGCAATGCGATCGTCGATGTGATTTCCCGGACGCCGGAAAGCTTCATCGCCGAGCACGGCCTGACCAAGGGATCGATGCAGCTGCTGTTTTCGGCCGATGCGGCCGATGCGCTCTACGCCCGGATGGGGCCGGGCATCGAGACGAGCGGTGGATCCGCTGCCAACACGCTTGCCGGCCTCGCCGCGCTGGGGCTGAGCTGCGGGTTCATCGGCCAGGTGGCCGACGACGCGTTCGGCCGCGTGTTCGCGCACGATCTGCGCGCGCAGGGCGTGACGTTCGACACGCCGGCCCGCGCCGGCGATCCGCCCACCGCGCGCTGCCTGATCGTGGTGACGCCCGACGGGCAGCGGACGATGAACACCTTTCTCGGCGCGTCGCAGTTCCTGCCGGCCGCCGCGCTCGATCCCGCGCTGATCGCGGCCGCCGAGATCCTTTACCTCGAAGGCTATCTCTGGGATCCGGAGGAGCCGCGTGCGGCGATGCGCAGCGCCATCCGGATCGCGCGCGACGCCCGTCGGCGGATCGCCTTCACCCTGTCCGACGTGTTCTGCATCGATCGGCACCGCGGCGACTTTGTCCGCCTGATCGACGACGGCCAGGTCGACATCCTGTTCGCCAACGAGAACGAGCTGCTGGCGCTCGAGCAGAGCGACGACCTGGACCGTGCCGTGCAATCGGTCGCCGCGCGCGTGCCGACGCTGGTCGTCACCCGCAGCGAAAAGGGCGCGCTTGCCGTCCAGAACGGCGTGCGGGCGGAGGTGCCGGCGGAGCCGGCCGTCCGGGTGATCGACACGACCGGCGCCGGCGATCTGTTCGCCGCGGGCTTCCTGGCCGGTCAGGCGCGGGGCCGGTCGCTGACCGACAGCCTGGTGATGGGCGCGGTCTGCGCCGCGGAAGTGATCGACCATATCGGCCCGCGCCCGCAGGCCGACATCAGGCAGCTCGTCGCGCAGCGGCTCGGCTGATCGGGCAGCGGGCCGGCCGCGATCCCGTCGGGGCCGGCCCGCGCCTCTTGGTCACGCCTGCTTGTAGCCGGGAGTGGGGGCGTCCGGCATCGGCGGCACCGGCTGCGGCGGCGCACCGTCATCGGCCTCCGGCACATCGATGATTCCCTGGCCGACATGGCTGCGGGAGCGGCTGTAGGCGAAGTAGACGAACAGGCCGATCGCCGCCCAGACGAAGAACAGCAGCTTGCTTTTATCGTCCAGGCTGACGAACAGATAGCCGCAGCCGGCGATGGCGATCGGCGCCGTCAGGTAGATGCCCGGGGTGCGGAACGGCCGGTGCCGGTCCGGATCGGTGCGGCGCAGGATCATGACCGCGATCGAGACCGCGGCGAAGGCGAACAGCGTGCCCGAATTGGAGATGTTGGCCAGCTGCCCGACCGGGAAGAAGGCTGCGAACAGCGCCACCGCGATCCCGGTCAGCACGGTGATCACATGGGGCGTGTTGTAGCGCGGATGGATCTTCGAGAAGGCCTGCGGCAGCAGCCCGTCGCGGCTCATGACGAAGAAGATGCGGGTCTGGCCGAACATCATCATCAGGATGACGGACGGGAGCGCGAGGCCGGCGGCCAGGCCGATCAGGTTGCCGATCTGCGGCCAGCCGATCTCGCGGAGCGTCCAGGCCAGCGCTTCCTTCGAGCAGGTGACGGCATTCTCGCCGATCGCGGCGCACTGGGCGGCCAGCTCGCGGCTGCCCGGCTCAAGCGCGACGCCGTTCGCCGTGATCGGCTGCGCGCCGACCGAGCCGATCACGCCGGCCGAGACGAGCAGGTAGAAGATCGTGCAGATTGCGAGCGAACCGATCAGGCCGATCGGCATGTTGCGCTGCGGATTCTTGGTCTCTTCAGCCGCGGTCGACACCGCGTCGAAGCCGACATAGGCAAAGAAGATCGAGGCGGCGGCCGCCGAGATTCCGGCCATTCCGAGCGGCGCGAACGGCTCGAACCGGTCCATGTTCATGACCGGGACCGCAAGGACGATGAACGCGCAGAGCGCCGTCACCTTGATGCCGACCAGGATCGCGTTCACGGTGGCGCTTTCCTTGGTGCCGATCACCAGCAGCCAGGTCACCAGCCCGGCGATCAACATCGCCGGCAGGTTGATCATGCCGCCGTCGAAGGGGCCGAGCACGTAAGTCGCGGGGATGTCGATCGCAAAGGCGTTCTCGATCAGCCCGACCACATATCCCGACCAGCCGACCGACACGGCTCCTGCCGCGACGGCATATTCAAGGATCAGCGCCCAGCCGACCATCCAGGCCAGAATCTCGCCCATCACGGCGTAGCTGTAGGTGTAGGCGGAGCCCGACACCGGAACCATCGCCGCCATTTCGGCATAGCATAGCGCAGCGACCGCGCAGACGAAGCCGGCGATCACGAACGACACCATCATGCCCGGCCCGGCCTTTTGCGCGGCCTCCGCCGTCAGCACGAAAATGCCGGTGCCGATCACCGCGCCAATGCCGAGCATCGTGAGCTGGAACGCGCCCAGCGTGCGGGCGAGCGACTTTTTTTCGGCTGTGGCGAGGATGGCGTCGAGTGGCTTGGTACGCCCGAAAATCATGCCTGAGAGATCCTTCCGCGACGCGCTTCCCGCGCCTGTTCTGGGCGCGCGACCCTAGAGGCTAATCGCGTGCATGCAACTTTTTTAGCGCGCCAGCATCGGCCCGAGCGGGCGGCCGGCGAAGATGTGGACGTGGAGGTGGGGGACTTCCTGATGGGCGTCGCGGCCGATATTGGCGAGCAGCCGATAGCCGCTCCCGACCAGACCGGCAGCACGCGCGACATGGCCGACCGCGCGGACGAAGCCGGCAATCTCGGCATCGGCGGCGCGCGCCGAGAAATCGTCCCAGCTCACATAGGCGCCCTTGGGGATCACCAGCACATGGTGCGGCGCCTGGGGATTGATGTCGTGGAAGGCGAGCGCCCACTCGTCCTCATGGACCTTGCGGCACGGAATCTCGCCGCGCAGGATCTTCGCGAAGACATTCTGGTCGTCATACGGGGCCGTCGCGTCGATCGGCATCGTTCCTCCCTCCGGCTTCCGGGGAGGGGTAACGAATGCGGCGGCGCCGCTCAAGCGCGGCGGCGCGGGCCGGGTGGCGGCGTCACCGGCCCTGGGCGCGCCACTTCTTGATCACGCGGTCGAGCATCTCCTCCTCGCCGCCCGTCTGCTTCCACAGTTCCGAGAACACCGGATCCCCCGATGCCGGCCGCTTATGCTCCTCCAGCGTGTCGAAGGCGATGCGGATCGGCACCGACACGCCTTCGCCGCAGACGATCGCTTCCCGGTTGCGCAGCGCCGGGATGGAATCGAGGAAGCCGCGCGACCCTTCCGGCATCGCCGCCTTCACGAACGCCTGGTCGCGTTCGTTGTTGAGCCGCATGGCGATGATGGTGCCGCACTGGGAGAGCACGCCTTCGGCCAGGTCCGACGGCCGCTGGGTGATCAACCCCAGCGAAACCCCGTATTTGCGGCCTTCCTTCGCGATCCGGCTGAGGATCCGGCCGACCGACGAGCCATCCGCATTGCGTTCGTTCGGCACGTAGCGATGGGCCTCTTCGCAGACCAGCAGCACCGGCCGCTGGCGTTCGCCGCGCGACCAGATTGCATAATCGAACACCATCCGCGACAGCACGGCCACCACGACCGAGGTGATCTCGGACGGGACGCCCGACACATCGATGATCGAGATCGGCTTGCCGTCGCTCGGCAGCCGGAAGATGCGGCTGATGAACGCGCCCATCGTGTCGGCGACCAGCATGCCGGAGAACATGAAGCTGTAACGCGGATCGGCCTTGATCTCGTCGATCTTCGTCTTGAGCCGAAGATAGGGTGCGGTGTCGCCGGCCTTGTCGAGCTTGCCCATTTCGAGCTGGATCAGGTTCGTCAGGTCGGACAGCAGATAGGGGATGGGGGAATCGACGGTGAGCTTCGACACCGTCTCCGCCAGCCGGTTCTTGGCCTTCGCCGCGAGCAGGCATTTGGCGAGAATGTCGGCATCCATCTGGCGGTTGGAGCCCGACGAGGTGACGAACACCTCGCAATGCTCTTCGAAGTTCATCAGCCAATAGGGCATTGCGAGGTTCGACACGTCGTAGAGCGCGCCATTGCCCTTGAACGCTGCCGCATACTCCCCGTGCGGATCGATCATCACGACATGGCCTTCGGGGGCGAGTTCGCAGATCCGGTGGAGGACGAGCGCGGCCGAGGTCGACTTGCCGGTGCCGGTCGAGCCGAGCAGCGCGAAATGCTTGCCGAGCAGCGCATCGACATACAGCGCGCCACGGATGTCGCGGGTCGGGAACACGGTGCCGATTTCGATGTTCGCGCGTCCGTCGGCCGCGTACATTTCCTTCATGTCGGCGCTCGAGACCGCGAACAGCTGGGTCCCGGGCACCGGATACCGCGTGACGCCGCGCCGGAAATTGTAGATCCGCCCGGTCAGCCGCTCCTCGTCGCCTTCGCCGAGAAAGTCGATCAGCGCTTCCACCGAACCGGAAGGCGGATCGAGCCGCAGCGAGCGGACGCTGGCGACGAGCCAGACGCTGCCAAGCTTCATCTTGACCAAGCTGCCGACCTGGCCGGCCATCGCCACGGCCGGATCGGGATCGTCCACGAGCTGGTCGAGCATCGTCTTTTCGATGCGGATCCGGCTGTTCGATCCGGCGATCTCCACCACCGTGCCGATCGGCGCGCGGCCGGTGCGCTGGCCGGCAACGCCGCCTGTTTCCGCCGCCGTCCGGAAGCCGCCCGCGTCGCTTGCCAAGTCCATGGAAATCCCCGTCCTTCAAAGCCCGTTCGGTGCTGGCTTACAGGGTCGAGGTAAAGAAACTCAGAAGCGCCGGAACAGCGTTCCCGCGCCCCAGCCGAGGCCGAGCGACAGCAGCACCGCGACGAGGCCATAGGCAAAGCCATGTTCTTCGGCGGCTGCCGCCACGAACCGTTCGAAGCCGCCTTTGCGGATCTCGATCGGGCGGACCGCGCCGGCGATCACCTTGCCGTTCTGGATGAGGAAGGTCTCCGCCGCGTAGGTGCCGACCGGCACCCGCGCGGGAATGGCGATGCGCGCCCGGTAAAGCACGCCATCGGTGATCTCGACCGCGCCCGGCTGCTCGACGAACAGCTCGCGGCGCTGGCGGAGGTCGACAAAGCCCTGTTCGAACCGGTTGGCCTCCTCCGGCGTCTGCGTGTCGGCCGGCGAGAGCTGGAGATTCTGGATGCCGAGTTCGTAGATGGCGGCGGTCCGTTCGTCGACCAGCGTCTCGAGCGGGCGGGAAGTGGCGACGGCGTAGAAGGCAGGTGCGGAGCGGAAGCGTGCCGATTCCGCATTCACCCAGATCCCGGCCACTTTCTGCTTTTCGCGCACCACGATCGATTCCATCGGTCCGCGAACGACCACCGCAATGTCCGCCGGCGCGTCCGGCACTCGCCCGCCGGGATAGAGGATCGCGCCGAACAGCAGCAGCTCGGCCCCGGTGAAGCTGTAGACGATTTCGATCCGGCGCTGCGACACGTCCGGCACGAGCACCGGCTTTGCTGCCGCCATGATCAGCGGCGCCGCGGCAAGGGCCAGGAGACGGCGGCGACGCGTCACGCCGGCTGGACGGTGTAGATTTCGTCCGGTCGCCAGCCGAGGCCGAGCGCCATCCGGATGGCAACGCTCAGCACCATGACGGCAAGAGCGAGCCGCAGATAATCGGGCTTCATCTTCTGAGCGAGCCGGGCGCCAAGCTGCGCGCCGATCACGCCGCCGACGAGCAGCAGCCCGGCGAGCACGATGTCCACGGCGCGCGTGGTGGTGGCGTGGATCAGCGTCGTCGCCGCCGTGACGAACAGGATCTGGAACAGGCTGGTGCCGACCACCACCCGCGTGCTCATGCCGAGCAGGTAGAGCATCGCCGGCACCATGATGAAGCCGCCGCCGACGCCAAGAATGACGGTCAGCACGCCGACGATGACGCCCAGCAGCAGCGGCGCGATCGGCGAGATGTAGAGCCCCGAGGCATAGAAGCGCCAGCGCAGCGGCAGCGCGGCCACCAGCGGATGGTGCCGGCGCTTGGCCGAAGGTGGCGGCACTTCCGCCCGTGCCGCCAGAATGGTGCGCACCGCATCGCGCAGCATCAGCGTGCCGATGCTGCCGAGCAGCAGCACATAGATGAGGCTGATCACGGTATCGATCTGGCCGGAGCTCTGCAGCAGCCGGAACAGCCAGGCGCCGACCAGCGAGCCGAGCACGCCGCCGCCGACGAGCACCCCGCCCATCCGCACATCGACGCCGCCGCGCCGGAAATGGGCGAGGACGCCCGACACGGAGGAGCCGGTCACCTGGCTCGCGGCCGAGGCAGCGGCGACCGTCGGCGGAATGCCGTAGAAGATCAGAAACGGGGTCGTGAGGAAGCCGCCGCCGACGCCGAACATGCCGGACAGCACCCCGACGCCAAGGCCGAGCGCCATGATGACGAGCGCGTTCACGGACAGGTTTGCAATCGGGAGATAGAGGTCCACGCGTCCTCCTTCGCGGACCGTCTACGAGCGGCGGGGCGTTCCGGGCAAGGTCAGAAATCCGCGCCGAGGGTGAGGACCGGACCGGAACCGGGCCGCGCGGCCCCGGCAATGCGCTGCCGCCATTCCGCGGCAAGCCGGAACGGCCCGGTGCGGACGGCGAGCGAAGGACCGACATCGATGCGCGCTGCACCCGGCTGCGCGCCGCCCCAGACCCCCAGCCCCGCCTCGAGCCCGTGGCCGATCGGGCGCTCAATCCGTGCGGCGCCGTCGATGAAGCCGTCACGCCGGCGAAGCCCGACCATGCCGAGCTGACCGAAGGCGGACAGCTGCAGACGGGCCGGAAGCGCGACCCGGTCGACGCCGCCGAACAGCGTCAACGCGACGGCGCCGCGTCCGCCGCCGTCGAGCGGCAGCCGGCGTTCGACTGCAAGGGTCGCGGCGCCCAGCCGGGCATCGAGCCCGAGCGCGGCTTCGACGCCCGGCCCGCCGCGCAGGGGGCCTGACAGCCGGGCGGCGGCGGCAAGCCCGGGTGCGAGGGGCAATGTCAGCCGGGCGCCGGCCTGGCTGCCGGCCAGCTGCCCGCCTGGTGCGAGCGGATCGCCGACGCCACGGCGCAGGATCGCCCAGCTCGCAATCTGGACGCGGCGTGCGGCGGGAGCGAGCGGATCGGGCCGCAGCCACGCTGCCGGCGCCGCGGCCGGTTCGCCGGGCGGGTCGACACGGACCGGGTCGGCGGCGGGCCGGCGCGGGACGGCGGCCGCGGCCGGCAGCGCCGCTTCGGCGACGACCCGAGGCAGCGGGCGGGTCAGGCGACGGGCGACGGTGCTCGATGCAGCCGCGACCGGACGCGGCGGCAAAGGCGGCGCCCAGCGGATGCGGGCCGCCGGCGCCGGCGGCGGCGCGTCGGGCCAGCTCATCCAGCCGCGGATCGTCGCCCACAGCGCCACCACTCCGAACAGGAAAAGGAGCGGGCTCCCCTTCATTCCGGGGTGATCGTCCTCGGAAAGCGATGCGCGGTCTTGTCCCAGAAGATCGTGCCGCCGCGCGCCTCGCGCACATAGCGGACCAGCCCGCGCCGGGAGGCGGCAATGGCAATCAGATTGCCGAGCACCATCCGCGGCACCGAGCGGAGCGCCTCGGCGAGGCCATATTCGCGACCGACGCAGATGGCCCGCAGCACGATCCGCCAGACGAGGATCAGCGTCGCGGCCAGGATCAGCGCCTCGAGCCCCGGGCCGAAGTGCGGCGGTCGCCCCGCGAGCGTGAACAGGACCGATCCGGCAAGCGACAGATACGCCGCGAACAGCACCAGCGCCGCGAGGATCGCCCGCCGATCGCGCAGCCGCATCCAGCGTTCGGCAAGCCCGCCCCGCCAGCCGAGCCGCCGCCATCCGGAAAGCGCGATGCCGGCGACCCAGCGCGCCTTCTGCCGCACCGCTTCCTCGATGACATCGGGAAAATGGGCGCGGACCGCGACGGCGCGACCGCCCGGTCGGCCGGGCAAGCGGACGAAGGCCGCGCGGCCGCCGAGTTCGCGGATGCGGAGCCCCAGCTCGTAATCCTCGGTGACGCTTGCCGCATCGAACGGCGTCCCCGCCGCCCCGGCGATCCGGCCCAGCATCTCGCGCGCGAAGGCGCAGCCGACTCCGGCCGAGGGCAAGCCGGCGCCGACCGCTTCCCGCACCACCATCTGCTTGGCATGGGCCTCCGCGAACTCATCGGCATAAGTGGCGGAGATCGCCCGCGCCCAGAAGCCGCGCTCCTGCTCGATCAACGGCAGCACCGGCAGCTGGACCAGGCTGAACCGCTCGATGAGCGCGTCGAAAATGCGCAGCTCATGCGGGTGCACGAGATCCTCGGCATCGTGCAGCACCACGGCTTTCACCGGCTGACCGTCGCGCGCCTCGTCCGCCAGCAGCGCCCGCCAGACCGAGTTGAGATTGTCCGCCTTGGTGGTCGGCCCGGCCCGCGGATTGACGACCACGCGCAGGCGCGGATCGGCGATCTCGGCGAGGACCGCGCGGGTGGCGGCGTCATTCGGGTAGCAGCCGACGTAAAGCCGGAAGTTCGGGCTGGTCCACCGGGCAAGCGCGGTCCGCACCATGGGCCCGATGACGGCGGATTCGTTCCAGGCAGCGACGAACACGGCCAGCCGGCCGGGCGCGCTCGGCGTCAGCACCGCAGTGCAGGCGCGGGCATGGACGCGATAGACCGTCAGCCTTCGCCATATGCTCCGGATGATCCAGATCAGATCAACCAACAGATCATCGATGCCACCGATCAAAATCCCGACGGCTGCGAACAAAGTGAGCTCAAGATGCGCGGCAGCGAGCAGCCAGAGGAGACCTTCGGTCATCTTCCCCCATTTCGGACCATTGCGACTCCGAAATGGAGACTATCCAGCGGATCAACGTCTGTTTATCTTTTTCGCATCCGCTTCGGTGTCGTCTTCGGCACGATATGGGCGTGCGAGCGCTTCCTCCGCGACGCTGTATCCGGAGCGGCCCCGCTCCGCATCGTCGGGAACGCCGGTGACGAAATAGGCGATGCCGGTGCCTGCCGCGGGATCGATCCAGAGCCCGGAGCGCAGGCCATAAGCTTCGCCGGCATGGCCGAATCGCGGCCGGGCGTCGCCGAACAGGTCGTCGGCGCAGTCCGGCCGGCCCGTTCCGCTGTACTGGACGGCGAGGCCGTAGCGGCAATAGAGGCCCCGCTCGGTGGCGCCATTGGCACCGTCGAACGTCCATTCGGGCCCGGCCAGCGCTGCGATCGAGGCCGGAGACAGGAAGTCCGCGCCGCGCTTCAGCAGCATCTGGCCGATCCGGGCGAGATCGCGCGCCGAGAGCCGCGCGCCGCCCTGCGGGCTGAACAACGCGCCATTCTCTCCCGGGACATAGAGGTCAAGGACGCAGCTGCCCTCGGCCGTCGGCACCACCAGGCAGGCCGGCCGCCGCCCGCCCAGCGCATCCCGGCGGATCGCGCCGTCGGCGCCGATCAGCGGGACGGCCCGGCCCAGGGCGGCGTTGCTGCAGCCGGACCAGTTGAAGCAGCCGTCGAGTGCGAGCGGGCGGAAGACGATGCGCGTCATCAGCCGGTCGAATCGCGCGCCGGTGGCGGCTTCCATCACGCTCGCGATGAGCGGGAAGCCGAGATTGGCGTAACGGAAATGGTCGCCCGGTCCATGCACCGGGTCCCACGCGGCGGGGTCTGCCAGCGCGTCGCGCAGGCGCGTGCCGAGCGGCACCGCATAGTCGATGCCGTCGGCAAGGCCAGCGCGGTGGGACAGCAGCAGGCGCAGCGTGATCGGTCTGTCGGGGAAGCGCGGATGCCGGACCGGATGACCGAGCCAGACAGACACGTCGCGATCGAGATCGAGCACGCCTGCTTCGACGAGCCGCATCACGCCGAGCGCCGTCACGAGCTTGGAAATCGACGCGACGCGCACCGGATCGTCGGCGCCGGCGCCCCGTGCTGCCACGCTGCGTATCGCCACCGGATCGAACGTCACGCGCACGGCGACGCTGTGCGGGCTTGGCTGCGGCAGGCTGGCCGCCGCGGCGGCGACCAGCGCGGCAGGGGCAAGGATGGCGCCGGCGGGCATGGCGGCGCGATGCTGCCCGGCCGGCGCCGTGGCGGCAAGTGCTGCGCCATTGCGGCGGGGATCGGGTTCGGACTAGAGGGGCGGTCGCCGAAGGACGCGCATGACTCGCCTGATATTCGTCTACAATGCCGATGACGGCCTGATCGCGGGCATGATGGACAGCGTTCACAAGCTGGTGAGCCCGTCCACCTATCAGTGCAGCCTGTGCGCGATCACTTACGGCCTCTTCCGGATGGATCCGAAGTGGCGCGCGTGGCTCGATCGCGCGCCCTATGAGGTCGCCTTCCATCACAAGCCCGATTTCCGTGCCGCCTACCCGGCGCTGGACGTGCGCCTGCCGGCGGTGCTCCTCGACGCCGGCGACGGTCCCGAGCCGCTGGTCCGCGCCGAGGAACTGGGCGCGGTCGAGAATGTCGACATGCTGATCGCGGTGATCGAGGGCCGGCTCGCCAGCAGGGGCTGATCGGGCGGCGCGGGCAGCGGGCGGCCGTTCAGCGCGGCGGCGCGAGCAGCTCCAGCACCGCTGTCGTCATCGCTTCGGTGCCGAGGCGGACGGATGGCTCGGGATCGATCTTGAACAGCGGCGAATGGTGGGACGGCACGGGCGGCCCGCCGGCCTTGGCGGCGTCGAATGCCGCGGGCGGCGTGCCGCCGACCGCGAAATAATAGCCTTTCACGCCCAACTCCGGCTGGACGAAATACGCGAAGTCCTCAGCGCCCATGCCGCCCTGTTCGAAGGGGCGCATCGCCGCCTCGCCGAACGTGCGGGCGAAAACGCCGTTCAGGCGCCGCGCGAGCGGCCCGTCGTTGATCGTGGTCGGCGTGCCTTCGACGACCTTCACCACCGGCAATCTGTCGTCCGGCAGTCCGTTTGCGCGCCCGATCCCTTCGGCGACGCGGCGGATGGCCGCGATCAGCTGGGCGCGCGTCTCCTCGTCGTTCGCGCGCACCGTGACCTGCAGGTCGGCGCGGTCGGAAATGATGTTGTGCTTCGATCCGGCATGGAAGGCGCCGACCGTGATGACCCCGGGCTTGAGCGGCGATCGCTCGCGGCTGATGATGCCCTGCAGCGCGCTCACGATCTGGGCGCCGATATAGACCGGATCCTTGCCGGTGTGCGGACTGGCGCCGTGAGCGCCGACGCCGTGGACGGTGACGTCGACGCTGTCGGATGACGACGCCTGGATCGATTCGGAGGCGCTCAGCATGCCCGTCGGCAGCTGCGCGGCGACGTGGAAGGCAAGCGCGTAATCGGGCTTCGGGAACCGCCGATAGAGTCCGTCCTCAAGCATCGCGCGGGCGCCGCCGACGCGCTCCTCCGCGGGCTGGACGACGAACACGACCGTGCCGCGCCACTGATCGCGGCGGGCCGCGAGCTGGCGCGCGGTGCCGACCATCGCAGTGATGTGCACGTCATGGCCGCAAGCGTGCATCACCGGCTTCTCGACCCCGTCCTGATCCACTTGCCGCACCGTGCTGGCATTGGGCAGGCCTGATTTCTCCTCGACCGGCAGGCCGTCCATGTCCGCCCGCACCAGCACGACCGGCCCCGCGCCGTTCGTCATCACGCCGACCACCCCGGTGCCGCCCACTTTTTCGGTGACGGTCAGGCCCGGGACGCCGCGCAGCTCCTGCGCCATTCGGGCGGCAGTCCGGTGCTCGACGAACGAGAGTTCCGGATTGCGGTGAAACCAGTCGAACAGCCGCGCCAGCGACGCATCGTAATCGGCCTTGACCGCTGCCGGCAGCGGCGCGGGCGCCGCGGCGAGGGGGCTGCTGGCGGCGCCGGCCAGCGCCAGCGCGACGAGCGACGGCCGCCGCATCAGCTGTCCGCTCCGATCCTGTAGATGCAGAATTTGTGGCCGTCCGGCGCGCGGAAATAGGCGCCGTAGAACTGCATTTCCTCCGGCTCGCGCAGGCCGGGCGCGCCTTCGTCCGTGGCGCCGAGGCTCAGCGCCTCGGCATGGATGCGGTCGACGGTCGCGCGGTCCGGAGCGCCGAACGCGACCATCGTGCCGTTGCCCACCGAGGGGGCGGCGCCGTCGTGCGGCGTGCAGATGCCGAGCATCGGCGTGGCGATGTCGCGGCCGTAGAAGGTGAAGCGCTCATCGGCCCAGAGCGGCGAAGCCCCGAGGGCGGCAAGCAGCGGGCCGTAAAAGGCCTGCGCCGCGCCCATGTCCGCGATGCCGAGCGTCACATATCCGATCATCTCATCCCTCCTTGTTGCCCGCCGGCGCATCGCACGGGCCGATCCGCTCGCCGGACACTTCGGTCACCATCGTCATCGACTGGCCGGCGCCGGCATCGGGCGCCTGCGCCTCGATCACCGTGCGGACAGAATAAGAGAGCGGCGAATGGGTGCCTTCCGTCCGGACGAGCACCTGGCCGCCTTCCTTCGGCGTGCACCGCATCACCGATTGCAGCGCGCCGCCGCCCATCCGGAAGGAATCGAACCGGCAGCTGTCCGGCTGGTTGGCACCGAACATGCGCGGGTCCGGCTTCCCGGCATCCTCGGGCCGCACGCACATCTCGGACGTCGTGGCGCGCTGCTTCATGCCCTGAAACGCCTTGGCCGCTTCCGGCGGCAGGCCGGCGACCTTGATGTCGGCCACCCGCGCGGTCACGCGCCAGCGCCCGGGCTCCAGCCGAGCGGCGTCCGCCGCGCCGCTCTTTTCCATCTGCTCCATCACCTCTGCCACCGAGGCGTTGGCCGTCTCGACTTTGGGCGCGCGGTCGCAAGCGGCGAGGGTGAGCGCCAGAACGGCTGCCATCGCGTGAACCCGCATCAGCTCTTCCCCCATCCGGCCGGCGTTGCGGCGACCTTCGTTCGAGACCATATCGCGTGGCGATGGCGATTCAAATCCGTACGTCGCTGGCAGAGCCGGAGACTGGCGACACGTTCGTGCCGCACAAGCCGGCGCGCCCGGAAAAGTCCGAAGGCGGCCGTCGCTTCGTGCTCAAATCGGATTATGCGCCTGCGGGCGACCAGCCCCAGGCGATTGCCGAGCTGGTGGCGGCGGCAGAGGCCGGCGAGCGGGATCAAGTGCTGCTCGGCGTCACCGGGTCGGGGAAGACCTTCACGATGGCGAAGGTCGTCGAAGCGCTGCAGCGGCCGGCGCTGGTGCTGGCGCCCAACAAGATCCTTGCGGCGCAGCTCTACGGGGAATTCAAGAACTTCTTTCCCGACAACGCCGTCGAATATTTCGTCAGCTATTACGACTATTACCAGCCCGAGGCCTATGTCCCTCGGACGGACACCTATATCGAGAAGGAAAGCTCGATCAACGAGGCGATCGACCGGATGCGCCATTCGGCCACCCGGGCGTTGCTCGAGCGGGACGATGTGCTGATCGTCGCATCGGTGTCCTGCCTTTACGGCATCGGCTCGGTCGAAACCTATTCGGCGATGACCTTCGCGCTCAGGAAGGGCCAGGTCGCAGACCAGCAGGAGATCGTGCGCAAGCTCGTCGCGCTGCAGTACAAGCGCAACGATGCGGCCTTCGCCCGGGGCAATTTCCGCGTGCGCGGCGACAATCTGGAACTTTTCCCGTCCCACTACGAGGATACGGCCTGGCGGATCGGCTTTTTCGGCGACGAGATCGAGGAAATCGTCGAGTTCGATCCGCTCACCGGGAAGAAGATCGCGTCACTCGATTACGTCAAGATCTACGCCAATTCGCACTATGTGACGCCCGGGCCGACGCTCAAGCAGGCGACCGAAGCGATCCGCCACGAGCTGGCGGAGCGGCTGAAGGAGCTGGTCGCGGAAGGGAAGCTTCTGGAGGCGCAGCGGCTGGAGCAGCGGACCAACTTCGATCTGGAGATGATCGCCGCGACCGGATCCTGCGCCGGGATCGAGAATTATTCGCGCTTCCTGACCGGCCGCCTGCCGGGCGAGCCGCCGCCCACGCTGTTCGAGTATCTGCCTGAAAACGCACTGCTGTTCGTCGACGAAAGCCATGTCACGATCGGCCAGGTGAACGGCATGAGCCGGGGCGACCACCGCCGCAAGCTGACGCTGGCCGAATATGGCTTCCGCCTGCCGTCGGCGCTCGACAACCGGCCGCTGCGCTTCAACGAATGGAACGCGATGCGGCAGCAGACCG